>Ga0194119_10010341_pt1 | contig 12319 bp, 11 predicted proteins | sample TA2MahC100mmetaG_FD_148620 | JGI IMG/M metagenome (GOLD analysis project Ga0194119, IMG submission 148620) | Freshwater microbial communities from Lake Tanganyika, Tanzania - TA2015018 Mahale Deep Cast 100m | ecosystem: Environmental > Aquatic > Freshwater > Lake | place: Tanzania: Lake... | reverse complement strand
GTGCATGCACCGACGGCCGTTCCCGCGATCCCTGCCGTCGCGCCGCTCGTCGGCACGCCGACGAGGGTGTCCGGTTTCTCCATCTCGTCGGTCTCAGCGTCTCCCGCCGCCGCCCCGGCGGCATCTCCCGTGACCGACTCCTCGGGCCTGAAGGCGTTCGTCGGCCGCATCCGGGGGCTCGATCACCTCGAGTTGCCGCGGGTGCTCGACGGCGGGACGCCACCGCTGGCCCGTGCGCCCGCAGCGCCGGCATCGCCCGTGATCTCCTCGCCCGCGGGCTTCCTCGACGTCGACGCCATCCGCCGCGACTTCCCGATCCTGAAGGAACGGGTGCACGGCAAGCCCCTCGCGTGGTTCGACAACGCCGCCACCACGCAGAAGCCGCAGGCGGTGATCGACGCGATCTCGCGCTTTTACGCCCACGACAACTCCAACATCCATCGCGGCGCCCACACGCTGGCTGCCCGGGCCACCGACGCCTACGAGCATGCCAGGCAGACGATCGCCGACTTCCTGGGCGCCAACGGCCCCGAGGAGATCATCTACGTACGGGCTGCACCGAGGGGGTCAACCTGTGCGCGAACATTCTCGCCCCGGGACTCTCCCGCGGCGACGAGATCGTGCTCACGGAACTCGAGCACCACGCCAACATCGTGCCCTGGCAGATGGTGGCCGAGCGGACCGGCGCCGTGATCCGCGTGGTGCCGATCGACGACCGAGGCGACGTGATCCTCGAGGCGTACGCGAAGCTCCTCTCGCCGCTCACGAAGGTGGTGTCGATCTCCCACGCCTCGAACAGCCTGGGCACGATCCTGCCCGTGGAACTGATGACGGGGATGGCGAAGGCCCGCGGCGCCCGGGTACTCGTCGACGGGGCCCAGAGCGTGTCGCACTTCCCGGTCGACGTCCGGCGGATCGGCTGCGACTTTTACGTCTTCTCCGGACACAAGATCTTCGGACCCACCGGCATCGGCGCCGTGTACATGACGAAGGAAGCCCAAGAGACGCTCCCGCCGTGGCAGGGCGGCGGCAACATGATCAAGGACGTCACCTTCGCCCGCACGACCTACGCCCCGCCGCCGGCAAAGTTCGAGGCGGGCACGCCGAACATCGCCGACGCGATCGGCCTCGGTGCCGCGCGCGACTACGTCACGGCCCTCGGCCGCGAGCGGATCGCCGCCTACGAGCACGAACTCCTGCACGAGGCCACCGGCCGGCTCACGTCGGTCGACGGCCTGCGGCTGATCGGCACGGCGCGGGAGAAGGTGGGCGTGCTCTCGTTCGTGATCGACGGCCTGGATCCGATCGAGATCGGCACGGCGCTCGATTGCGAGGGGATCGCGGTCCGGGCCGGGCATCACTGCGCCCAGCCGTCGCTGCGTCGCTATGGCCTCGAAGCCACGGTGCGGCCCTCTCTCGCGTTCTCCAACACCCGCTCGGAGGTCGACAGGCTCGTCGAGGTCTTGCAGGGGCTGCGCTAGCGATCGCCTCGCCGTCATCGACGGCTCCCGCCGGTTCTATTCGGTAAGGCGAGCGACGCCGCGTTGGACAGGGATTCATTGCTCACCCTGCCTCCGCCAGTTTCGCCCGTCCCGTCGGGCCGCATTCACGCGCTCGGACCATCGCGGTGCCGTGGTCCGTGCCGCGATCCACGGCTCGGCGCACGCGGCTGACGCGGCCGAGCGAGTCATCCCGGCGATCACGTCGGACGCCACGAGCGTCGACCTGGCTGCCGGCGGCGGGCGGAGCCGGACGTGCGGCATGGTGGGGGTGGGGGCTGGAGCGATTCGCCCCACCCCCCCTTTCAACTGGAGCGATTCGCCCCACCCCCGACGCCTCACCTGGGGCGATTCGCCCCAGTCGCCCTCCTGGCTCAGGGAAGCCGCCATACCCCGCGGACCCCATTTGACGGCGTAAAACCGAGTTTTGTGACTTTTTTTGTGTCACCGGGGGACTTGTGGCACGGAGTGTGCATCAGGAGGTCGGTGTCTCAAGGCACGTCCGTCCACGCAAAAGGAGACCGCTCGTGAACCACGTCCATCCGGTCAGCACTGGCCGAGCAGGTGGTGCCTGCTGGGCGCTCACGCAGGTCGATGTCCTGCTGTGTGCCCTGCCGATTGCCGTGTTCCTGTCGATCGTCTCCCTGGTCTGAGTTCGCCCGTTGTTCCCGTTCCCCGAAAGTGAAGGAGTCTCGTGATGCTCTCGCCGTTCGTCGACCCGCACTCGCGTCCCGTCCGCATGCTCTCGTCGCTCGTCGTCGGCAGCGGGATGGCCGTCCTCACGATCGCGCTGGTCGTCGCGGGGTGAGGGTGTCGTCTGGGCTCGGTCGTCGGTCATCCGTTCCATCTCCATCCAATCCGTCTCCATCCAATCAGGTGTGCTCGTGAATCGTCTGCTTCGCTTCGCCCGAACCTGGGCTGCCTTCGCGGTTGTCGGTGCCTCCACCGTCGGCGTCCACGCCGGCGACACGCGGCTGGGCGGGGATGAGTTCGGCGGAGCCGGAATCGTCGACGGGCTGGCCCTCGGCTCCCACCACGACCCGCTCTCGACCGAGCAGGTCCGGAACACGGAGTTCAAGCCGGCCGCCTATTCGATCGACATCCAGCCGCGGCTCTCGATGCCGGCGGTCGATCGCTCCCAGTCGCTCGTTCTCGGCGACCAGTTCCCGAACACGAAGATGATCATGCCGCTGCTCGTCAGCGACATGGATCTCAACTCGACCGTGAGTGCCCCGACGTCCGCCCGGTCCGTCGGTGCCCGTCCGTCCCTCCCGATGCTGCAGGCCGCGTCGCGGCCTGCAGCCCGCTGAGCACGCATTCCGTTACCCGTTTTCACCAGTTTCCCTTGAGATCCACCACGAAGTTCACACCATGAACGCTTTCCACGGTGCAGGTTCTCTGCGATCGATGGGCATCAACGAGATCATCGTCGTCGACGCCACCTGCGATCGGTACGGTGATTTCGTCCAGGCCGCCCAGGCCGGCGAGGTGGGCCTGCACTTCTGCGTCGACGGCCGTTCGGCCGTGCGGCTGGCCCGTCGGTTCCGCGCCGACGCCTGGCTCGTCGCCGCCGAACTGCCCGACATGTCGGGCTTCGACCTGCTGGACATGCTCTCCCCGCACGTGCTGCAAGGAGACGTCGATCCGCTGCTGGGAGGTGCCAGCATCTCGCTCGACCGCGTGGGTCACGGCAGGCATGCCGGCATCTTCATCGTGTCCGACTCGTATCGGCTCGAGGACGAGCAGCGGGCCCTGGCCTCCGGCGTGGCCGGCTACCTCGTTCGCCCGATCACGCTCGACGTGGTCCGGGCCACCCGGACCCCCGCGGAGCCTGCGGTCACCGTCTAACTTGCCTGGGCGATTCATGCTGACCGTTCTCCAGCGAAACCGTTCGGTCCGGTGATCCGCCCAATGACGAGGCCAATGACGAGGCCAATGACGAGGAAGCCGCCAGTCATGCCCCCCACGGGAACGGGTATGCCGGGAGGATACCGACCCCGTCCGGACAGTCAAATATCGGGTTGCCCGCTCACGTTGCCGGCTCGATTCGTCTGCCGGCGTTGGATTCGCCTGATCGCCGGCGACGCTCGTCAGGCCAGACGGCGGATGAGCCACCAGCCGACGGCGAGCTGCGCCACCAGCGCGAGGAGTCCCGACTGCGGGCTGCCGGTCGCCAACTGCAGCCCGCCGTATGCCAGGCTCGCCGCAAAGCCGGCCAGCTTCGTGCCCACCTGCAGGAGCCCGAACGACACGCCTGCGTGGCCCGCCGGAGCCCGCACGGCCACGGCCGCGCGAAGGAGACTCTGGATGCCACCGAGCACGAGGGCCAACAACACGGCGAGGCCGTAGAGCTGCCGCGTCGACTCCACGAACCATGCCAGCACCAGCACGCCGATCCAGCCGCCGAAGCAGAGCACCGTCGCCGGCCTCCTGCCGAATCGCGCGGACAGCCAGCCGACGGCGATCGCACCGGGCAGGGCCACCACCTGCACGAGCAGCACGAGCCTCACGAGCGCGGGGCCGTCGAGGTCGAACCGCTGCAGCGCGAGGCTCGAGAATTGGGCGATCGCCGTCTGCACGCCGCCGAGGGCCAGCATCGCCCCGCCGAGAACCGCGGCGAACCCGCGATCCGCGGAGCCGGGCGCCGAGTGCCACAGGCTGGCGGCGAATGCGCCGACGTCGTGGCCGGTGGTCTCGCCGGACACCGCGCCGGCGTGGGAGTCGAAGCGGATGATCGCCGCCGGCACGGAGAAGACGAGCCACCATGCGGCGGTGGCCGCGAAGGCCAGCCGCAGGCCGCCCGCGAGATCGAGGCCGAAGCGGGCGTGGGCGGTGACGAGCGCCGTGCCGATCACCAGCGCGATCGCCCCCCCCGCGTAGCCGGCGGCGAAGCCGAAGGCGGAGAGACGATCGGCATCCCCGTCGCCGGCGACGCGGCGGAGCAGGCTGCCGATGAACACCTGCGCGACGTCGAACCCCACGGATGCCGCGACGACCGCGGCCAGGACGACGACCCGCGCCTGGGGAGGCGTTGCGGCCAGGGCCACGAAGCCTCCCGCGCCGATGCACGTGGCGATGATCAGGGCCCGCTGGTGACCGTCGTGGCGATCGGCCCAGGCGGCGGCCCACGGCACCACCACGGCGGAGACGAGCATCGCCGCCGCCAGCGTCCAGGCCCAGAGCACGCCCGCCGCCACCCCCCAGCCTCCGGCGGCGAACACCAGTTTTTCGAAGTAGGCCACGACGAGCGTGATCAGCACGGTCGAGAACGCACTCCCCGCCCAATCGAGCAGGATCCAGGCCGTGCGGACGAGCCGCTCGTGACGCGACGACGGCGGCGGCTGACGCGTCATGCCGAACCAGCCCGCGGGGGTCGAGGGGAGAAAGCGCGTTCGTCACGACGCTTCGAAGGCAGCAGCATACATGGCCTCGCGGCGGCGGCCGGAGCGGCGAGGCTGGGCGGCGGGCTCGGTGGAGCGACTCGCCTCGGGCAGGCCATCCGAGCCGCGGGCGTCACCCACGTCGCGGGCTCGGGCGTCGGCGTGACGTCCACCAGGCCGCGGCGCCGCTTACGGACCGCCGGCGAGCGCGAGCGTCTCATCCCAGCCGCGGAGGCCGGCGGTGGCGCCCGCCCGGGTCACGCAGCACGCGGCGGCCGCCGCCCCCAGCCGGGCGGCATCGACCGGCGAGAAGCCCCGACCCATGCCCGCGAGCAACCCGGCCAGGAAGGAGTCGCCGGCTCCCGTCGTGTCGACGACCGGACTGGGTGCCGGAACGCACGGCACGTCGACGACCACGCCCGGCTCCGGACTGAGCACCACGCCCCGCGTGCCGCACTTGACGCCCACGAGTCCGCGGCAGCCGTGGCCACGGTAGCAGGCGATGATCTGCCGTGGATCGTCGTCTCCCGCATGCCCGCGGGCCTCGTCGAGGCTCGGCACGAAGACGTCGACCGCCGGCAGGGCGGGAGCAAGATCGGCCAGCGCTCCCCCGCCCCCCGCCGTTTCGAGCACCACGCGGCAGCCGCCGGCGCGGATCAACGACACCGCCTCCGCCAGCCGCGGCTCCAGGGCCGGCAGCAGGCCGAAGTAGCCGAGCACCGCGAACCGGCTCCGGGCAAAGAGGGCGGCGTGCCGGCGAAGGTCGTCGGGGCCGAGCGTCCCCGCCACGCCCACGTGATGGGCGAAGCTCCGCTCGCCGCCGTCGTCGATCAATACGGCCGTGGCGCTCGTCGCGCCGGACTGCCGCCGCTCCACGCCCGCCGTGCCCACGCCGGCGGCCGCCAGCCGAGCCACGATCTCGCGGCCCCAGAGGTCGTCCCCCACGAGGGCCACGGCCTCGACGGTCGCGCCCAGCCGCCGCATCGCCACGCCGGTGTTGCAGACGATGCCGCCGGTCGTGACCTCGATCGGATCGACGTGGAACAGCCGCCCCGGGCCGGCGGGAGTCTCCAGAGGCACCGGCCGCACGAGCACGTCGGCCACGCACGTGCCGCAGATCACGCAGTCGAGATTCCGCCCGGTCATGGCCCGCCTCCGTGGTGCTCCGCCGGCCCGAGCGCCGCGACGGTCGTCGCGAGCTGGCGTTCCGCGACCCGCAGCCGGGCCGGCGTGGTGCCGGTGTGCCGGTGCAGGAACGTGGTCATGTACTGCACGGAACCGAAGCCGGCCCGGGTGGAGATCGTCTTCAGAGGCAGGTCGGTGTGGGTGATCAGCCGGCGGATCGCCGCCACCCGCAGCCGCACCGACTCGTCGTGCAGCGACCGGCCCACGACCCCCTTGAACCGGGCTTCGAGCGTGGTGCGCGAGAGGCCGAGGTCCGCGGCGATCCCCTCGATGTCGGGCTTCACCAGGGGGCTCGAGCGGAGCTGCCGCAGGACCGTCGCCACGGCCTCGTCGGTGGTCGCCAGGACGTCGGTGCTGGTCCGCGGCACGACGCCGATCGGCGGGACCACGATCCGCCTTCCGGCGGCCGCCCCGGTTCCCTTGGCGATCATCCGGTCGAGCAGCGTGGCCGCCTCGTAGCCGATGCGCCGAGCCGCCTGGTCGATGCTGGTGAGCGGCGGGTTGGTGAGTTCGCAGATCATCTCGTCGTTGTCGACGCCGAGCACGGCGACGTCGTGCGGCACGCGGAGGCCGAGCCTGCGGCAGGCTTCGAGCACGTGCCGGGCCCGGACGTCGTTGCAGGCCATGATCCCGATCGGCTTGGGCAGCGTCCGGATCCAGCCGCAGAGCTCGCGCTGCAGTTCCTGCCAGCGGCGGGCGTCGGCATGCCGCCCCACCAGCAGGTGGCAGGGCTTGCCCGCCTCCGCGCAGGCGGCGGCAAACGCCTGGGCCCGCTCGCCCGACCAGCCGGCCGTGGCCGTCTGCGGATAGCCGTAGAAGGCGAGCCGCTCGAACCCGCAGGCCAGGAGGTGCGCCGCGCCGAGCCGGCCGATGGCGGCGTTGTCGGAGAACACGTAGGGGATCGCCGACGCCCGATCGAACCAGCCGTAGCCCCCGCCGACGCCGACGACGGGAATCGAGATTCCGGCGATGGCCCTCGCCACCCTGCGGTCGTCGAAGTTGGCGATGATGCCCTGGCCGTGCCAGCGCTTCAGGTCGGGAAGCTTCTGCAGCGGATCCTCCTCGACGTACAGGCTCCACGACGGAGCCTGCTCGCGGACGTAGCGGGCCACGCCGCCGATGATCAGCCGGTCGTAGGGCCGGGCCGCATCGAGGACCACGGCGATGAGGGGCGAGTCAGCCATGCGATGCCGACACGACGCCGGTCAGGCGGCGAGCAGGTGCTCCAGCACGAGCCGCTCCAGCGACTCGTAGTCACGGGTGGCGATGCACTCCGCCGCCTGCCGCTCGGGAAACGAGCGGACCTTGGCGACGAGCAGTTCGAAGATCCGCCTGCTGGTGGCGAGGTGGGCGGTGGCGGCTCCGGCCCGCTGCGTCCGCTGCGCCTTGACGTCGAAGCCGATGAAGGCCCCCGTGTCGGCGTAGCGGCCGGCCTCCAGGACCCGCACCTGATCGAACGCGCCACGGAGGTTGGCGGCCCCGAAGACCTTGTCCTGGTCGAACTTGAGCCCGTTCTGGTCGTTGAGGTGGACGCTCCAGAGCTTGCCCGCCGCCAGGGCAAAGCCCATCTCGTCCGACGGATCGAGCCCGGCGAGGATCGCGTGCGCGGTCTCGATCAGCACGCCGACCCGCGCCGGATCGCTGGCCCGCGCGCCGAGCGCCAGGGCGTGGCCGATGGTGGGCACGAACGCATGGTCCACGGGCTCGTTGGGCTTGGGCTCGATCGCGATCCGGACCTCCGGGGCGGCCGCGAGGATGGCGTCGATCGCCTCGAGCATCTGCCCCGAGGCCGCGATCGGATTCTTGCTCTCGCGAACGGCGGTGCCCTCGCGGGCGGGCCACATCACGATCAGGCTGCAGCCGAGCGCCAGCGCCACGTCGACGGCCCGCTTCGACCGCTCGATCGCCCAGGTCCGCGCGGCCGGGCAGTTGCTCGTGTAGCCGCCGTCGATGCCGTGGGTGTGCTCCCAGAGCCGCGGGGCCACGAACTCGGGCACGAGCCCGAGGTCGTCGAGCCGCTTGCGCATCTCCCGGGCCTCGCGGACGAGCGCCTCGGGGGCGAGGTTCTCGAGATTCGGCACCGCGTCGTCGTCGTGGAACTGGATGCCGTCGAAGCGGAGGTCGACGGCCGCCGCGAGCACGTCGTCGAACGGCACGGGCGGCCTCACCGGCGGACCGAACGGATCGGCACCGGGGTGGATGTTCCACGGACCGAGGGTGAAGCGATAGGGCGTGGCCATGGTCAAACCTCGCGAAGCAGCCGGTGGCGGTGGTCAACCGCCTGACCATACCCACGCCGCTTTCCATGATTTCATAAACATTGTACGTTTTTCCACGGAGGAAAGGGCCGTGAACACCCGGCGCGATTAGACTCCCGGCATGACCGCCGCCCGGCACGAAGCAGCGAAAACGCTCGACGCCAAGGTGGCCCGACTGCGGGCCGACCCGAGGTGCCGTGACTTCATCATCGCCGACGCCAAGGACGCCGACATGGCGTTCGGGCTCGCCGCGCCCGGACCGGCCGTCGGGGGCGACCGCCAGCGCGGACCGTTCCGCAGCCTGGCCGACTTCCGGGAGCAGATCCGCGAGATCGTCTCCCAGGGGTTCGTCGACGTGATGCTCATGAGCGCGAGCACCAGCGACGTGCTGGCCCGTGAGGAGCGGCTGTTCGATGGCTCCCCGGTGACGCCCGCGGTGCGGATGAACGACACCACCGACATCTGGCTCGCCGCGGGGTCCGGCACCTACCCGCGGCAGCCCGCCCTGCCGTTCTCCACCGCGTCGATCCCGCACGCGCAGTGGGGCCGACTCGAACCGCCGGGCCGCGGCCGGCCGGTGGTCGATCTCGGGCTGTTCTCGATCACGCTCAACGGCGATGCCGCCGCCGACCGCGCAATGCTGACGGCCTACCGGGACTTCCGGCACGAGGCGGAGCGGAATGGATTCCGGCACTTCCTCGAGGTCTTCTTTCCCAACGCCCTCGCCGAGGATGGAACGGCGGCTCCGCTCGGCGTCGCCCGATTCGTGGCCGACCACGTCGTCCGGGCGCTGGCGGGCGTGCCGGCGGCCGGCCGCCCGGTGTTTCTCAAGATTCCTTACCTCGGGCCCGAGGTCACGGCACAGCTGGCCGCCTACGACCCGACGCTGATCATCGGCATCCTGGGCGGTGCGGCCGGCACCACGCACGACGCCTTCGCGCTGGTCGCGGAGTCGAAGCGATCCGGGGCTCGCGTGGCCCTGTTCGGCCGCAAGATCAACGCGGCCGAGCACCAGCTGGAGTTCGTGCGGCACCTGCGGGCCGTGGCCGACGAGCACCTGCCGGCCGCCGAGGCCGTACGGTCGTACCACGCCGCCATCGGCAAGCATGGCCTCGCACCGCACCGTTCGCTCGAAGACGACCTTGCCATCACGCACACCGCCGCCGCGTACTGCGGCTGATCCACCCTTGCCTGGGGCTGCGGCCCCCTGACCCGACGGAGGGAACCATGACCAACTCCCGCTTTGCAGCCAGCCGGCGGCACGTTCTCGGCGCCGCCGGCGCGGCCTTCGCCACGGCGGCCGTGGCCGCCGACGGGGATGCGCCGTCTGCCGCGCCAGGCGTGCCGGCGGGGGGTGTTCACGTGGCCGGCAGCGACGAGATTCCCGCCGCCCTCGTGGGCTGCGGCGGGCGGGGCGGCAGCGCGATCACCGACGCCTTCGACGCCCGCGGCGGCCGGGTCAAGCTCACGGCGATGGCCGACGTCTTTCCGGAGCGGATCGTGTCGGTCAGGAAGTCGCTCGAGGAGCAGTTCAAGGAGCGGATCGACGTGACGGACGACCGCATGTTCATCGGCTTCGACGCCTTCCGCAAGGCGATCGACGCCCTGCCGGCAGGCGGGATCGCGATCTTCGCCACGCCCCCGGCGTTTCGCGCCGCCCACTTCGCCCATGCGATCGAGAGGGGCGTCCACGTGTTCATGGAGAAGCCGGTCTCGATCGACGGGCCGAGCACCCGCCGGATCATCGAACTCGCCCCCCAAGCCGACGCGCGACGGCTCAAGGTGGCCGTGGGCTTGATGTGCCGCCACTGCGACCGCCGTCGCGAACTCCAGGAGCGGCTGCGTGCCGGCGAGGCCGGCGAGATCATCGCCTTCCGCGGCTACCGGACGCACACCCCGATCCACGACCTCGACCTGGCCCCGGGCCCCGAGGGGGAGAGCGAGCTGATGTGGCAGGTCAAGCGGTTCCACAACTTCCTCTGGGCGAGCGGCGGCGTGTTCAGCGACTACTGCATCCACCACATCGACGAGGTGGCGATGATGAAGGGGGGCTGGCCCACCGTCGCCGACGCGGTGGGGGGGCGGCACTTCAAGGGCAAGATCAACGACCAGAACTTCGATGTCTACTCGGTCGAATACACGTTCGACGACGGGGTGAAGTTCTTCTACGAGAACCGGCTGATGCGGAACTGCCGGCAGCATTTCGGCGTCTACGGGCAGGGATCGAAGGGCGCCTTCACGGTCTCGACCAGCGGCCATTCCCCGGCCAAGTCGACGATCTACCGGTCGCAGCGGATGGAGAAGGACAACGTGCTCTGGACGGCCGAGCAGCCGGAGCCGAACCCGTATCGGCGCGAGTGGGACCACTTCATCGAGGCGATCGTGACCGACACGCCCTACAACGAGGCGATCCGAGGTGCCGAGGCGGGCCTGGTGACGGCGATGGGGCGGTTCTCGGCCCACGTCGGCCGGCCGGTGACGTTCCAGGAGATGCTCGAGTGCCCGGAGGATCTCACGGCGGGGGTGGAGCACCTCACCCTGGAGTCGCCGGCACCGATCGTGGCCGACGCCGAGGGCCGCTACCCGGTGCCCAATCCCGGCCGGACGAAGTTCGAGCTGCGGGGCGACGTGTAGCGGCCGGTGCCACCGCGCCGGGGGAGGCCCGGCGCAACCGGGGCCACGAAGAGCCGTCACCGTCCGACGCGCCGCCGATCAACTCCGCGAATCGGCCGAGGCCCGGCCGTGACGGTCCTGCAGCACCCCCTCGATCACGTCGAGGCCCTCCTCGAGCTGATCGAGCGTGATCACCAGCGGGAACAGGAACCGCATCACGTTGCCATAGGTGCCCGACCCGAGCAGGATCAGGCCCCGCTCCAGGCAGCGGGCGGCCACGTCGACCAGGATCTCCTTCGCGGGCTCCCGGGTCGCGCGATCCTTCACGAACTCGACCGCCAGCATCGCCCCCAGGCCGCGGACGTCGCCGAGCTCCGGAAACCTGGCCTGCCAGCCCTCCAGCCGCGCCCGCAGGCGGCGACCCAGCGCCGCGGCGTGGTCGGCCACGTGCTCGCGCTGGTAGACGTCGATCGTCGCCAGCGCCGCGGCGCAGGCGACGGGATTGCCGCAGTAGGTGCCCCCGAGGCCGCCGACCTGCACGCCGTCGAGGAGGTCGGCACGGCCCACGACCGCGGACAGGGGCAGGCCGCCGGCGATCGACTTCGCCACGGTCACCAGGTCGGGCTCGATGCCGTAGTGCTCCGTGGCGAACAGCCGGCCGGTGCGGCCGAAGCCGGTCTGGATCTCGTCGGCGATGAACAGGATGCCGTGCTCGGCACAGATCGCCTTGAGCCCCGTGACATAGCGGGGCGGAGCCACGAGGAAGCCCCCCTCCCCCGTGACGAGCTCGATCCACAGGCAGGCGACGCTCGCAGGATCGACGTGCGAGCGGAAGAAGTCGCGCACGCCGGCAAGCAGGTGGTCGACGTAGGCCTCCTCGTCGCTGAAGCCGCTGCGGTAGAGGTAGGGATAGGGCAGCCGGTGCACCTCCGGCATGAACGGGCCGAAGCCGGCCTTGTAGGGCTGCACCTTGCTGGTCAGCGACAGCGCCATGTAGGTGCGGCCGGCGAAGCCATGCTCGAAGGTGAGCACCGCCTGCCGCCCGGTGACGCGGCGGGCGATCTTCACGGCGTTCTCGACCGCCTCGGCTCCGGTGTTGAACAGCACGCTCTTCCGCGGCCCGGCGGCCGGCACGACCTCGTTGAGCTTCTCGGCGAGGGTCACGTAGGGCTCGTACATCGCCACATTGAAGCAGGTGTGGACGAAGCGGCCGGCCTGCTCCCGGATCGCCGCCACGACCTCGGGCCGGGCGTGGCCGACGTTGACCGTGCCGATGCCGCCGGCGAAGTCGAGGAACGTGTTGCCGTCGACGTCGGTGAGCGTGGCCCCCGCCGCCCGCTCGACGAACAGCGAGGTCGTCATGAACGGGCTCGACGACACGGCC
>Ga0194119_10010332_pt1 | contig 12323 bp, 13 predicted proteins | sample TA2MahC100mmetaG_FD_148620 | JGI IMG/M metagenome (GOLD analysis project Ga0194119, IMG submission 148620) | Freshwater microbial communities from Lake Tanganyika, Tanzania - TA2015018 Mahale Deep Cast 100m | ecosystem: Environmental > Aquatic > Freshwater > Lake | place: Tanzania: Lake... | reverse complement strand
GCCACTGACGCGATTCGAGTCCCGGCAGATCTGGACGAGCAGGGGGCGACGGCGCCTGATATCGCCGATGAGCTGCCTAAGGATGACAGCGCCGCGCTTGAAACGCCAGCGGCGACCGATGACGAGCCCGCGCTGGCGGGAATCAGCGAAGAGGCTTACCTAGGGGCGCTGGACGCTGCACGCCAGGAAGCCCTGAAACAAGGCATTGAGCAGGGACTTGCCCAAGGGCTTCGCGAAGGCATGGAGCGCGGGCTAGAGGAGGGCGTTGCGCGCGGGCGCGAAGAGGCCCGCCAGCAGTTTGAGGCTGAATTTTCCGAGCGCCTGCGTGACCTGAATGAATTGCTTGCATCGGTCAAGCTTGCCGGATCGGATTCACACCGGCTGTTTGCGCCCATGAAGAAACTGGCCCTACACCTTGCCGAGCAGCTGGTTCGTGGTGAGCTGAGTCTGTCGGGCGACGCCATCAACAGACTGGTGGAGCATGCGATGGTTGAGGTCGATCGCAGTTCGGGCAACGATCTGGTGGTTTCACTCAACCCTGAAGATGTCGAGCGCTGGACGCGCTGCGCGCCGGCGGCATTCGATGCCCTGGTCGTGCGTGCTGACCCGTCGCTGTCCATTGGCAGTGTGCGCGTCACCGCTGGGGAAAGCATTATTGAAGATCTCATCGAGCATCGTCTGCATCAGATGGCGGCGCGACTACTTGGTGAGACGCCTGCACGCGGATTTTCGAGAATGACGTCGCTACGAATGCATGCGGGGCCTGCCGAGGATATTTCCGATGTTGGCTGACTTCAACAAGGAAGTTGACCTGGTAATTGATCACGTCCATGCACCCGGGATTCAGCGTCGCGGCACGCTTGCGCGTGTGGTCGGGCTGACGCTGGAGGCACGCGGGATCATGGCGCCCGTGGGCTCGCAGTGTGTGGTGGATGCGGCGAATGGCCGGCAGATCGAGGCCGAGGTGGTCGGATTCCACAACGACACGCTCTACCTGATGCCCTTTCATGATGCCGCCGGTGTTGCACCAGGCGCAGCCGTCCGACTTGCAGGAAGTGCCTCCACGGTCATGCTTGGCGATGCGCTGCTGGGCCGAGTCATTGACGGGCTGGGGCGGCCGCTGGACGGCAAACCTGCGCCTGATTGTCGGGATCCCGTTGGCCTGCAGGGCATGCCGCTCAATCCAATGGAGCGCGGACCGATCCGCGACGTCATCGATACCGGGGTTCGCGCGGTGAACGGCCTGCTTACCATGGGGCGTGGTCAGCGTATTGGATTGATTGCCGGATCGGGTGTGGGCAAGAGCGTCTTGCTGGGCATGATGACGCGCTTTACCAACGCGGATATCGTGGTGATCGGGCTCATTGGGGAGCGCGGCCGCGAGGTCCAGGAATTTATTACCGAATCGCTCGGCGAAGAAGGGCTTGCGCGATCGGTGGTGGTGGCTGCCCCGGCCAATGTGTCTGCGGTGCAGCGGTTGAAGGCTGCGCATCTTGCGCATGTGATTGCTGAGTATCACCGGGATGCGGGCCGACACGTGCTGCTGCTGCTCGACAGTCTCACGCGCATTGCGCATGCACAGCGCGAAATTGGACTTGCCATTGGTGAGCCCCCTGCGTCCAAAGGCTATCCGCCCTCGGTCTTCAGCCTGCTGCCGAACCTGATCGAGCGGGCGGGCGTGGGGCGTGGCGGGCACGGATCGATCACAGCAATCTACACGGTGCTTGCCGAGGGTGATGATCGGTCTGACCCGATTGTTGATGTTGCTCGGGCGTCACTCGATGGTCAGGTGATGCTTTCGAGAGCGCTTGCCGACGCAGCGCACTACCCGGCAATCGATCTGACTGGCTCGGTTTCCCGGGTGGCGCAGAACATCCTGCCCCCTGAGCAGCTTCGAATCGCTAACCGGTTCCGTCGGCTATGGACGCTCTATCAGCAAAACGCAGACCTGATTCAGGTGGGTGCCTATCAGCCGGGAACCAATCCTGAGCTCGATGAGGCCATTCGCATGCGACCGCAGCTTGAGCAGTTCCTTCGTCAAGATATGCATGAACGTGCCGATTACCCTTCTGCGGAAAACGGTTTGCTCAGAGTGATGGGAGGCTGATATGGATCGGCGTAATTGCTGGGAAATTTTGCTCGATCGAAGTTCCAAGGCTGTCGAGCTTTCCAGGCAGGGTTGCCTTCGGGCAGCTACCCGAGTCACCCAGCTAGAGGCTCAGATGCAGCGCCTTCAGGAACTGCATGCGGATTACACACGGCGACTGCTCGATGGGCAGAACAGGGCTCACGGAATTTCTCAAACGGTTTCTTACCGAAACTTTTTGGTGCAGATCGGCGCCCTGATGGACCGCACCGTACAAGATCTGAATGCTGCCCGTGCAGTGCATGCCGCCGCGTTGCGTGACCTGCAGCGGACCGAGCAGGAGCAGAACAAGTACGAAGCGCTGATTGAGCGCGAAGATCTTAAAGCGAGCGAGGCTGCGGAGAAGGCCGAACAGCGTGCCTTCGAGGAACTTGCAATCAGTCGGTATATTCAGCAGCAGCGCAGCAACGCATAAAAACGAAACGGGCCCGCTTGGGGCCCGTGTTGTCTGCAGTCGGGGTTTGCCCGATCTGCGTTTACGCAGCCATCCGCGAAACCGAAGCATCCACCGGCGGCTGAATGGTAGCCCAGGCCTGGCGAATTTCGCCCATCAAACCGCGGATTTCCGCGACGATGGCGGGATCATTGTTGGCGTTTGCGTGAATCAGGCGACGCGACACGTAGGCATACAGTTCGTCGAGGTTGGAGGCAAGTTCGCCACCTTGTTCGTGATCTAGCGAAGCCTGCAGACCCAAAACGATGCGGCTGGCGCGAGAGATGCTCTCCCACTTGCCGTTGATATCATTGCGCGCAATCTGGGCTTCAGCCAACACCAGACTGTCGATCAGTGCGTCGAACATCATCTTGATGAGGCCTACCCGGTCTGAGCTGGCGACATCCGCCTGGACCTTGACCGCCCCGTACTCACCCAGCCCGCGCTTGTTCATTCGCATGTTTTTGCTCCAGTAACGTTTTCCGACCTAAGACTGGTATCGGTGGTAAACCGACCGACTTGAGGCGCTTCCGCAGGCTTTCGACCCGTGGCGTCCAGGGGCTTTCCTGGCCGTACTAGAGGTATCGGAGTCTGGCGCGCGGTCTTGAGCCCGGTCAATGATTGAACCGTCTGTCGCGTGGAGCGGACCGTCCAAGGGAAAGCCATTGCCTGAAGCGTGATTCCGGCGCCAACTCGCTCATCTGGGTATTTGACCGAATCGTGAGGAAATGGCACGAACACGCCCGAATTCGCCTCAACCCCTCATCCGGTCTGCACCACATCGGAAGCGGCAAGGCGTCTCGGCGTGTCCAGCACCACCGTCCAGGTCATGGTGGAGCGCGGCTAACTGAAGGCCTGGAGGACTCGCGGGGGGCATCGGCGGATCGGTGTCGACTCGGTTGAGTCAATTCAACGGCAGCGCGGCGCCATGGTGGGAAGCCATCGTCCCGAGGCCTCCGCGCTATGCGTGCTGGTGATGGAGCAGGGGGGCGACGGCGCTGAGTCGTATGCGGCAGCGCCGCGAGCGTAGGGCTGGCCGCTTCAGGTGCTCAGTGCAGCCGATGGGTTGGAGGCACTGCTGTTGATTGAACGGCGGCGGCCGGACATCGTGATCATGGACATGGAATTGCCGCGGTTTGATGGTCTGGCGTTTACGCAGACGCTTCGCGGCCATCATGAATTTGACGCCGTGCAGATCGTTGCACTGGCGGGAACCGCACGTGCGCCCAGCGGACTTCGCTCGGGCGCAATCGCTGGCGTAGCGGTGTATGCGAAGCCCGTATCCATCGAAAAACCGCAAGGCTTTATCGAAGCGCATCTGCTTCGGCAAAGTTTTGCCGCCCCTTCGCCCGAGGAGGCCGATTCGCTGCGCGAGACGGGGGGAGGCGCCGTCGCGGCGCGCCTTACCTCGGGCGCACCGCGTCAGCGGTCCCAGGGCGCTGCCGAGGCTGCGTCCGCCGCGTAGCGCTGTTGCGCTGCGGCAAGGGTTGCGTGATCAATATTTCCCCCGCGTACCAGCGCTTCAAGGGCCGCCAGAACAATCTGGTGGCAGTCGACCTCGAAGAACTGTCTGAGGTGCTGACGCGTGTCGCTGCGACCGAAGCCATCGGTGCCCAGTGTGACCATCCTGGCATCAACATATTCGGCAATCAGTTGGGGCCAGGCGCGCACATGGTCGGTTGCGGCGACGATGGGTGCGGCTCCGGGCAGCAGGCGCTCAAGGGTGCTTTGCGTGGTTTTGCCCGAGCTGGAGTCGTCGAGTCCGAGTCGGCGGGAACGCTCGATTTCACGCGCCTCGCGCGCAAGCTCGGCGAAACTGGTGACCGAAAAGATCTCGGTTGAGATGCCCCAGTCGCGTGTCAGCATGTCGCCTGCAGCGATCACCTCGAGCAGAATCGTTCCCGACCCAAGCAGTCGGATCGTGGGCGCAGCGCCTGCCTTGCCGGGGCCTGCGGTGTGTGCGGCAAAGCGATACATGCCATGCAGCAGATCGCCTTCGACGCCCTCGGGTAGCGACGGCATCGGATAGTTCTCGTTCATCAGCGTGATGTAGTGGAACTCATCGCGCTGCTCGGACAGCATGCGCTGCATTCCATGGCGCAGGATGATCGCGAGTTCTCCGGCAAAGGCGGGATCCCATGCCCGGCAGTTAGGCACCATTGACGCCATGACCAGGCTGGAGCCGTCCTGGTGCTGGAGGCCCTCTCCGCCGAGCGTCGTGCGCCCTGCCGTGGCGCCAAAAAGAAACCCACGGCTTCGTTGATCAGCCCCGGCCCAGATCAGATCGCCCACCCTCTGAAAGCCGAACATGGAGTAGTAGATGTACACCGGCAGCATGGGTACACCGTGCACGCTGTACGAAGTCCCAGCAGCAATCCACGATGACATGGCACCCGCTTCGGTGATGCCTTCTTCGAGTAACTGCCCGTCGCGGGCTTCGCGATAGGCCAGCATCGAGCCCGCGTCTTCGGGCTCGTAGTTCTGGCCCTCGGGTGAATAGATTCCGATTTGCCTGAACAGACTGGCCATGCCGAATGTTCGGGCTTCATCGGCGACGATTGGCACGATACGCGGGCCCAGCTCACGATCTTTCAGCAGCCCCGACAGCATGCGAACGGCAGCCATGGTTGTGGACATTTCCTTGCCCGCGGTCTCCAGGGCAAAACCACCCCATTGCGCGATGGCCGGAACCGAAAGCGGTGGCGCACTGGCGCAGCGCGCAGGCAATGCCCCGCCAAGGTCGGTACGGCGCTCTCGCAGGTAGCGCATTTCGGCAGAGTCATCGGCGGGTCGGTAAAAGCGAAGCGCCGAAAGGTCTTGGTCGGACAACGGGAGTTGGAAGCGGTCCCGGAATGCCTTGAGTGCATCAACATCGAGCTTTTTTGCCTGGTGCGCGGTCATGCGGGATTCGCCGGCACCTCCCATGCCAAACCCTTTCTTGGTTTTGGCAAGGATGACGGTTGGGCGGCCGGTGTGTGACCTCGCTGAAGCGAACGCCGCGTAGAGCTTTCTGAAATCGTGTCCGCCGCGCTTCAAAGAATCGATTTCCGCTGCGCTCATGTGGGCAACGAGCGCCTGTACCGCGGGATCACGTCTGAAGAAATGTTCGATGTTGTAGGCGCCGTCTTTGGCGCCTAAGGTTTGGTATTGACCGTCGACGGTACTGGCGAGGGCTCTCAGCAGCACGTTGTCGCGATCACGCGAGAAGAGGGCGTCCCAGTCGGAACCCCACAGCACCTTGATCACATTCCATCCGGCGCCCGTGAACAGTGATTCAAGTTCCTGGATGATTTGACCGTTTCCTCGCACCGGGCCGTCAAGTCGCTGGAGGTTACAGTTGATGATGAAAGTGAGATTGTCGAGTCGCTCGCGGGCGGCGAGTGTGAGACCGGCAATGGATTCCGGCTCATCCATCTCACCATCCCCAAAGACCCCCCAGACATGCCTACCCTGTTCCGGGATCAGGCCGCGGTGCTCGAGGTAGCGCATGAAGCGCGCCTGATAGATGGCGTTGAGCGGGCCCAGACCCATTGAACCGGTGGGAAACTGCCAGAAGTCTGGCATCAGCCAGGGGTGGGGATAGGAGCTGAGACCGTGACCGCCGATTTCCTGCCGATAGTTGGCAAGTTGTTGCTCATCAAGCCGGCCTTCGAGCCAGGCGCGCGCGTACACCCCAGGCGCAGAATGGGGCTGCAGGAACACCAGATCGGACTGGCGCGACTCGGTATGCCCTCGGAAGAAGTGATTGAAGCCGAGCTCGAAAATTTCCGCCGCTGAGGCATACGAGGCGATGTGTCCGCCCAACTCGCCATATGCCTGATTGGCGCGCACCACCATGGCGAGCGCGTTCCACCGCATGATCGCGGTCAGGCGCTCCTCGATCGCGATATCGCCAGGGAAAGGCGGCTGAGAGTCAAGCGGGATGGTGTTTCGATAGGCGGAGAAGGGCTGCACATGCGGAACGATGCCCAGCGCCTGCGCGCGTTCTTCGAGGCGTTCGAGCAGATAGAGCCCCCGGTCGGACCCTGATTCACGCACTGACGCTTCGAGTGCCTCGAGCCACTCGAGGGTTTCCTGAGGGTCGGTGTCAACCGCTTCGGCGATGGATTTTGCGATGAGGTCGTGTGCTTCTCGGCCGCTCATTGACTGTCTCCTGTTCGAGCGGGATCATAGGTGAGCCGCTGAAGCATCGGGTGCTGAAATGGGTGGTTTAATCGTATGCCCTAAGCATAAAATGCTGTGTATTCAATCTTTACTGGGATGACATGCTGAAAAGCTCTGTTTCGGTCGATGCTACCGATATCCGCATCCTTGAAGAACTGCAGCGCAACGCCAAACTCACCAACGTTGAATTGGCTGCCCGGGTCCATCTGTCGCCCTCACCGTGCCTTGCCAGGGTTCGCGCGCTTGAAAAAGCGGGTGTCATCAGTCGATATGTCACGCTGCTTGACCCGATCCGGCTTGGCCAGGCGGTCAGCGTGTTCATTCAGGTGCGGCTTGAGCAGCAGGTTGAGCGTTCGCTGAAAACATTCGAGGCTGCGATTTCAGCCTGGCCGGAGGTCATGGAGTGTTATCTCATGACGGGCGATTCAGACTACATGCTGCGCGTGGTGGTGGCCGATATTCCAGCGTTCGAGCGGTTCATTCTTGAGCGGCTGTCAAAAATTCGCGGCGTCGCCAATATTCGCTCGAGCTTTGCCCTGAAGCAGGTGAAGTACGAAACGGCGCTGCCGCTGGGCAACCGCTGAACCAGGGTCAGGTCGAGATACTGGCCGCCAGTGCGCTGGCACAGGAAGCCTCGACCTTTAGTGACAGCAGTTCGTCAGCGCGTGTTCGGCCAATGTTCAGTGCGGCGATAGGTATGCCGCGCTCTGAGGCCCTGCGCGCGTAACGATATCCGGAGTAGACCATCAGCGAGGACCCCACCACCAGCATGGCATCGGCCTGGTCAAGCCAGCTGAGTGCGGTGCGAACGCGTTCGGTGGGAACCGACTCGCCAAAGAATACGACATCAGGCTTCAGGGTACCGCTGCAGTGGCGGCAGTCTGGTACCTGGAACTGATCGAACTCATCAGACTCCAGATCGGCATCCCCGTCGGGAGCACGGGTTGCGGCAAGATGCAGCCAGGTGGGGTTGGCCTGTTCGAGCTGCTTCTGGTGGTGGCGCCGCAGCACACGGGCGCTGCACTGCAGGCATACCACCGTATCAAGCCGACCATGCAGATCAATGACGTCACGATGCCCCGCCGATTGATGCAAACCGTCGACATTCTGGGTGACAAGTCCGGCGAGCCGGCCTTGGCGCTCAAGCGCGGCAAGCGCCTGGTGCGCAGCGTTGGGCTGAGCCCGCCCGAAGGCGCGCCAGCCGATCATGGAGCGTGCCCAGTAGCGCTTACGCATGAGCGGGTCTGCGCTGAATGCCTGCCAGGTGACTGGCTGCTTCCGAGCCCATTCACCCGAGGCATCGCGATAGGCGGGAATCCCCGATTCAGTGCTGCACCCGGCACCGGTCAGGACGAACAGACGTCGCGATCGTTGCAGGAAATCAGCCAACTCAGGGTGTTCGCGCGTGAGCATCTCGGAGAAGTGAGGGGTTCGGAAGCGCGAATCGTACCTTGGCTGATAAAATCCCCTGAGGGAGAGTTGGCAGAGCGGTTTAATGCACCGGTCTTGAAAACCGGCGACGCTGCAGGGCGTCCGTGAGTTCGAATCTCACACTCTCCGCCACGATGTCAATAAAAACATGGGTTTCAGACCCGATCAGTTCAGCCACCCATCATCCAGCCCATCATCTTGAAATCGCTTGGCAGCGGCTAGACGGATTGTGGATCGCCGATTCGTCCTCCTGGCCCTTCCTCTCGCCAGCCCCCCTCAAACTCCCCCGCGTTTCACACACTCTTTGAAGTCAGCTTGATCCGATCAGTGAACGGTGCGATGCTTTCTGACCGCAGATCAGCGCTACGGGGGCGTGATGGGTAAGCTTATCTGGGAAGGTTGGCAGACCTCGGTCGACGACGCGGCACAACCGACGACTGGAGTGCTGTTCGGCGCCAACCTGCGCTCGCAGCGTGACATCGACGGCCCCAGTTACGACCGCGACTCAGACTTCGTACTTCAGTTGCTTATGAAGGCGGGCCTGCCCTTGAATCGGGAGAACTACTTGGGACTGGCATACCCCGAAGGGTTGCCAGACGAGATGGACGAAATGACGCTGCCGCCGGAGATCAGGGCGTAGGCGTCGAAATCATCAGGTTGGCCTCGTGTCATGTCAGAGGCGACCGAGTGTGATGGACGGATAGTTGGCCCGCCTTTCAACTCTTGCTATCACCTCGGATGGTCGGATCGCAAGAGCGCTCGCAAGCTTGAACACGGTGGTGATCGTCGGCTGATTGACCCCTCGCTCGATCAGGCTGATGTAGTTCCTTTGCAGCCCTGCCTCTAGGGCGAGCGCTTCTTGGGATAAGCCTCTCTCCCTCCGGAGTTCCCGGAGTATTTGGCCAAAGGCCGCGCACGGCGAAAGGGGGTTTGTATTGCCCAGCATACTGGGCAAGACTCGCCCGGAGCGCTAGACTTGTCTTCACAATATACTGTGAAGCCGATGAATTCACCGCGAAAGATAACCTCTCGAGGCGGCGTCGCCGCCTGGTCGATCGTTACGGGAGCTTTCATATACGCAGGAATCAGCAAGCACGGCCCGTTACTTGCGTACCTAAATGTATCGGGCTACCTCTACCTACTGCTCGCCTGCTTAATCGCATACAAGTCCAATAACGTACTGAACGAGAAGGGTCGAAAGGCCGCTCAACATACCAACTCATCATGGAAACGAATTCAGGTTTTTAGGCCCGCCCTGTTGGCGGTGCTAATCATTCCTCTGGTCTACGCCTTGTTTCTTGTACAACCCGACAAATTGGCGATTGCGTTCATGATGGGGATTCCCATCGAAGCGCTGAACCCCTGCTCGAGTCGCCCCCTTGATCCAGAAACCGAACGAATAGCCCGGGAGATATTCAGGCTGAGAGAGATAGACCAGTTTGATGATGGCTATTGCAACCAGTAGGAAAATATGAAGAGCGCAGTTCGGTTTGTCTGTACATTAATCCTGATCGCTGATCTGCAGTATGCTGAATCGAGCCAATAGCGACGTCGAAGGCTGCTTCACGGGCGAATACGCCCATAAGCGGCGAATTAAGATCGGGCTATTTTGTATTCTGCTGGTTAGCGCTTGGCTCTTCGCTGCAGATGGATACTGGCATCACCGGGAAAGACTCGAGTATGAGTGTCGGTCTGGTGTTGGGGAAACCCTGTTGAATGGTATGGCGGGTAGGGTAAGCGCGGAGGTATTGGAGGATGACATTATCGCACTGAGTCGCGTGGTTTGCAGATTTAAAATTGGGGCTGGGTACACGCGTTTAGACCCAAGAGGACTTGCGTATTGGGAGCTACTGTTGATGGCCCCCGTAGCTCTACGATTCAATTGGAACTTATAAAACTAGCTCCACGCCCAGAATGCTCGTTCCGTCGGGGTTTCCTTAGGCGGTAGCGGTTGGGTTTCCGACCACATCACCTGAATGCGCCATGCCATTCGCCGACCTCGGTTATGAGGCGGCACCAAACGCCTGATATACCCCGCAGCAACCAATTGGCGAAGATATTTTCCTGCCCAGCTCGGCGACTTCCCACATAACATCGCAAGCCGACGCTGACTCGGGTAACAGATGCCGTGAACGCTGGCGTGAATCCCGATCGCCAATAGCAGCAACAACCGGGGGCCGCGGATACGCACATCGCCAACAGCACGCGATGGAAGCACAGCGAATTTCGTATGCGGAGGGGCCTCGCTCACCCTGGGTAACTGACGCTCCTTGCCATTACCAATCTTTTCGGCCGAACCCCGCAGACGTCGAATCTTTGGCGCCGCCGGCAAGTTAAGCTCTACGGGCAAAGGTAATCGCATTTTTCGGTAATCGCGTACGAAGCAACGATATTTCGATCTTGAACAGGTAACTGATGCTGACACAAAACACGATTAAAGTGGACTAGTCGCCATAAATCCACCCACACGGGGCTTAACCAAACCTGAAACGGTCGCAAATGTAAACGTACAGTTGCCTATGGCAATCCCGACGCTCCACACTGCGGAGCGCAACCGCCCAGAGTTACTTCTTGGTCTGAGAGGATTCCCGCTTTGCGACTGACCTGGTCAGATACAGTTCCTGAAACGTCTTGCCCGACTTCTCCGCTTCGATCTGGTTGCGCAACATTTGCGCTACTGGGCTTTGCTCCCCGCGCTTCTGAATTTCCCGTTCCAGCTGTTCTTGCAAGCTACTCATCGTAGTCACTCCTGAAATGAACTTTCGTGTACTCTTTTGAAGCGTTTGCATAAGCAACCGCACGCCGACAAATGGTTACATCTGCTGGCAGGTGAAGTGACTAACAGAAGTACTGTCGCGGTATGGTTCTGACCTGCCCCCTTTTGTAGTGCCAGTCGTTGCTTTGTAGAGTCCTGGTTTGGAATGTTAATTTATCTCCTGGGTTTGCACGGCATCGCGCTGTGAGCGATGCCGTGCTCCGTATTCAGCTGGTGTCAGGTAGCCGATTGAGCTGTGGGGGCGAGCCTCGTTATAGTCTCGACGCCAGGCACTCACGATGGCTCTGGCTTCAGCGAGCGTCGAGAACCAGTGCTCGTTCAGGCATTCGTCGCGGAACTTGCCGTTGAACGACTCGATGTAGCCGTTCTGCGTGGGCTTGCCGGGCTGAATGAGTTTGAGCGTCACGCCGTTGCGGTAGGCCCACTGATCGAGCGCCTGAGCGGTGAACTCGGGGCCCTGGTCCGTGCGGATCGCGCCCGGCTTGCCACGGAAGCGCACGGCCCGATCGAGCACCCGCGCGACATAGTGACTCGACATGCCGTGATCGAGCGCGATGTCCACGGCCTCCTTGGTGAAATCGTCCACGATGGTGAGTGCCTTAAGCTTCCTGCCATCGTCCAGCCGGTCCATGACGAAGTCCATCGACCAGACCTCGTTGGGGCCGGCGGGCAAGAACAGGGGCTGGCGCTCAAATGCAATGCGCTCGCGCCGGCGGCGCCTGCGCACCGTGAGACCCGCCTGCCGATACAGTCGCTCGATGCGCTTGTGGTTGGCCTGCACGCCTTCGCGGCGCAGCAGGATGTGGATCCTGCGGTAACCGAAGCGCCTTCGCTCCTGGGCGAGTTCGATCATCCGAGCCTGCAATGCCTGATTCTCCGCGTCAGGCGCGGGCTCATAGGCCAGCGTGGTGCGCGAGAGCCCCGCAAGCCGGCAGGCGCGACGAATCGAGATTCCCGTTCCCTCTCTCATCGCCGTGGCTGCCGTGCGCCTATCCTGCGGGCTCAGCGCTTTCGGCCAAGCGCGATCTTCAGTGCCTCGATGTCCAACATCGAGTCCGCCAGCAGCCGCTTCAACCGCGTGTTCTCATGTTCCAGGGACCGCAGCCGCTTCGCTTCCTCGACCTTCATGCCCCGAAACTTCGTTCTCCAGCCGTAGAACGCTGCGTCACTGAAGCCGTGCTTCCTGCACAGCTCCTTCACCGCCACCCCGGCGTCGGCCTCGTTCAAAAACCCAATAATCTGCTCCTCGCTGAACCGCTTCTTCATGTCCGCTTCTCCTGTCGAAAGCGGACTCTACTAACATCAGCCTGGTACTACTATCGGGGGGCAGGTCAATTGCGCCTCGACATAATCGCCTGCATGCCCCCAGCCGC
>Ga0194119_10010331_pt1 | contig 12325 bp, 14 predicted proteins | sample TA2MahC100mmetaG_FD_148620 | JGI IMG/M metagenome (GOLD analysis project Ga0194119, IMG submission 148620) | Freshwater microbial communities from Lake Tanganyika, Tanzania - TA2015018 Mahale Deep Cast 100m | ecosystem: Environmental > Aquatic > Freshwater > Lake | place: Tanzania: Lake... | reverse complement strand
CAGAATCATCCATAGTAATGTTTTCTTTGAAATAACTCGAACCATAAACATTGAATAAAGATGTTCCAACTGTATCACCAGCTACAGACCGAACATGTACTTTTTTCCCATAATCCTGGTAAATCTTAGCTGGTGTAGTCCCGCTTAAAGTCCATCCTCCTGCACTCGAAACAAGAGTGTCAATAGAAGGAGGATATATTTGAATAGTATCTAAAAGCAATCCAAACTTCCTTATAGCTTTTATTTTTGCAAGCCCGGCAGTATCAAGATCCGAAGTATCCGCCCAAAACTTAATCCATTTATTCAGTCCGGTTTTCCCTAATTGCCAAGTGTAAAAAATTGTTCCGTTATAAGGCGCAGGTCTCGGTATAGTATCTGTCTGAGAAAAAACTTCAATACTTATAAACAATACAAGTAAAAATATTTTCTGTAATATTTGTTTCACTAGTTTCATGTTAATATCTGCTGTTCAAAAACTTTTACTAATTCAAATGTTATTCTTACTCTCCCCTTCGCGCTTGCGCTCCCATAAATTTTTGCAGTGATGTCTTTACTGTTGTTGTATAGATGATCCATTGGTGCATCGTTCAAACTATCTAAAGTCAATAAATCAATCTGGTCTTTATATATTAAAATATTTCCATCAAAATCCTTTGCCTCTATTTCATTATTTGCGTTATCAAAAGCCTCTAGTACCCTCGAATACCATCTTCTTATTGTGTGTCCAGTAGGTACTGCGCCGATTACTACATCGCTTCCTATATTGTCTTTTGTTATTATGGCACTAATATTAATTGTTCGGTAAACTTCTTCACCTGCTATTTTTGCTATGTGACTCCCCCCAATAATATTTGCTTCTGGATATTTCGGCTTCCCGCCTCCGCCTCTCGGTTTATTCCCTCCATGGATAGGCGTATCATCGTCTAAAGGTTCTCCAAGACTTCTTTTCTTCCTGACAACCCTCTCATTGTATGTTTCTAAATTTGGATTCTCTTTTATTTCTACATTAGTATTTATAAATTTTTCTATCCTTGTTAGCTCATCGTTAAGGAATTTAGCATCTATTGGCTCGTTTTCTTTGAATATATGTCCTCTCTTTAATTGCGCTGACATATTTTTTATCCCCACTGTCCTCTTTGTAAAACATCAAATTCAACAGCAAATGAATCTAACTGGAATATTGTATCGCCATCTTCAAGCGATGCCGAAAGACTTATTTTAAAATTTCTTGTTGTATGTCCTATCCCTAATCTTACTCTCTCATGTCCTATTGCTGACTTTATTGGCAGTGTTGCTGTTATTGTCTGTCCATTATCTTTTGTTATTGTTACTGTTATTGCTCTTTGAGATTTATATCTAGCGGAAATCCATCCAATTAAAAATCTATCTGAAGATTTTAATTCCTCTCCTATTGTCGTTACATCAAATACTTGTGTAGTTAATGTAACAACCAAATACCCTTCAGGCGCTGAGACCGCTCTTGTGTTTGATACCTTCCGCATAGTCCCGGTCGCATCTAAAAATCTTATTAGATTATCTGTCCTGCTTATGTAGTACTGAACAATAGTATATGCCTGAGTAAAATAGAACCATCCTATATTTTCTAAGAATATCCATTCACCTCCGGCTACTCCGAATCGGTAGGCATTTCCTAGTTCGTCTCTTATTGCCACTATGCTTGTTTTATCCGCAATAGCATCATAAACACTTTTAACCTCCCCCTCTGAAATATTAGTTGCTCTTGCCCCATCAAAAAGATAAATCCCGTATGTCGAAGGGAAAATAATCTTATCTCTGAAATTGACAATTCCTTTTCTTGACGTGCATCCCACACCTTGAACAGTCCCAAATACTAGGCCGGTTTGTGTGTCAAGTCTTTGAATGGAATTTTGCTTAAATAATGCTATGTCAAGATTAGGTAATAATTCCATCCCCACTACATCGTCTCCGTCTCTTTGCTCTGCATCTGAATAATCACTCCCAGTAGCTACATCATACATAAAAGAGAGGTATCCGCTTATCGCACTTCTTATTATTTTATTTGTATATCTCTGATCTATGTATGGATTCAAATAATAAACTCTTCCTCCACTCATTAATGCAGCGTCCCAAGATTTAACAAAATCTGTAGTCGCCTTATATCCCAATTCTGCCTCAAGACTTCCTTCATTACCTAACCACATATCATAATTGATTTCAAAGGCATTCCCTGCGGTATTTAAGACTAAATAACTATCAGCTCCCAATATCCATGTGTCTGGTGTCCCTGTTGCTCCGGTCTTAGCTGCTGTTGTATTAGCAACTTCAATGGTCTTGACTAAATAGTAAGAAGATATTCTGTTATAATTCCCTGTAGCTCCACTCCCAATAGCTATATAAAATTTTAAGTGTGTTATTCTTTTATTCATTAATGCAAAATGAATTTTTGGGACAACAAGAAGTCCATTTGATGCTCCAGGCATATCTGTCATTAGTATGGGGTCAAAGGTATCTCCTATCGCGCAAGTGGTTGTAACCGGTGGTAAAACAAATTCCTGATAACCATCTAATACGGCTGTCACTTGTAAATAAATACTTTTGAAATCTGCATAAGGGAACGACTGCCCTGTTGATCCACCCCTTGTAGCAGTTACTTGAAAAGCTACGTTTTCAGTTTTGTTATTGAATGAAATTAAATTGTCAAGGTTTTGTGCATTAGTTAAAAAGGCTCCTCCTACTGTGACGCTTGCAATATTAAAATATTTTTTCCTATGTCCTGCTCCCATCCCTAATCTATCTACATACCCGCCAAAACCAATTCTTAAATCATTAAGCACATTATGAGCACTAATTTGTGCAGTAGTTACACTATAATTTGCTAAATCATTTGCAAGAGGCATATAATTTTGCATAATAATCACAGTGTCGTCTAATGCAAATGTATTATTGCTCAGATATAAAGTATTAGGATCGTCCACATCTAATATTGTCGCATATTTTCCTTGTGTCACATTATAAATAACTGCATTCGGACCACTAGAAAAATCTACGCTTGGGAAACCATATACCTGTATTATATGAGAACTCGCATAAGTAATTTTAGAGATAACCATATAGTTTAGCCATCCCCAATCATTCTCCCAACCTACACCAGACACATAATTTGGATAAGTCCAAATAGCGATCCCATTCCTTGAAACTACCGAAGCCCCTGAACCGGTTATTCTATTAATTGTTCCTTTTTGAATTAATGCTGTTATTTCTTTCGGTGTGCTCCCAAGTTGTGTTATATACATACTTGCTAACCATAAATCGGTTGTCCCCGTTAAGGTTGTATGTGTTGGTGGTGTAAGAAAGTTTTCTATCTTAGGTCGCATTAATAGGGACCCCTGATCACCCCCCCTCGGATCAAGGTTAATAATTGAAGAAGCAGAATTTTTGTCTGGTGTTACACGTTCCTGCCTCCCCAAGAAATTTTTAATTTCAAATTCTTTCCAAGCCATTCTTCTTCTCTATGAAGTTCTTTGTGAATCATTTAAGAATATATCCGTTGCTATTTTTACTATTTCATCGTTCCAATGGTCAAAAAATGGGGAATCATATGTCCCACCTTGTGTAAAATAACCCCCTGTTGTTGGATCAACTGGTTCTACTAGTATTGTTAAACTGCAACTCTTGGCATTGAAACTCGCTACTGGTTGAAATGTTATAGTCTTCTCAATTTCAATCGCTTTTGGGAATGCTGCTGTGCCTCTGTATTGTGCCGGGCCAGAAACTATTGCACTATACAAGTGTTTTGGTGCAATCTCACAATATTTGCTATCTGCAACTGCTTCGAGTAATTCAAAATAATCAAGATTAGGATTCGCTATTACATACTGACCTCCGGCAGTTGTTGTAATTGTTCTTACTCTAACGAGTTCGGGAAATATTTTTGCAAATATTTCCTTGTTCCTTTGCTGATCTACATTTATTGCGTATTTCCACATCGTTCCTACAAGAGCGAACATAGCTTCGTTTATATAAATCATTCTCTGAAGTGCCGAAAGTGTCAAACCATCTTCGGTCCCAAGAGTAAATTCAACTCCGCTACTATTCTTGCTGTCTTTTATCCTCCGCGCAAAATAAAGAGAAATAAGATTTATTTTCGGTGTAGGCAAATTTTACCTCTCTAACTCATTTGCGTATGTGAATAGTCATTAATAAATCCCTGTTCTGAATTTGTAGCTTGTCTTATCTGTTCAATCATACTATTGATGTCCCCAGTTAATGCTTCTGGCGGCTGCTGTTGTAATTCTTCATAGATTAATAACTTGGCTTTGTATATAACTAATCTCGCATATCCATCTCTTACATCTAGGGTATCGCCAAGTCTATCGGAATCTGCTGCGCTTAGTTTAACTGGATAACGATTATAATAAACAATCAAATCCCCCCAGTCGGATTCAAGTGCTATCCCGGTAATCCGGTTTCTTATATAAAGTGCCTCACCTAAAAGACACCAGTAAACATTTTCTTTATTTTGGGGATAATTATTGATAAGTCCTTCAAATTCTACAGGGTTCATTTCAATAGCAAGTTTTGTTGCGCCAGATTTTGTATAACGAATTTTCACAAGATTATTTATTCTAAGTTTTACCGCCGTTGCATCTTGCGATAAATCTGCTGTTGCTAAACTTACGACACTGCCATCTACAACAAGTTCAACCTCATCTGCCCCTGCCGCGCTGTTCTTTACTGTTAAATACTTGCCATAATCAGGATTATTTGCATTTACCAATAACTGTGCAGCTTCTAATTGTGATAAGTTCAAATAATCAATTAATGGCAGTGTCTTTATTTTATCTGGTGCTAATTGGTTTACAAGATTTCTCAAATAACCAAGTGATCTATCTACCGTCCAGGTTTTGCTTAAATATGTTACTGATGGCATTTCTTACCTCCTTCCACTTGGTATCTGATTTTTTTGGCTTCTTCGTTGTGTCAATTCCTCACCATATGCTTTTCGCATCTGGATTATAGAATTATTTATTGTTTGCTCAAGCTGTGCCGGTGCTTTCATGCCTAATTGTTCGTAAATATGAAGTTTAGCTTTATCAAGAACTACTTTCATAAATGGGTCTTTAATATCAAGATATGTAGCATCACTTGTAGCTTTAGTTGGATAACGATTGTAATGAATCTTTACCACACCATAAGGACCTAACGAACCTTTATAAAGCTGAATCATTTCACCGTGGCGTGTCCATGAAACGTTATTAAGATTTTGCGGGATTGCCAAACTCTTTAATCCTTCAAATACATGTGGCTTTTCATAAACACAAAGTCCATTGGTTGCATCTACTATCTTAATAATGCTCATTACATTTAATGAAGAAATACTTGCTTCATCGCTTGATATTGAAAGAGTTGCTACTGTTGCATAATCATAAAATTTTAATTCGCTAAGCAACTGCGCTACTTCGGCAATACCTAAATGTAAGGCATCTATAATTTGCTCCGTTGAAATTTTATCAATAGCAATCTGGCTTGTCAAATTCCTTAAGAATCCAAGTGCGTCCTGTAACTGCCAATCTTTACTTAAAGGCATAATCCACCTCCTTTATTTCACCATGTGCCTTTTACTTTTAATTTGTGATGTTTCTTTTGAACTAAATGACCAAGCTCTCTGACCTGGTTTACAAACATTCCATAAAATCTTTCTCTATCAGGTCCAATTAAAAATTTTGAGGTTGTATAATATTCTATCGCGTCATCCCAATAATCCGGGATCTCTGGTTCAACTGATGCGCCAATAATAGTTAGAGAAGCATTAAGATATGCCCAAACTTTTAATATATCTCCGTTATGCCCAGAAGTAGGCACCGGATGTAATAATAATTTGTGCGTAAAAATTGTCGCGTATAAAGGTTGGGTGATAGAATAACTCCCATTGACAATATTATCCCACTCTGCATTATCAACTATTTCAATAGGATAATTCCAATCATCCGGGGTAATGATTGTTTTAATAGAACCGATAATATTCCTTGTGCTTACTGTCAAAGAATAATCTTCCTGTCCTGTTATAAGGAGTATTTCGATTTCTTTATCAAATTGACATAGCGCAATGATTTGGTCTTGCGCCTTAGCCATCTCATCATAAATCTCAGTAACATTAGCCGGCACATAATTGACCGGATCATGCTTCCTAAGGTTTCTTACAACCCTCCCCAAAATATTTGCTGTTCTGCCCATAGTAGAACCTTATTTTCGTTTTGGAATAGGGTCTATTTATTTCCCTTCTTCTGCTTCTAACTCCCCAATTTTTTCAAGAATTTTATCAATAAGTTTTTCACTCCCGATATTCTTTGGGAATTGAACATCCAATTCTTCCGCAATAAGGAATAATTGCTCTTTCTCAAGCTGAGAGAATTTTTCTTTAGTAAGAGGTCTATTATTTTCAAGAAAGAACAACGGACTAAATTCGCGTGGTTGGTTATTTTCAGTTTTTTCTACTTCTTCAACTTTATTAAGTAATTTGTTTGCGTGTGCCTTAGCAACCTTCCCATCACCTAAAAATAAAACTTTCGGGTTTGCGTCTATTAATCCATTAGCAATATCTTCTGGAAGTTCTTGAGGAGTGAATGGTTCCAATATCATCTTGATGTCTTCAGTGTTTGAATAAATGCGATTGGCTTTCATATGGAATCGAAATGTTAATGTGCTATAAACTGATACATTTTTCATAAATCACCTAATTGGTTTGTAGTCTTTTTAATTTAAAGCAATATAAACTATATGTATCAGCAACAGAAGAAGGGAGAACAATATCCCCCTTCTCTAACTTTCTTGCTTCTAAGACATTGCTGCACTTGATTTCCAAGTTGCTGCTGCTGTCTTCATGTGAATCTTAAATGCCTGTGTGTCAATTACTATTGTGCCAGTCGGTAAATCATTATATTTGGTCAAGTCAATAGCACTTGATTCTTTGTAATAAACTATACAAAAACTTACAGGCGTTTCGTTCTTTGGGTCTCTGCCAGCAAATTGCACTATGCCATTGCAGGTTTCGGCTTCTGCTTTACTCATCCCAAACTCGGATTGTGCTGAACCATTATTCACTTGAAGATTATTTTTAACGTCAGCCATTTTTTACCTCACTTTTAATTTATTTTGGGAGTAATAAAAAAAATATTACTCCCGGTTAATCAAATCTTTTAATTACATATCAACAGAATCATCTTTAGCGTAATGAGCTAATACCAAAGAACTTGTATTCTCTCTGAACAAGTTTGCAGTACCATACTCGCCATCTTTATCATAAATATCTGCTCTTTCCATTCCGAATATCATATCTGCGCCTTCGGTCTTCTTCTGCTTGTAATCCCATGTTTCTTGTTCAAACTTTAATGGGCTTGCATAACCACATGCTAATGCACTCGGTCCTAAGAGAATTGCTAACTTCTTATTCCCTGTGTCTTGTGGATTGGCTAATGGGTTTGTATTACCATAATTAATTGTCCCATAAGTAGAACTGTAACCCGAATCAACACTTGTTCTTGCAGATGGCATATTTTGATCAACAATAATTGCAGCTCTTCGTAGTGTCGCAATTAGTCCGGTGAAAAGTGGATTTTTATCTTCGCCTCTTTCAGAACCATATTTTATTGTCTCTCTGAAATATTGGTCTTTCCATAACTGGTCAGCAGCTGCTTCGGAAATAATTATCGGATAATACCAATTATTCCCAATTTTCATCGCTGGACGAATTTTATGTCGGCTTGCAAGACGCACCATAACTTCAATAGCGCTAATGCTGAAGTGTTTTGCTGCAACGTCTGTTAATGTATTCAATGCAGTCTCAACATTGGTTTCGTATGTAGCTGGCGTGTCGCTCCATGTTGCTTTGCCATTACCTAGAACATAGAAGTTTGGATGTGATGCTCTGGTTAAACCACTTCCACCATCGGCAGCAGCAGCGGTTAGATTCTGTGAATATCTTTCAAGAATACTTGGATAACCCTGGTAAGCAAGGTATCTTCTGAAGTAATCAGAAAGGTCAATTTGTGCATTTTGCATTAACCATTTCTGGACTTCAGGTTTTTTTAGTTTTTGTTCACCCATTTTCCCGTCTCGTATAAGAACACCATGACGGACTTGGTTGATTTGACATGCCTTATAGGTCAGCCTTCGTTTTTCTTCGTTGCCAAGCAACTGTTTATCGCCATAAACTGGTGCTTGAGTCAACGGATTCATTAAAGGTATGTCCATATAATCGCCACCTTCGTGTTCAAAGTTTGTTAAAACTTCAATGGGTTGACCGGTGGCTTTTAGTTTTAGCTTCGCTTCTGGTGAGCTAAGAGCTACTGATTTTGGGTATCGCCCATCATCATTGCCTATAAAGCCCATAAATTGACCCCAAACACTATCTTGAACCCAGGCAGCATATCCTAGTTTCTTCGATAAGAGTTTGCGATACGTTGTTAAATTATCAAACATTCCCATAATTTATTCCCCCCTATAAGAGAAGATTTTATCGTGATTAAATATTTACCTTTTTCATCGCTTCATCTACTTGTTCGGGTGTTAATTTATCAATATCTTCATCACGCTCCATCTTGAATCCGCCTTTACCGAATGGTGAACCGCTACTACCTTCGGCTACTGAACCAGCTATTTTCTTCTGTTTCTCAGTTGCCGTGGTAAATCCCTCTTTATGATTCTTTTTCGCGAAATAACCTAGTATCTTAGGTGTCATTACTTTGAAGAATTTCTCTGTTAATGCACCTTCTCTTAAAAGGGATACGCCGTGCATCTTCTGAATCAATTGAGGATCGAGTTGCCCATTTGCTATTAATAGCGAGTTCATTAATTGATTATAAGGCTTGCCTTCTGTGTCTTGCGTGATTGTGAAATCAAGTCCGAGTGCTTTAATATCATTTTCGTCTGATATTCCATACTCATTTAAGCGGTTCTTGATTATCTCTACTTCGTTTTCAAATAATTTAGTATTTATTTGATCATAGTTGCTCCGAACATATAGAGCGAGATTAACTTCTTTTGTTACATTTTTTTCAATTTCTTTCCTTTGCTCCCGCAAATCCCAAAATCTATCGGGATCAGATTGCTGCAAATCTGCTAAGTATTCTTTGTATTCTATCGGATCCTCTGGTATATCCGGGAATTGTTGTTTCAATTGTTCAAATACAAGTTCGTTTTTAGCTTTTGCTATTGCTTCTGATGTGATTTCGGGCTGTAAAGGTATCTCTTCGGGCTTAGGGATAAATTCTTTTTTATCCTGCCCTTCTGGCTGTCTTTTGCCAATTAGACGTTGTGCATTAATGTATTTTTTTAATGCCTTCGGTGAGAATATTTCACCTTTGATTGTTTCGAGGATTTTATGATCTTTCTCTGGTTGTGCTTTAATAAAATTATCATCAATAGTTATTGAACCTGTAACCTTGTCCGATTTTAACTTGTCCTCTTCGGGGGTTGTATCGGGGATCACGGTCTCTTTAACTTGATTACTTTTTAATTCTGCGTCAACCTGCTCCGGGGTTTTGGCAATCTCTTTCTCTAAATCTGAATTGTCCTTATCGGATTCAAGATTTGTAAGTTCATCCAATTCCCCTTTTTCGTTCATTTCAAAAGCAGCTTCAAGTTCTTCAGGGGATAAATCTTCGATTGTTTCGATTATTTTCTCCGTGTCTTGATTAGCTTCTATTTCTTTCAAAGACTGTTCAAAGTCCTGTCCCACCTTTTGCTCCTTAGCGGATTCTTATGAAAGAACTCCCCGCTTGTTTGTGATAAAAAACTTTTATTCGTATTTGTTAAAATCTTCAGCAAAAAATTCTTTTGCGTAATCACTGAAAGAATCACAATCGTCAAAAATCTTTTGCCATCTCCGGTAATTGCTTTCAGTCACTAGCGAATTATTCTTTTCTTTTTTTACTGGTAGTCCACTAACTGAAAATTCAGCGGATACTTTACCATCTGTCATTTTTACGTTGTAAATTTCTTTATCAATCTTCGCTTCTGTAAGGTCTTTTTCAACCGCAGATTTGAATTTCGATTTTACTTTTTCCTTTACTTCTTCTTTCTTCTCCATATTTTCTCCATCTTCAAATAATTAATTTAATTCGCTTTATTAACTATTCTTAGGTTTCGTAAATATGAACCGGACATAACTCGCTGTGAGTGCTTTGCCTGTTGCTATTTGAGTAACACCAACTTTATATGTGCTAGATTTATAACCGTTTAGGTCAAGCATACATTTATTAGCAGTTGTGCTTACCAATGTATCGCCTATTCCAGTTGTAACGCCTAAACTGTCAAGCACTAATGTTGAAGTATTTGGTCCAACTCCATTAATTGTTATAATTGTTTTTGGTGTGCCTGATGCTGTGTTAAGATCATAAAATGCTGTAACCTTGACGCTTGACCAGTTTACGTTATTGAATCCATCTGGTAACGTAAAGGTATTTGTCATATAACCCGTATAAGCGCCAGAATCAGCAGTGAATGTGTAATCAACTACATACACATCGAGGTTATCGTAACCAGCCCTGAATTTTGTTTGTGTTACACTTTGTGCTTCTACAATGGAAAAGAGAAAAAGGAAAAGTGTTACGATAAATGCTAATTTTTTTTTCATTTTTTTATTCCTCCCTAATTGTTATTGTTTAAAAACAAAAAACCCTTTGCCCGCTTCAGCGAACAAAGGGTCATTTTATTGATTGTCCCTTTATACTTTTACTTTAATTTTACAATATGCTATTTAATAAATCAAAACTTTATTAAAGCCTTGTTTTTTTTAATCAAGGTTTATCTTAAAAAGATAAATAAAAACCAATCCCAACTCATCACTAAACAGATTTTCATTTTAACCTTATATATTTGCCTCTAATAATTTTTGTCGCCTCTAATAATTTTGTCGCATTAAATTCATCATAAGCAATTAAACAACTCGGTGCCCCGCTGCTATCCCCCTGCTCGCCTGTTGTGTGATAAAATTTAATTCTACCTTCAAAAAAAAATATTGCTACCGCTAAATTCCAAATATATCTGAAGAACATCTTCGTCTCGGTTCTTGCAAAAGTTAATGCTATTCCGTTTTTATGTCTCGATAACCTTCTTAACCAAACTTCTGTTTTATTACCATACGGTGGGTTCAGCCAAACTCTGCCATGCCATTCCTTACTTAAACCATCATCAATAATTGTGAAATAATTCTTTGCTGTCTCAAAAGGTCTATTTATTGGTGCGCATGGGTCTAAATCAAATTCGCCTAACGCCTCAACAATATAAGGCGGTGTCAACCATTCTTCTTTACCCGTTTTAGTCCTTTCAAAACTCGTGTTCATTTTAACATTAACTTTTTAAGTGTTGAAATAGAAATCTTTGTTGTGTCATATTTTATTCCTTGCTGCCCATCAAAATTTAAGTGTAGATTTAAACATAAAGAATTTGTGTCGGCTTCGCGTACCAAAGAAAGAAACTCAATTATATTTTGTCTCTTCGTGTTGGGTTGGTTCTCTAACCAATGAATAAATTTCTGCAACCCATCTGACATTACATCGCCTCTAAAAATAAATCTGGATTGTCTTTAAGACTGCTTAGTCTTCTCTCGGCTATTTTTATATACTCTTCGTTGAGTTCTATACCTATCCATTTACGACCAAGTTTTTGTGCTACTAATCCAGTTGTTCCTGAACCAAAGAAAGGGTCTAAAACTATTCCACCTTCCCAACCTGCATTACAACCGCAGTCAGTATAGCCAATATATTCATAACTTACACCAACAGGGTATGTTCTATTGTTAAATCCACCTTTTTTTTGACCCGCACCATCTACTAATGAACTGTTTGTTTCTCCACCTTTAGTAGGATTTGCTGTTCTGATTGACTGCCAATGTTTCTCGTAGGTCTTCTCTCTCGCTTTCCCGCACTTCTTACAAATAAATTCAGGACACCCCGCCTTAATCGGTGTTTCGCATAGTTCTTCGGGATATGTTGCGAAGTGGGCTTCTTTGTATGGTTTTGTGGTTATTTGCCATACACAGCGTTTGTTACGACCTTGTTCGTTATAGAATTTTGGTTCTTCTATTGGTCTTCCTGTATTCTGATACCTTTTCTCGTTAGGCGTTCCAGTAAATTGTCCCTTGAATGCACCGCTAAATCCATATTCATCTCTCTTTTTTGTAGCTTCACTCATTGGTTCGTATTGTGTTTCGAACCAATATTTTTTACTTTTTACAAAGAAAAATATCTTTTCAAAATCCACTGTGAATCTATCCTTTACGCTTGATGGCATACAATTTGGCTTCCACCAGATAAGTTCGTTCCTCAAAATCCACCCACGATTA
>Ga0194119_10010318_pt1 | contig 12333 bp, 10 predicted proteins | sample TA2MahC100mmetaG_FD_148620 | JGI IMG/M metagenome (GOLD analysis project Ga0194119, IMG submission 148620) | Freshwater microbial communities from Lake Tanganyika, Tanzania - TA2015018 Mahale Deep Cast 100m | ecosystem: Environmental > Aquatic > Freshwater > Lake | place: Tanzania: Lake... | reverse complement strand
TGGAAGAACTGCACGAATTCAACCCCATGCTCGGCCATCGCGGCTGCCGTTTGGGCATCACCTATCCCGAGATCACGGAGATGCAGGCCCGCGCAATCTTTGAAGCCGCCGCGCAGGTGGCCAAGAAGGGCGTGAAGGTCATCCCGGAAGTGATGATTCCGCTGATCGGTTCGGTGAAGGAGTTGGAGCACCAGAAGTCCATCGTGGAACGCGTGGCGAAAGAAGTGTTGGCCAAGGCCGACGTTTCGGATTTGCACTACATGATCGGGACCATGATCGAAATTCCGCGCGCCGCGCTGACCGCAGATCAGGTGGCCGAGCAGGCGGAGTTCTTCAGCTTTGGTACCAACGACCTGACACAGACGACGATGGGCCTGTCCCGCGACGACTATACGAAGTTCTCGCGCCAGTACGAAGATCTCAAGATCTTCGCCGCCGATCCCTTCGGCGTGCTGGACCAGACCGGCGTCGGCAAGCTGGTCGACCTCGCTGTAAAGCTCGGCCGCAAGACCCGGCCCGATCTCGAAGTCGGCATCTGCGGTGAGCACGGGGGCGAACCGAGCTCAGTGGAATTCTGCGTGAAGGTAGGCATGAACTATGTGTCGTGCTCGCCTTATCGTGTGCCGATCGCCCGTCTGGCGGCGGCGCAAGCTCGCATCGGCGACTCCGCCGAAGCCAGCCGCACGAAGTAGGAAACAGGCAAGTCCGGCGGCGCCCCGGGACGGAAGTTCCGAGGCGCCGCCGATTTGGGCCCGCGTTATCGTGATAACGTTTTCTGACGATGGCGCTACCAAACGTACTCCTGTTCTGCACCGATCAACAGCGGTTCGATACGATCGGCGCGCTTGGCAATCCGCACATTCGGACGCCGCATCTGGACCGCTTGGCGGCGAATGGCGTGGCGTTCGAAAACGCCTACTGCCAGACTCCGATTTGCACGCCCAGCCGCGCTTCGTTCCTCACGGGCTGCTATGCGAGTGCGCTGCACGTGAACCGGAACGGCAATGAGTATTTCCCGCTGCGTTTCCAAGAACGCCTTCTCTCGCGCCATCTGAACAATGCGGGCTTGGAATGTGGCATGGCCGGCAAGTTTCACCTCTCGTCGGCCTACCAACGCGTGGAGCCGCGCCTGGAGGACGGCTACCGCCATTTCGAGTGGAGCCATGCGCCCCGAATGGATTGGCCCGTCCACAAACACAGCTATGCCAAGTGGCTGCGCGACAAAGGCGCGGACTTCCAATCCGAATATGCGAAACGAAAACTGGGCGGCCGGCCCGCTGAGTTTGACGCCGGCATCGCCGCGGAACTGCATGAGACCACCTGGTGCGCAGACTACGCCACGCGCTGGATACGCGGCGGCTTGCGCAAGCCCTGGTTCATCACTGTTAATACCTACGCTCCGCATCCGCCGCATCAGCCGCCCCCTGAGTTCTTAGAGCGCATGCAGCCATCGCGCCTGCCGCTGCCGTTGTGGCGATCCTCCGATGCCACCCAGCAAGCAAAACTCGCCACGGTGGATTTCCAGTCGCAAGCGAAGGACCCGTCCACCTACGCCAGCCAGATGCTCAAGGCCGCCTACTACGCACAGATCGAATTCGTCGATGACGCCTTTGGAAAGGTGATGGACGCGATTCGGGACACTGGACAGCTCGACAACACGCTGGTCGTGTTCCTCTCCGATCATGGCGAAACGCTCGGCGATCACGGCCTGACTCACAAAGGCTGCCGCTTCTACGAAGGGCTGGTACACGTGCCTCTGATCGTCTCCTGGCCGGCAAAGTTCAAGAGGGGCCTGCGCAGCAAGGCGCTGGTCGAACTCACCGACATCGTGCCTACCATACTCGATTCGCTTGGGCTCCGGCAGCCGTGGTATCTGCATGGGCGTTCGCTCAAGCCGCTGCTGGAGGGCAACTCCGTTAAGCATCGGGACTTTGTGCGGAGCGAATATCACGACGCGCTGGACCTGCCGGATCACTCCCACGCCAACATGCTGCGCAATGAACGCTATAAGCTGGTGCACTATCACGGCCACTCATTGGGCGAACTGTACGACTTGGAGCGGGACCCGCACGAATTCACGAACCTCTGGGACGATCCGCGCCACTCGGCCTTGAAGATGGATCTCACCAAACAACTGTTCGACGCCGTCATGGCCGCTTCCGACGAGGGGCAGCCGCGCGTCGGACCTATGTAGCCTTCGCCAGCCATGCGGCGATTCGCCGCAGGAAGCGCTGATTGTAGCGGGCCTCCGGGTGATTCAAACCCATAGGCGCCGCACCCGCGCCCGTGCGCTGCGCGGAGAACATGGCGGCCTCCCCGGATATGTACACGCGGCCCTTGCCGTGCGGGATCGCCGCGCCGTGCATCCAGCCGGCGATCGATCTCTCCTCAAGGCGCTTTCGCCCTTCGCGGCCCGGCTTGTCCGTAACGAACCCAACGGCGCGCGGACCGAAAACCAGCACCGGGTCGCCCTTCGCGATCTTAAACGCGGAGCCGGTGAAGGTCATTACGTGCTCGACGCCCTCTGTCACTACATGCGCACGCAGGGATCCGTCTTGTTTGCGAAAGGTCGCTGCGCCGCGGCCCCGGTCCGGATCCACCGCGTAGCAGTTGAAGAACTCGGCCCCAAACGCTTTTGCCAGCGTGGACGCCGCTCCGGGAAAGGGTTGATGATCCACGATGAGCAGGAGCCCTCCGCCGCCAGCCACCCACTGTTCAATGCCGGCTACTTCCGAATCCGTGAACGCCGGCGGATTGTCGCCATTCCAATTCCGCGCGTTGGAATTGTGCAGCGCGTTGGCGATCACCAAAACATCCTGGCTTCTTCCCGCCTTTCGAACAACGAATCCGTCTTTCCGCAAAATCTTGGCGAAGGTCGCGTAGCGCCCGTCCACGGTATGAAAGTTGTTGTGCGCCTCGTCGATTCCGACCGACGGGCCGGTGCCCTCCGCGTACCGCGGGTCTTCGACAGCGGGTTCGAACTCCGTATCGGCCCGCTGCTGCGCGGCGAGCACCCCAGACGCAAGCCAGGCGCGGCGCGTGAGCGTCACGCCACCACCTCGATCTCTAGTGGCGCTAGCGCACGGCGTCCCAGGGTAATTTGCAGGACGTGCCCGCCAGTCTCCATCCGCGCTGGAATTCGAAAATTGATCTCATGCCGCGGCGGCACCGGGTCGGTACAAAAAATGTCGACCTCCTCCACGGGCACTCCGTCCACGGTTGCCCGGAAGCCGGTTTCGCCGGTCATCTCTTCCACGGTCAGTTTGACGGCGCGCGATTCGATGCGCGGCCCGCTCATCAGGTTGATGCCATCACTTAGAGCGATCACGCGCGGCACTGCCGGCGGCGCCGGCACGATTCGAACCTTTGATTTCGCTCCTGCGATCTCTACGCTGCAGAGGCCCGTACGCAGTCCGGCAGGCAGACGAAGATTCACCTGCGCGAGTCCATCATGTTCACGCGGCCCAATGTAGGTCAGCGTTGCCGGCAGGCCACCGGTGCGAACGTCCAGGCTGAGAATGTCGGCCTCCTCCGGCAGGCCGTCGACCCACAAGGATAGCGCTGCGAATCGCCCGGTCACCGGTGCGGCAGGTTCGGAGTTCTGCGCGTTCGTGATCCGGCGAATGGCGGGCGCGCTCGGCACGGCGGGTGTTTGCGCCGGCTTTTGCAGAGTGGTCCACATGTACTGCGTGTCCACGCCCTCCAATCCGTACATGCGGAAACCGGTGTCGCGGCAGAAGGCGCGAAAGCTCTCGGCGGAAATGCGAACGCCGCTCCAGGTGTCGTACCGCGCCGCCGTTTCGGGAAGCCCGTTGAGTTGACACCGGATGTATCCGCCCGGCTTCAGCACCCGCCAGGCGTCGCGCAGATAGCCAAGCACCACGTCGCGGCTCGGGATATGTTGGAACACCGCGTAGCTATAGATGAAATCGAACGAGTCGTCGCAGAACATCTCCAGGTTGGAGTTCAGGGCCACGTGCGCGTGCGCGTGGGGAACGGCCGCCAGCCTTTGCCGGGCGCGCTCCACCATTTCGTCGGAGATGTCCACGCCATGAATCTCGCCGAAGTGCTTGGCCATGGGCCGCAGCAGGCGGCCCGGCCCGCACCCGATCTCCAGCGCCCGCCGCGCGCGGACGTTCCCGGTGGCCGGCAGGCGGCGCATCTCCCACTCCAATCCATGCACCACCTCCGCCGCCGTGGACTGAAATTCGTCGTCGTCCTGATCGCGCCGTCCAAAGGCGACGTAATAGTGGGCATCTTCCTTCGCGCGCGCGTTCCAATCCGCTCGCATTTTCTCGACGACATTTTCCATCTACTTCGATTCTCTCCCGTTCCCGCACCGGTTCGCGATCTGGCGGTTCTCGCTCCGTTTCACGCCCGGCGCGAAGACGATGCACCTCTTGGCCATGCCCCATCCCTCCACGGCGTTTCCCTCGATCAGATTCCCGCGCGTGGCCGCCGGCCGCTCCGCCCGCCGTCCCAAATAGATGCCCGCGCGCAGCAGGTCAGGCTCGCCGGGAAAATACGTGCAACCCGCGCAGCGCCCCGTGTGAAGCCGCGTGAACCGGTTGTCTCGAATCGTGTGGCCGGAGCCGATCACGAACACCGCTCCGAAACGCATGCCTGCGATTCTGTTTTTTTCGATCCGGATTGCCACCGCTTGCATGTCCGGGTTGGTGTTGTTCATTACGATTCCGAAGTGGCCGAAAGCATATGCGTCGGCGCCGCCTTCGTTGATGCACTCGTTACTCAAAACCTCGCCGTGATGAAATCCGTCCAGGTCTATGCACTTCCCGTTGATCTCGCTCATCACGTTTTCGCTGTAGCTCGAAAAGTCTACATCGCCCGCCGTGTCGATGCCCACCGGAGTGCCGCCGCCCTCGACGTCCACCGCCGAATCCGGCCGCCCCGTGTTGCGAATCGTATTCTTTGTAACCGTCACCTTCGAGGCATGGCCCACTTGAATGGCGTCGCGCCCAATGCCGTCGAACCGGTTGCGAGTGAACGTGCCCGGACCGTTCCGCTGGGCGCGGTAACGCGAGTGAGTCCACAGGGCGTTTCCCAAAATGCGTTCGAACACACAGTCTTCCACCACAAAATTCGCCGTTCCGTCCTCAAGAAGAATGCCGCCGGTCGTGTTATTCCGGCCCTTCGCGTTCAAGGAGCCGGAGTCCGAAACGCTCACGTTCGCGATTCTTACCTGGCCCACGGCGCTGGCCAAGATCGCAAACGCCGCGATCTCGCTGAACTGCGAGTCGCGGATCACCAGCGCTCGCGCGCCTTCCACGAGCACTCCGTTTGCTCGATAGTGATCGGCGAATCGAATGTTCGACGGTGGCAGCGCTTGCCCTTGCGGCAAAGCCTTTCGATTGCCGTCGATACGCAGTCCCGTAAGTTCGACTTCGCAAGCGCCTCGGATGTGGATCGCCGCCCGGCCTTGAAAGTCGCCGCTCATGCGAATCGACTCGCCGCGAATCGAGACGCGTTCGCCCGCCGCGCAATCGATTTCGCGCGCGGCCAGCAGCGGGACCGCAACCAGTGCCAGTATCCTGAATAGAATGGCCATCGAACTTCGGGATGCCTCACTGGGCCCGATTCATCAGCTTACCGTTTCCGCGCCGGACGGCGCAGTGATTGGTGTCATCGGACTTGCCGGAGAGGGACTGGACGAACTCGTCGAACTTGCCTCCGTCCAATGTCACTCGCTCACGGTGAAGGACTCGGACGCAGTGCGCAAGGCGGAACTGGCGGCCTCCGCCGAGGAGCGGCGCCGCAAAGGCGAAACCGTCCTGGTCGCAGCGTTCGACGTAGATTTTCTTGAGCGAATCAGCGACGAGATCTGGTGGCTCCGCAACGGCAAGCTGGCCGCTCAGGGTGATCCGCGCGAGATTGCCCGGAAATTTCGCGAGTTTGTTGCGGAGGAGATTCGGACACGAAATTGGTATCCGCAGGTGCCCCCATCCTTGCGGCGCGGCGACGGCCGGGCCGAACTGCTGGAGGTCCAGGCGGTGAATGGTGCCGGCGCTCCCAGCATGATCCTGCGGAGCGGGGAAGAGATGGCCATTCGTGTTGTGGTGAAGTTTCACGCCCCCGTGGAAAATCCAGTTGTCGGCATCATGATTCGCACTCGCATCGGCAGCGAGGTCTACGGCACGAACACCGAGTTGGAGAAGTTCGACATCGGCCGCGTCGAGGCGGGGGAGCGGCGGACGCTCACGTTCTCGTTTCGCTGCGATCTCTGTCCGCAAGAGTACGCCGTAACCGCCGCGTCCCACGATCCCAACGGCGTCTGGCATGACTGGATGGAAGACGCGCTCGCCTTCGTTGTCGTGGATGACCGCTATACGGCCGGCGTCGCGAACCTGAAGGCGCGGGTGAAATGAAGCTGCTCTTGCTCGCCCTCGCGGTGTCTTTGGCGGCCCAGGAGATCAGCGACGCCGAGGTCGCGCGTGTGCACAAGCAGGCTATGCTCATCGATACGCACAACGATGTCACAAGCCGCACTGTCAAGGGCTTCGACATCGGGGAGATCTCCTCGACGGGCCACACCGATATTGCTCGATTCCGGCGCGGAGGCTACAGTGCCCAGTTCTTCGCCATCTACGTGGCCGGCTCCTACGTCGAGAGCAATCGCAGCGCGAACCGCGCGATGGAGATGATCGATACCGTTCGACACGACATCGCCGGGCGCTACCCGGACACCTTTGAACTCGCGAATTCTGCCGATGACGTGGAGCGGATCCGGGCCAAGGGAAAGATCGCCTCGCTCATGGGTATCGAGGGCGGCCACGCGATTGAAGACAGCCTGCGTCTGCTGCGCAACTTCTATGTGCTTGGCGTTCGCTACATGACTTTGACGCACGCGAACTCCAACAACTGGGCCGGTTCCAGCGGTGACATAGAGGGCCGCGGCAAGGGGCTGACGCCGTTCGGAAACGAAGTCGTTCGCGAGATGAACCGGCTAGGCATGATGGTCGACATCTCCCACGTTTCGGACAAGACATTCTGGGATGCGTTGGCCGTCAGCCAGGCGCCGATGATCGCATCGCACTCCTCGGCGCGCGCATTGTGCAATGTCCCGCGCAACATGACCGACGATATGATCGTCGCGCTCGCGAAGAAGGGAGGCGTGGTGCAGGTGAACTTCAGTTGCGGTTTCCTGCGCCAGCAAGCCGCGAATTCTTCGGCGTTCGGCAAGAGAGCGGCGCGAGAGAAAGCGACACTCGCTGACGTGGTCGCTCACATCGATCACATCGTTAAAATCGCCGGTATCAACGCCGTGGGCATTGGCGGCGATTTCGATGGTGTCTCATGCACGCCGGAAGGCTTGGAGGACGCAGGCAAGATGCCGAACCTCACGCGAGCGCTGCTCCTGAAAGGTTACAAGCCAGGGGATATTCGCAAAATCTACAGCGCCAATCTGCTCCGCGTGATGCGGCAGGTGGAGCGGACCGCTATTTCCCTTCGAGCAGGTAAGTAGGCGTCACGCCGATCGCCGTGGAGAATCCGGAATTCGCCGGTGTCAACCACGTGGAACAGCTGACCGCCTTGCCAAGGCAAAGGTGCGGGTGCACATCCACGCGCATCTCCTTGAAGTCCAGCATGCCGTAGACCGAGATCGGGAACTTCGCCGACGCCATCGGCACCCTCTCTTGCACGACGTATCGCTCGCGCAGGGCGCGCTTGGCTGCGCGGTCCCATTGCGCGTCGTCCATCGTGGCGCCTTCGTACTCAGGCAGTTCCGCGTTCTCGCCGTTCGGCCGCAGGACTAGCCGCTCCCGATTTCGCAGGACGAACTCGGGCAGGTCCACCTCGGCGCCGTCCCAAGTAACCTTGCGCTCGCCCATCACGCGCGTCGTGGGCACGAAGCTCCTGATCGCCTTTTTCTCGACGGCCGGAAACTTGCCGGTCACCGTCTCGTCGGTCAATAGATCCAGCAACGCTTTGCGCTGCGCCATGTCTGACCGGAAACTATTCACCATGCATACCGCGCCGTCGCGGTATGCGCGCACCAACGGATGCGTGGTTAGATCGTACCGGATAAGAAACTCCTGCGTGCGCAGCCGGCGGAAGATCAGGTCGATAGCAAAGTCGCCCTTGCGCAGAACGCCGTTGCGGTAGTCGAGTTGCTCGGGGCTCACCACTTCGCATGCGTTGCCCTGCGCGTTGAGGTACTCCTTCAGCAGCATGTGCTCGCGCGATTCCAACGTCTCGAAGGGCTGCTTGAACTCCAGGATGGCGATGGAGGGTGATTTCTTTTTCTGACCGAAATCTCTGAAAGCCTTCAACAGTGCTGCGTGCAAATACTTCGCACTCGGAATCTTGGTCAGCTTATGGCGCTTGCGGAAGTCCTTTACAGGCGCGGTATCCAGGAAAAGGTCCGACAGTAAGTCGTGATACAGCAGGCCCGTCGGCGATTCCGCGCTGAACTGCGAAAACCGCATCGATCCGTTGTTGATGTGAGAATCCAGCAGGCTGGTGATGGTGAAGTGCTTGTAGCCCGGATTCATCTCCGCCAGCATGCGTTCACCGGGCAGCATATCCAGGCGCGCGATCAGAGCGGGCGTGGCGATCGTCATTTGACGCACACGGTCCACCGCGGCGGCCAGCGCCTCAGCGCCTTTCGCCAAGGAATCGTATTGACGCCGCGTCAAAAAATGGGGCCGCAAGAAAGCGGAGACCGGTTTGCCACTGAGGACAAGCTGCTTGGCTGTCATAGCCTGGTGCAGCTGCTCGACCCAGCCGAGATCCCGGTACGGATCCGTTTCGAGAAGCTTGTGATAGCGGGCGACTGCCTCGTCCACCTGGTTCATTGTCGTGCTTCTACCGGAAGTATCTCACACAGTTCCCGGAATGTATAGGCCTCCAGGATGGGCGCTCCATCGTAACAAGTTGAAAGGAAAAGGTTTATTGGACTAGAAAATTCCTTTGTGCGAGAATAAAGGCGAATGATCAAACCCTGCCATTCCCTCTCCCTGCTGATATTCGCTACTGCCCTTCCGGTTACCGCCGATGAAGGCATGTGGCTGCTCAACCGCTTCCCATCCGAAGAGCTGAAGAAGAAATACGGCTTTACAATCACCGATTCCTTTATGAGCCATCTGCGTCTTTCCAGCGTCCGTTTTAACAGCGGCGGCTCGGGCTCCTTCGTTTCCGCCGACGGGCTCCTCTTCACCAACCATCACGTGGGCGCGGACTGCATTTATAAAGTCAGCACCAAGGAAAACGACTACATGAAGAACGGCTTTCTGGCGCGTTCGCAGGCCGAGGAGAAGAACTGCCCGGACCTGGAAGTCAACATCCTGCTCCGGATTGAGACGGTTACAGAGAAGATCAACTCGGGCGTGACCGCCGCCATGCCGCCGGCCGAAGCGAACCGGGTGCGCATGGCCAACAAAGCCAAGTTGGAATCGGAATGCGGCAAAGCTACTGGAAATCGCTGTGACGTCGTAACGCTCTATTCAGGCGGCCAATACGATCTCTACGAGTACAAGAAATACACCGACGTGCGCCTCGTCTTCGCGCCCGAAGAGGCTATTGCCGCATTCGGCGGTGATCCCGACAACTTCACCTATCCGCGCTATTGTCTCGATTTTGCGCTGTTCCGCGCGTATGAGAACGGCAAGGCGGTCAAGACCGGGCACTTTTTGAAATGGTCGAAAACCGGTGCGAAGAACGGCGAACTGATTTTCGTCTCCGGTCACCCGGGCCGGACTGACCGAATGGCCACCGTGGCGGAGCTGGAGTTCCAGCGCGACTACTCGCAGCCCTACGCGCTGGACGTACTCAAGAAACTCGCCGATCGCTTGTTGGTCTTCGGCGGGCAGGACCCGGAGAATAAGCGCATCGCACGCGACTTGCTGGCCAGCGTACAAAACAGTTTCAAAGCGCGCACCGGCTTCCAGCGCGGGCTGTTGGACGGCGAGTTGATGCGGCTGAAGAAGGATGCGGAAACGCGGCTGCGGAAAGCTGTGGCAGACGACCCCGCGAAACAGGCGAAGTTTGGAAAAATCTGGGACGAGATCGCCGCGTACGTGAACGAGTATCGTGAATTCTTCGTTGAGTACTCGTTGTTGGAGCGCGCCCCCGCCATGGGCAGCCAGTTGTTCAGTATCGCCCACGACCTGAATCGCTATGCCGTCGAAACCGCCAAGCCGAACGGCGAGCGCCTTCGCGCCTTCACCGACGCGGCTCTGCCTGCCTTGGATCTGGCGCTCTACTCCGAGGCGCCGGTCTATCCGCATCTGGAAGAGGTCGCATTGGAAGAATGGATTCTCCGAATGGTTGAAAAACTCGGGGCCGACCATTCGCTGGTCTCCAAGATCCTGAACGGCCGCACCCCGGCCGCTGCCGCGAAGTTCTATGTCGCTGGTTCGAAGCTGGCGGACGTCGCGGAGCGGAAAAGGCTGGTCAAAAATCCGGAGGCCTCGAGCGACAGCATGATGCAGCTGGTCCGTATCCTGGATGCCGATGGCCGCCGGCTGCACAAGCGGTTTCAAGACAAAGTCGAAGCCGCTCAGGCCTCAAGCGCGGCGCGGATCGCCCAGGCGCGCTTCGCCATCTACGGCGCGAACGAGTACCCCGACGCCACTTTCACCTTGCGCGTGTCCTATGCCTCTGTGAAGGGCTACACGAACGCCGCCGGCCAAGCTGTTCCGTGGGCGACGAACTTCGACGGTCTCTACGCACGAACCACCGGCACGGAGCCCTTCGCACTTCCGAAATCGTGGCTCGATGCCAAGGGCCGCTTGAAGCGCAAGACGCCCTATAATTTCGTCTCCAACGCCGACACCCACGGCGGCAACTCCGGCAGCCCCACGGTAAATGCGCGGGGCGAGATCGTAGGGATCCTGTTCGATGGCAACATCGAGGGTTTGCCGAATCAATATCTGTATCGCGACAAGATGGAGCGCTCCGTCCATGTGGCGAGTCAAGGGATCATCGAGTCGCTTCGCACGGTCTATCGTGCGGACCGCATTTTGAAGGAGCTTGGTTTCTGATATGCGCACCTTACTAATATTTGTGCCCGCCGTTGTTCTCGCGCAGGGCGGCTTCAGCGGCCCGGGCCGGTATGAGATTCGAAGCCAGTTGTCTCAGAAAGTGCTGGATATGGACCGCTCCGACCAGCGGACGGTTATTCAGTTCGATTCCCGCCGCACCGACAATCAGGTGTGGGAGGCCATTGACGCTGGCGGCGGCGCTTTCTTCTTTCGAAATACAATGAACGGGAACGCGCTCGCCGTGCAGAACGACCGCAACAGCACGCCGCTTGTCGCGGAACCGTTCGACGGTTCGCCGCGCCAGCAATGGCGGGTGGAGAATACCGGCGACTCCGCTGTGTTGGTCAACGCCAATGGAAAGGCAATCGATATTCCCTTCGGCTCGAAAAACAACGGCGTCAAAATTAATTCTTACAACCGCAATAACGAAATCAACCAGCGCTGGCAGTTCACGCAAGTGGCCGGGGCCGGCGGGTTCGGCCGCGGGCGCAGCCGGTACGAAGGCGCGGGCTCAACTGAGGGCCGGGGAGGCACAAGCCGCTACGATACGGCGGCCGCACCTGTTGGCCAAAGACCGGACCGCGACGGCATGTATTACGATGACCGCGACCGGACCTATAAACTCGACGGGAACGGTGTCTGCTTATACCGCGACCGTGACTTTCAGGGAGAAGCCGTCTGCGCCCGCATCGGCTCGGACCGCTCCCGTGTAAGTGCCAGGTTCAATGGAATCGGCTCGGTTCGCTTCTTCGGAACGGCCCGTGCCATTCAGCTCTTCGACCGTGACGATTATCGCGGCAACGCCATCGAGATCGAACGCGAAGAACGCGATTTGCGCAACTATCGCGGCGTGCCGAGATCGATCCGGATTTACTAATTCAGCCGTCGATTTTTAACAAACTTTACGCGCGGCGCCTCTCCCGCTGTACTACGATAAGTGCAACAGAGGAGAAGCTTCTTGTGAAACTATTCAGTCTTGTTGGTTTTTCGTGTATGCTTGCGGCGCAGGAGTATCGCGCCACGCTCAGCGGAAGGATCACCGATCCGCAAGGCGCCGTTGTAGCCGCCGTCAAGATTGTCGCGGTCCAAGTCGAAACGGGCTCCCGGTTCGAGACGCTTTCCGGCGCCGACGGACTCTACACCATCCCGTTCCTGCCGCCCTCCGCCTACCGGCTCTCCGCGGAGGCTGCGGGGTTTAAGAAATACGGCTCTGGGCGAGAATGTGAAGGGGCTATGGTCAAGCGGCCCTTCTGAGAACGACGACCTCGAGCCTTAGGCTGGCGAATCGCTGGGCCTTGAGGAGCAGATAACGGAGATTGCGATACCCCCGCCC
>Ga0194119_10010317_pt1 | contig 12334 bp, 13 predicted proteins | sample TA2MahC100mmetaG_FD_148620 | JGI IMG/M metagenome (GOLD analysis project Ga0194119, IMG submission 148620) | Freshwater microbial communities from Lake Tanganyika, Tanzania - TA2015018 Mahale Deep Cast 100m | ecosystem: Environmental > Aquatic > Freshwater > Lake | place: Tanzania: Lake... | reverse complement strand
AGCAAGCCAGCACAATGCGGGCGCGCTCCACCATCCGTGCTTCTTCTTTACGGCTTCTGCTCATCGCCATCAACTCTGCGCGAACTTCCGCCGAACACTTGAGGGGGGGCCGCGTGTCTGGGCATCTCCCAAACATTCTATTATACTAATGGTTTAATGCAACTAATGACTAGCTTCTCCTTGAGCAACTTCCTGGTCTCGGCGTCCGGCAGATCGAGCTTGGTGAACTTGCGATACGTTGAGGCGATCCGGCCCTTCTCCTGCTCGTGTACCTTGCTACAGTCCGCAGCGATCTCCGCCGCCGTGGCGAGCGCGCCGGTCTTGCGGTTGACGAGTTTGTAGTCCAGCGCCGAAGCCGCGTCCGGCATCATGAATCCGATCCCGATGGTCACCTTGCCCACCGTGTCAAGATACATGTGGTCAATCACGCCTTCGTGTCTTTCAAAGTGGGCGAAGATCTCTGCTTGCGTCATAGGTTCCTGTAACTTACCAATTGTATGCCCGCCTTCTGGACGGCCGCGCGCACCCGCGGCGACTCGAGCGCGTCGAGTTCCCGCACGCGCGATTCCTTCAGCCGCGTGCGAGCCTCCGCCAGCTCTTCGCCCAGCAAGCCGGGGTGGCACAGGAATTCACTCAGCCCCGCGGGCAGCGTTAGGATCAGCTCTTCGAGTTCCACTTCGCCGAACCGGCCCGTAAGATCAAAACCCAGCAGCCGGTCAGTCATGCGGCAGCCATGGTACTCAAGACGCCGGCGGCTGAGCGCGCCGAACACAGGCTTGTCGAGCGGGCGGCGCACCCACGGAATTTGGTGCCGCTCGGCGATGACGCCCACCACGTCAGCCACCTGTGGCAGGAGATGAGCGTGTTTGTGCGTATCGAGATGCGTCGGCTCAATGCCGGCAGCCAGCACGCGGCTCACTTGCGATTCGAGTTCGTTCACCAGATTCAGACCCCGCGTCAGCACGGCCCAGGCCAGCGCGCGCGGCGTTGCCGGTAGCGCCTTGCCGGGGCGGCCGAGTGCGCGTTCGCCGATCAGCGTGAGATGAATGCCTACGCCGAGCGTGGCGGCGTGATCCTTGGCCAGCATCGCGGCGTGCTGAAACGCGCTGCCGTTAGCCATCAGCGTGGTGGAGGTGACAATGCCGCGCAGATGCGCTCGCACGATGCCTTCGTTCACATCGCGCGTGAAGCCGAAATCGTCGGCGTTGACAATGAGGCGCTTCATAAAGCTCGGCTAGAACAAGCCGAGCTTGATGCTGAGGAACTTCTTCGGGTTCTTGCGGAAGTCTTTCATGAACTCGTGGAACTCGCGCGTGGTGCCGTTCAACGAATCGTAGAGCTGCTGGTTCACCATTAACTGCCCCAGCGTGCCCTGTCCCGCGTTCACCTTCGCAATCATCTGGTCAATCTTAGCGAGCGTCGCGTTGACCTGGTTGATCGTGGCCTCGTCTTTCAGGAGCTTGCCCGCGGTGCCTTTGCCCGCGTTAAGGTCAGCCGTGAGGGTGCGGAATTCGGTGATGGTTTTGCGCAGTTCGTCGTGCAGTTCGCTGCTCTTGAGTAGCTTGCCCGCCGAGCCCTGACCCTGCTCAAGGCCATCGAGAAGCAAGTTCACGCGCGCCACCGTCTTGCGCAGATCGCCGATAAGCACGTCTTCGTCATTGAGGAGTTTGCCGATCGTGGTCTTGCGGTCGCTGAGCTGCGATATCAATTGCTCGCTCATCTTGCGCGCGGCGGCGGCGGTGCCATTCAGATTCGAGTAGAGTTGCTCGTCGTAGATCAGCTTGCCGATCGACCCCTTGCCTTTTTCAACCACCGAAACGATGTTGTCAATGCGCTTCAGCATTTCCTTGGTGGCTTCGAGCGTGTTGTAGCCGCTGGCCACCACGTCATCGAACGTCGAGGTGTCGAGCGCCGGCAGGGTGCCTTCGGCGCGCACGGTGGCCGCCTTCTTGCCCTTCTTGATGTTGATGTACTTGCTGCCCAGCACGTTGGCCGCGCCGATGGCGGCTTCGGAATCTTCCGGAATCTGTTTGAGGCGCGGCTCGTCAATATCCATATCCACGCGAATGGCCTTGCGCAGGTCATCGCTGCCGGACATGTCCACCTTGGTAACCTTGCCGATCTGAATGCCGTTGAGCCGCACTTCGGCGCCTTCGGCCATGGCGGCTGAGTCGCTCAGGAACGTATAGATGCGGGCTTTCTTCGCAAACAGGCTGGTATTGCCGGTGAGAAGGAATACCAGAATCGCCAGCAGGACCATGGCCACCACGGCCACCACGCCCACTCGTAACTGCGCCCAAGCCACTTTCTGCGGGGAAGGCATAACTTATTCTGTCAAACGCTTGGCGAACTTGGAAACATAGCCGTCCGTCGACGCCTCAAGTTCGTCCTGCGTTCCTTCAAAGACGATGCGGCCGTCGCCCATCACCAGGAAGCGCGTGCGCAGATCTTGTCCTCCGTTCGGTGCGGCTTCCAGCCGCCCCGTATTGGCATTGTAGCGGTAGTTGGCTAGCAAGTGCCCATCCTGATAACGATGCGTGGCGAGCGCGGTGGTTGTGCCGCGCGTATCGCGCTCCTTGGCGATCAGCGTCATGATGTTATTGGCCGTAATGGGATCGAGTCCGGCAGTGGGAGAATCGTACAGCACCAGTTCGGGCCGGGTGACGACCGCGCGCGCAATGCCGACGCGGCGACGCATGCCGCCAGACAGCTCAGTGGGCACCTTTTCCAGCGTATGGCCGAGTTCCACGAAGTTGAGCGCCTCCTCCACGCGCGTGCGTAAGTCGGCGTCCGGGCAGCGTAGCGATTTCTGGTTGCGCAGCGGATAGGCGACGTTCTCTTCAATCGTGAGCGAGTCGAACAATCCGCCCTCCTGAAACAGAATGCCCATGCGGCTGCGCAGCTCAAACAGCGCCGACTCTTTCATGCGCGACGTATCTTCGCCGAACAGCAGCACGCGGCCCTCGTCGGGATGAATGAGCGCGAGCGCGGTTTTGAGCAGCACGGTTTTGCCGCTCCCGGCCGCGCCGAGAATGATGACGGTTTCGCCGCGCTGCAAGGTGAGGCTCACCTGGTCCAGCGCCGTGGCCGCGCCAAAACGCACGGTGACGGCCTGCATGCGGAGCGGCGCGTCGGCCAGGGCCGCGGTGGCTGAAGGAGCGGCGGCCATCAGAGAGCGACGAAAAACTTTCCGATGAAGAAGGTGAGAATGATGATCCAGACCGATGCCACCACGACGGCCTGCGTGGTGGCGCGCCCCACGCCCTGCGTGCCGCCCGTGGTGTTCATACCGTAGTGGCAGCCCACCAGCGCAATCACCATCGCAAACACCGTGGGCTTGATCAGTCCCTGCGCAATATCGTTGATCTCGAGCGCGCGATAGGCGCTGTTCCAGAACTGACTCCCGCTGGTGAGCGCCAGCAGCACGCAACCGGTGAAGTAACCGCCGATGAGGCCCATGAAGTCAGAGATGATCACCAGCACCGGCAACATGATGGTGGTGGCCAGCAGACGCGGCGTGACGAGTTTCTGTACCGGGTCTGTACCGAGCGCACGCATCGCGTCAATCTGCTCGGTTACTTTCATCGAGCCCAGTTCGCTGGCCATGCCCGAGGCGTTGCGGCCGGCAATCAGGACGGCTGTGAGCACGGGGCCGAGTTCGCGAATGAGTGTGATGGAGACGATCTGCCCCACCTGGTCGCTTGCGCCGTACTGGTTCAGCGCGCGGGCCATCTGCAAGGTGATCACCGCGCCGGTGAACAGACCGATCAGCAGCACCATGGGGAGGCTGCCGACGCCGACGATGTCCATTTGAATGGCCACGTCGTCCCAATAGTGCGGGCGCTTGAAGATGTTAGCAAGCGCGCGACCGGCCAGCGAGTAAAACGTCTGGACCGTGTAGATCGGGCCTTTGAGAAAGTCGAACACTGCGGTTAGCCCGATGCTACCATACGGGACGGCAGTACTCGATGAAAGGCTTGACGGACATTGACGGCATTCTGGTGGGGCACACCACGGATTTGGAGGCGCGCACGGGTTGCACGGTGATTTTGTGCCCCGAAGGCGCGGTGGCGGGCGTGGATGTGCGCGGCACGGCGACGGGCTCCGCGCAACTCGACGTGCTGTTGCCGCTGCACTCGAATGAGCGGATTCACGGCGTTTGTCTCGCCGGCGGCAGTGCTTACGGCCTGGAAGCCGCAGCGGGCGTGATGCGGCATTTGGAGGCGAAGGGCATCGGCTTCAAGGTCAGCGTGGGCGTGGTGCCACTGGTGCCGGCCGCGATCATCTACGATCTGCAGTTTGCGAAACGCGGCGTGCGGCCCGGGCGCGAAATGGGCGAGCAGGCGGCGCGTGCGGCGTCGAGCGAGCCGGTGGAGCAGGGCAACGTGGGCGCTGGCACTGGTGCCACGGTGGGCAAGATTCTGGGCATGGCGCGCGCGATGAAGGGCGGCGTGGGCTCGGCCACGGTGTGGCTGGATGGACCGATGGCGGGCGTCCGCGTGGCGGCGCTGGCGGTGGTGAATCCGCTGGGCGACGTGCGAGACCCCGAAAGCGGCCACATCCTGGCGGGCGCTCGCGGGGCGGACCAAGCGATGGAGTTTGTGGACTCGGCGTACCTGGTGAAGCGCGGCGGCGGCGCGGCGGGCGCCGGATTCAATTTCAAGGAAGCGCCGGCGTCGAACACCACGCTGGTGGTGGTGGCAACCAACGCGCGGCTGAGCAAGGTGCAGGCGAATCGCCTCGCGATGCAGGCCTCGATCGGCGTGGCGAAGTCGATCTCCCCGGTGTGGACGGGCTCGGATGGCGACGTGTGTTTTGCGTTGTCGTGCGGCAGTGTGGTGGCGGACCCGATGGCGCTGGGCGTCGCGGCGGCCGAGGCGACGCAGCAGGCGATTGTGAACGCGGTGTTGCGGGCGCGGACGTTGGGCGGGGTGCCGGGGTTGGGGTAGTAGGAGCAATCCGCATGGAGTTCCTAATCAAGCAGGCGGAAGGAGAATAGCTCAACCTGCGTACCGAGCAATTCGAGCAGAAGCTGCGACCTTCCTCGTTTCCGTCCAAGCGCATCGCTGGCCGGGGAGATCACAGGATCGAAGTTGAGGGCTGCGAGGTTGTCTTTTCCGACGAAGACCCGGGCATCTTCGATTCATTTGAGAGCGCTGACATTCCGGAAGACAAGGCAGCGCAGATTGCAGCCGAGATCGCCGAAAAGGCTGCTGCTGTGAGCGGTCAAAACACCATGGTGATCCCGCTGTGAACTCTCAGTGCTTCGCCCGTGCGTAGTGCTGCCGCAGCAGGTCCTTGCCGTAGTCATTCCCGTTCGGTGTGCGCATCACCACGTGCACGTGCTCGCGGTCCGGCACCTTCGGATTCTTCGACAAATGCCGAATGCCGACCGGCAGCTGATGGTCGAACTCAATCAGCACCACGGGACTGTGAATGCGGTAGTAGAAAACACTGTCGGCCTCGGTGCCGCCGATCCAGGCGAAGTAGGTGCGGTCAAGCTGGCGGCGCACTTCGGCGAGGCGCACCTTGGCGTGGCCCGCGTCCATGTTGCTGATGTACTCGCCGAGCAGATCCACTAGCGCTTCCTTCTGCGGCGCGGTCATCTCCGACGCGCGGAGTCCAACATGGTCGAGCACTAAGTTATCCTTGAACGCCTCGCCCGCGTTGTTGTTGCCGGTCTTGCTGACGTTCAGCACGGCCTTCGCACGCTGGGCTTCGGTGAGCGACTGCACCATCTTCAGCCCCTTGCCCTGCTCCGTCTGCAGAATCGACGTGCCCGCATACTTGCCCGCGCGCGCGATCACAGGTTCAGAGCCAAGGAACACGGGCGACATCACCACCTGGTCGCCCAGCACGAAGTAGTTCACGATGAGGTGGTGCCCGTCGATCTGCCAGCCCCACGGATTGCGCGCGGACGGCTCGCCCATCAGCGTCAGGTGGTAGCGGCCTTCGCCGTATTGTTCGAAATCGTTGTTGTTCAGCTCGCCGAGCGTCGTGTCGAGGTGCATGATGTCGCGCGTCAGTTTGTAGCCGCGCGGGCTGATCGAAGCGGCCAGCAGTCCGTACGCTGCGTCGCGCTGTGAGTCCGTCATCTCGCGGATTGCCACACCCTGGCGCTGGTAGAAATGCTGGTTCATCCACTTGCGCCACTCGTCGTCATTCACGGAGAATTGCGTGCGGCGGCGCTGTTTTTCGGTGAGAGCGGCGAGGAACGTTGACGCGGCCTTGCGCATCGGATCGGTGGATACGCCGGTGCTTTTGAGAGTTTACAGACCCGCTTCAACCGAGCCGTTGGCCGTCATCCCCTTGAATGGTTCGGCGAGCCCCTTCTTCTCCCAGTCGCGGGACATCTGCTTGAATCGTTCTTCGCGAGTTTGCTGAAACGCGGTGAGCGCCAAAACGGTAAAGGCGGCGGCGACGGCCATGCGTAACTGCATTGCTCGATCTTGGCAGGGTTCAGATATCATTGCAAGGTCGTGCAGATTCACCTTTGTTTCTTCCTGTCGGCGGCCGTGCTGCTGCGCGCAGGTGAGTGGAATCAGTTTCGCGGGCCAGCGTCCACCGGCGTGGCGGAGGAAAAGGCGAACCCGCCTGTGGAGTTCGCGCCTGGCAAAAACGTGTTGTGGAAGACGGCGCTGCCGCTGGGCAAGTCGTCACCGGTGTTTGCGGGGAATCGCCTGTTTCTCACCGCGCACGCGGGCGACGAGTTGCTGACTATTTCCCTCGACCGGCGCAATGGCAAGGAACTCTGGCGCGCCTCTATCGCCCGGACGCGCAAAGAGGCGCGGCACAAGCTGAATGACCCTGCCGCGCCCACGCCCGTCACCGATGGCCGGAACGTGTACGTCTTCTTCGCCGACTATGGCCTCGCGGCCTACTCGGCGTCGAACGGCAGAGAGTTGTGGCGCAAGCCGATGGGCCCGTTCGTCAGCCTGCAGGGCGTATCTGCGTCGCCGGTGCTGATCGGCTCCCGCGTATTTGTGGTGTGCGACCAGACACGCGACAGCTTCATTGAAGCTGTGGACGCGCGCACGGGCAAGACGTTGTGGAGGCAGGAACGCTCGCCGGCGCCCACCGGCGTCTATGCGTCGCCCAACGTGTTTGTGCGCAACGGCGAGGCGCAATTGGTAGTGCCGGGCGTGTTCGATCTGGTGGCCTACCAGCCGTCCACCGGTGAAAAGTTGTGGTGGGTGAACGGGCTGCCGGGCCAGCCGAAATCAAGTGCAGTCGCCGTGGGCGACACGCTCTACACCGCGTCCAAAGGCGGCGCGGAGAACAAGCTTACCGTCGTACCCTACACCCAAGCGCGCGCCGAGTACGACAAGGACGGCGACGGCCGGCTGGTGGTGGCCGAGATGCCCGCGCAGTTGCTCAAGGCGTTGTTCAAGCATCTGGATTCGTCCGGCGACGGTTCGCTCGACGAAACCGAATGGAAACGCGTACGCGACTTCTTCGATGCGCGCAGCACGGCGGCGGCGATCCGCCCCACGGGCAATGGCGACTTGACCAGGCAGGCGATCCAATGGCGCTACGAGCGCAGCATTCCCGATGTGCCGACGCCGCTCGTGTATCGCGGCACGATGTACTTGGTTCAAAGCGGCGGCATCCTGACGGCCCTCGACGCGGCCACCGGCGCGGTGGGCAAGCAAGCGCGCCTGGGCACGGCGCTCGGCGACTACTATGCCTCGCCCATCGCCGCCGCCGGACGCATCTACACCGTGAGCCAGGCGGGCAAGCTGAGTGTGCTGAAAGCGGGCGCAGCGGATTGGGAGATCGTCGCTACGGCGGATCTGGGCGAGGAAACCTACGCCACGCCGGCGGCGCTCGGTAACGTGTTGTACGTGCGCACCAGCGGCACGCTCTATGCTTTCAGCGCGGCGGCGAAGAAGTGATGATGACGCGTCGCGCCTGGGCGGGCAGCGCCGCCGCCGTTTCCTCCGCCGGATGCCAGCGCAGCCGGCGCCGCGTGATCGGCGTAGTTCCCAAAGCTACGTCTCACCTGTTCTTCGTCTCCATCAACCTCGGCGTGCGCAACGCCGCGCATGAATTCGGCGTGGATGTGACGTGGAACGGCCCGAACGACGAAACGGACCACAACCGCCAGATCCAGATTGTCGACTCGCTCATTGCGCAGCGCGTGGATGCGCTGGCGATTTCGGCGACGGATGAACGCGCGCTGACCGCGCCCGTGGAGCGCGCCATCGCTGCGGGCATTCCGGTGACGGTTTTTGACTCCGGGGTGAAAACCGCCAAGTACGTCACATTTGTCGCCACCGACAATGCCGGCGCGGGCGCCACTGCGGCACGTCGCCTCGCCGCGCTCGTCCAACGGCCCACAGTGGCGATGGTGATGCAGAAGCCCGGCGGCACGTCCACCGGCGAGCGCGAGCGCAACTTCGAAGAGACGATCACGCGAGAATTTCCGGCCCTGCGCATCGTGACGCGGCAATACTGCATGGCAGACCGCGCCCGTGCGCTGGCCGCGGCCGAGAACATTCTCACGGCACACCCTGACGTGGGCGGCATCTTCTGTTCGTCGGAAGCCGCGAGCCTCGGCGCGATTCAAGCCATCACCACCCGCGGCGTGTCAGGTACCGTGAAGCTGGTGACGTTCGATACGAGCGAGGCGCATGTGGCCGCGCTCGGCTCCGGCTTGATTGATGTGATGCTGGTGCAGGACGGGGTGCGGATCGGCTATGAAGCCGTCGCGTCGCTGGTGCGTAAGCTGCGCGGAGAGACGCCGTCGCGCCGCGTGGCGCTGCCCGCGCGCGAGGTAGTGCGCGCCGACCTCGGCAAGCCCGATGTGCTGCGCCTGCTGCGGCCGATACAATAACGGGTTATGCGCGCCTGGCAGATTACCGACACGTTTTCCATCGATAGCTTGAAGCTGAACACCGCCGCCGCGGAGCCGCAACCCGGCCCCGGGCAAGTGACCGTGCGCGTGCGTGCGGTGTCGCTGAATTTTCGCGACCTGCTGGTGATCAAGGGTCTCTACACGAAGAAGCTTCCGCTACCGCTGACGATCTGCTCCGACGCCGCCGGCGAGATCGCCGCCGTGGGCGCCGGCGTCACGCGTGTGAAGCCGGGAGACCGGGTGTGCGGCCTGTTCATGCCCGCCTGGATCGCCGGCGGCTGTAGCGATGGCGCCGCGCGTTCGGCGCAAGGCGCGTTTGCCCCGGGCGTGCTGGCCGAGCAGATTCTGTTGAGCGAAGAAGCCGTCACGCCCACGTCCGCGCATCTTTCCGATGCGGAAGCGGCTACGCTTCCGTGCGCTGCCGTCACCGCGTGGAATGCGCTGATGCAGGGCGGCCTCAAGGCGGGCGATACGGTGCTGGTGCAGGGCACGGGCGGCGTTTCGATTTTTGCGCTGCAACTGGCGCGGGCCGCGGGCGCGCGAGTGATTGCCACGACGTCCAGCGACGAGAAGGCGGCGCGTCTGAAGGAACTGGGCGCGGCGCACGTGATCAACTACAAGGCCAATCCCGAATGGGACGAAGCGATGCGCAAGGGTGGCCTTGGGCCGGTAGATCAAGTCATCGAAATCGGCGGGCAGGGCACGTTCAACCGCAGCCTCAAAGCCGTACGCATGGGCGGCTATGTGGCGCTGATCGGCAACCGGGCTGACGCCGCCCTGGGTGACGCGCCGAACCTCACCACGGCGTTGATGAAGGGCGTGCGCATCCAGGGCATCTTCGTCGGCTCGCGCGAGATGTTTGAAGCGATGAACCGCGCCATCGCGCTGCACGCGATTCGCCCGGTAACCGATCGTGTGTTCGCCTTCGAGGACGCCGCTGACGCATTGCGCTACTTTGAGACCGGCGCGCACTTCGGCAAAGTGGTGATCGCGCTCTAAACGGGATAGGATGGGCGTGATATGAAACGCCGCACCTTTGCCGCCGCTGCTTCGCTGGCCGCTGCTTCCTCAGCCACAGTTACGCCGCCGCCCGCTACCGGCGGACGCCCCGCGCTGCTGGGCGGCGACCCCGTGCGCAAGACGAAGTGGTCGGCTTGGCCGCAATGGGAGTCCACCGAAGAGCAGGCGCTGCTCGGCGTGTTGCGCAGCGGCCACTGGGGCCGAGGCAGCGGCCACGCTGTCGAGAGTTTTGAAAAAAGCTACGCCGCGCTCACGGGCGCGAGGCATGCGCTGGCCACCGCCAACGGCACCAGCGCGCTGTTTACCACGATCAATGCCATGGGCGTGGCACCGGGCGACGAAGTGATTGTTCCGCCCTACACGTTCGTGGCGACGGTGAACATCGTGCTGCTCAACTACGCGCTGCCGGTTTTTGCCGACTCTGACATCGAGACGTTCATGATGGACCCCAAGCAGGTGGGCGCGAAGATCACCGATCGCACCTCGCTCATCATTCCGGTGCACATGGCGGGCTCGGCAGCCGACCTGGACGGCATTCTCGCAGCGGCCAAGCCGCGCCACGTGCCGGTGCTGGAGGATGCCTGTCAGGCGCACCTCGGTGAGTGGCGCAGGCGCAAAGTGGGCACATGGGGCAAAGCAGGTTGCTTCAGCTTTCAGGCATCGAAGAATCTGAACTCGGGCGAGGGCGGGGCAATCATCACGAATGATGAAGGCTTGTTTGAGCGCGCCTTTGCCTTCCATGGCAACGGGCGGCCTTTCAAGCCGGCCGCCGCGGGCCCGACGGGCGATGTGTTTCCGTTCGGCGGCGCCAACCTCCGGCTCACTGAATTTCAGGGCGCGTTGCTCTCCGCGCAGATGACGCGCCTGGAAGCCCAGGCGCGCACGCGCGATGAGAACGCGAAGTATCTCACCAGCGTGCTCTCGCAGATCCCCGGCATCCGCTCGGCGAAGCTCACTGCCGGCTGCACGCGCAGCGCCTGGCATCTGTACATGTTCCGTTACGACGCGGCGGCGTTTGCCGGTCTTCCGCGCGCGCGTTTCCTGAAGGCGCTGGCGGCCGAGGGCATTCCGGCTTCCAGCGGCTACACGCCGTTGAACAAACAGCCGTTCATCGCGGCCACGCTGGCGAGCAAAGGTTACCAGCGGCTGTTCCCGGCCCAGACCCTGAAAGAGTGGGCCGAACGCAACGCCTGCCCAGCGAATGACCGGTTATGCAGTGAAGCCGTTTGGTTCACGCAGAACATCATGCTGGGTTCGCGCAGCGATATGGACCAGATTGCCGAAGCAATTGCGAAGATCCAGAAGCAGGCGGGGGCGCTGAAGCAGGGGTAGTGAACCGCTACCAGTCGATGACGCGCCAGAGACTGGCAAAGTCGTCGGTCCACGCGAGCGGGCGGGCGGTGGTGGCGTGTGCGCCGGGGAGTTCGAGGCGGCTGAGCGTGGCGGCGTCGCGCGCGAGGATCATCCAGTTGGCATCGTAGCCCGCGCGCGACTTGTCGCCGGGCGAGTCAAGACGGCGGGCGGCGAAGCCCAGGTGATCGGCCATGGCGTTCACGACCGGTTCAAGGCGCAGCATGCGGTTCGAAATATGGAGGAGCAGCAGGCCGCCGGGCGCGAGGTGGCGGCGGTAGAGTTCGCCGGCTTCGAGCTTGAGCAGGTGAACGGGGATCGAGTCGCTGGAGAACGCGTCGACGATCAGCACGCGGAACTGCTGCGGAGCTTCTGCCGTGAGGCGCTGACGCGCGTCGCCTTCGACGATTTCCACTTGCGCCTGCGAATCGCTGAGGAACGTGAACCACTGGCGGGCGGCGCGCGTTACGTCCGGGTTGAGTTCGTAGAACCGGTACGTGTCGCCGGCGCGGCCGTAGTGCGCCAGGGTTCCCGCACCGAGACCGATGAGCCCGAAGCGGCCGCCGTGGATCTGATCGAGGACGAGGCCGGGCGCGGAACGCAGGCCGTAGTAGGCGGTGGGGACGCGGCGGAGCGTGGCATCGGTGTACTGAAGGCCGTGCGAGGTTGAGCCGTGCGCGAGCTGCCGGTAGGCGCCGGTCGAGTCCCGTCCGGCGGTGACGCGGAGCGTGCCGTAGAAGTTGCGCGATTCATCGAGCGCCGGCGTGGGCGAGGCGAGCACGGCGCAGGTGAGCGCGCCCACGGCCAGGGCGCCGGTGTGCGCGCATTCGAGGGCGGGTGTCGAGGCGGTCCAGGTGAGTGAGCCATCGCGCCAGCGGGCGGCGACGCCGAGCGTGCACATGGCCACCATCAGCAGCGGGAATTCGAGATAGCGCGTGAAGAGCGCGGGGGGCAACTGTCGGCGATCATCTGAAAACGTAGTTTTCTGATCATTGCGCCGGAGACGACGACATCATCGGCGCCGAAGGCGCCAGTCATCGGTCCGGTCATCAGTTTGGGTTTTCCGCGTACCGGTGGCATAATCCCTGATTGGCGAGGCCCTCTTCT
>Ga0194119_10010313_pt1 | contig 12336 bp, 7 predicted proteins | sample TA2MahC100mmetaG_FD_148620 | JGI IMG/M metagenome (GOLD analysis project Ga0194119, IMG submission 148620) | Freshwater microbial communities from Lake Tanganyika, Tanzania - TA2015018 Mahale Deep Cast 100m | ecosystem: Environmental > Aquatic > Freshwater > Lake | place: Tanzania: Lake... | reverse complement strand
TGCTGGATTGTCTTCCAGCTCCAACGGTAGCAGCACAGGTGGCTTTGGTCTCAAAGAATTTATGGAATCCAATAGTCTTGTCGCAAAATTCGCATTTATTTTGATGGTATTTATCGTATTTTCAGTGGGAGTTAAACTAGCGATTATCGGATTGTCATATTTATTACTTCCTTCGATGTCGCCTTTTGTATTAGATGGAACCGCAAATACCGAAGATATGGCGATGGAAAGATCGCAAGATCCATCAAAAGAAGATTCTGTATTTATCGCTAGGTCCATGAATGAAGACGGTGGTTTAGAATATACATGGTCAGCGTGGTTTTATATCAATCAAGTCCCGCTTGAAAAAGACAAGTATTCGAGAATCTTTAGCAAAGGTGGTGAAGGAACAAAATCATCAGAAAATGGGATCTATTATCCGAATAACGCACCGGGATTATATATCAAATTCACCGATACTATCAACGAAACAAATCCTGATCGGTCAGACAAAGGTGTAAATGTATCTTTGTTGGCGGTAGTCGATGTAAATGGTAAAAAGGATAATGAAGCAGATAAGACGAAAAACCTTCATGAACAACTTATCGCTACTGATATTCCCATTAAGAATTGGGTGAATGCGGTCATTCGTGTAACAAATAACGTCATCGACCTATACATCAACGGTCGTCTAGCGCAACGTCGTAAAACTGCCGGCATTCCATTACAGAATTATGGCAAAGTGTATATTGGTGAAAATAAGCCGAGCAAACGTTTTAGTGGTTACATTTCGACCATTCAATATTTCAATTATTCTATCGGTTCAAATAAGATCAAGAGCATCGTAGATGAAGGACCAAATATGAAGATGGTTTCATCTGGAGGCGCCACATCTACAAAGAATGCGGGTTCTTACTTGTCGAATAATTGGTACATGCGGTAATATTTTTTTACATGGACATATCAGCAATACTGGTGTAAAAAAATATAAAATGGCGGCGGTTGTTCCCACATGGACGCCATCATTGCAACAAGATTCGCCAACCGGTGATGTTTATTTTGTTGGAGAATACGGACATCGATTTAATGTGTATTCTTTAAACTATGCCACTACATTTACACTTTTACCGAATACATTTACAATACCAAGCACTTTGCCTGGAATTGGAGCACGTGATACGGATGTTCCTGCGTCTATACTCGCAAAAAGAAAAACACTTATTGGATTTATACCCCTTATCAATATCGCTTCCACTAATAATTATTCAGATACACCTATCCGGTTTTCATTTCCATCAAATAATTATGCGATTTCTGTTGAGCGTTTCGACCGAGACTATTATGTCATTCCACAAGCATCTGGTGATCCAGCGAATGTTCCGAACCCAAATGGTTTGTATAAAAATCCTGGCGCAGAAGATATTCGATTGCCGTATCGTAACGCTCTTATTATTAACGGTGTATATGACAACTCTGGCGGTTTTCGATATGGTCAAGACTCAACCACAATACGAATGGAAATGAGTCAATCCAAAAAAACCATAAACGGCTTGGATGTATTCTTAGGCAAAACAATTTTGGTTCCTCTTACCATCACTAAGGCTGCGACCGATATTAGTTTGAACACACCATTTACAGGCATAGGACGAAGTAAATTAAACTCGATACCAGATAGTAGTGGAAATATTGTACGAGAATGGCTTGATGGTAGCATCGATCTGAATTTTACTGATTTCGCACGAACTACGCGTAAAAATGTATACACTGGCGAACCTGATTATGGAGATGTTCAATATTATCTGAATGTTTCTTTGCCACGTACATACGACCTAAGCGGTGAATACATACAAATCTCTGGAAATCGCATCACCTTTAAAAAAAGCACCCAGACAAGCCCAACACAACTCAACCCAATCTCTATTAAATTTCTTCAAGAAGAAACGCCGGTATATAAACGGTCAAATCAACGAATCGGAGACATGCTTGGTTATGCGAATACAATCAAACTTATTATTAAAAAATCGACACCAACATTTATAAATCAAATTCCTGAAAATAACACAGAAGATCTAACTACCATTTATAAGTTGCCTGATTTGAATAAAATGACATCGGAAGGTTCATTTGTGCTGACTCCACCCGAATCGAATAATAAAGAATCGGCAGGTATCATTACATTCAGCTCATCCAACGAATATTTATTGAAATTGCGTGTAACAGGGACTGGTGCGTCTGCTGTATATACCGCATTTATGTATGGATCAGGAACAGCTACAGTAACTGTAACACAGGCAGCAACTACAAATTTCAATCAAAAAATCGCTACATTTGAAGTAAATGTATTTGAAATCACGCCAGCAGTTATTAATTGCAACACAAATCTTTTTTACACAAATCCGTATAATCGTCAATTTTGGACGCGATTCAAGCCGGAATGTCGTTCTTCCAATTTGGTAAATAGTATAACCGGTGTGCCTCTTACAGGAACTCAAGTGGATGAAGTATATGACATGAGGCGTAAAGCTGAAATCTTGAAATATGATAAAAATGTCGGAGGTCTTACTAAAACTCAGAAATATGCGAAGGCTGCGCGCGGTGAGCTCATGCGGAGTATTGGAAACTCGGCCAGATATACAACAGATACCGCGAGTCCATTTGCGTTGATTTGTCCGCCATCCGCCGCGAATAACCGGATATTATGCGGGCTTACTAGCGCATGTGGTGTGCCCGGACGCGAACGTTTATTATGTTATGACCCATCTATCAATTTATATAATTACAAGCGCACTTATCAATACGAAGCTGGTCTTCAGCTCACGTTGAATATACCCACGACTATTTTAACTGAACCGACCAATTTAAGAATAAGCAGTTATGATAATGTGAATAAGCGTGTCACGCTTACATGGGACGCACCAGATTCAAACGGAGGGCTTCCAATTACAGGTTATGTTATTACATATTCAATAAATAACAAAACATGGGCACCGTATAAAAGTGTATTCCCGTATAAACCACCCGCAGGTGTTGTCCCGACATTTAATTCTGTAAGTGGTGAAATTAACGGGAATTCAGTTGTATTTGAAAGAATACCTGGATCTATCGAAATTTTAGATAATACTGTCTATTATTTGTCGGTTTTTTCGGGGAATGAACGAGGATTATCGAGTGTTCCGGCAACCATTACGTTGAAAACATCATCGGTGCCGTCTATCATTAATGATTTCGGATTTACAAATACCGCAGATGAACGTGAAAATTTAATGGTGGATTTGAAATGGACAGATCCGTCGAATACTGGAAGTAGTGGAGGCGCGGCAGGTAGTAGTGCTAGTGGGGTCGCAACAGCAGCAGGAACAGTTTCTTCTTATAATGGACCACCAATTACCGCGTATAATTTATATTACAGGAAAGCTCCTGATACAACATGGACTAAAGTAACCCTAACCACTTCAAATGTGATTATAGCATCGGTAGGTAGTCAGTCACGTCGATATGTTTTACGTAATCTCTTCAACGAAAGCAAGTATCAGATCAAAATAGAGCCAATCAATAGTGTGGGTGTAGGGCCGGAGTCTGCGATCATTAGCGCAAGAACACTTATGAAACCGGGTGTTCCAACAAATATATCATTATCATCAAAATATGGTCTATTGCCTCCAACAATCACAGATATTTCACGAAATTATATTAATATTACGTGGAATAAACCAGACACAGGCGGAACCATTATAAAATATTATAATATAACGATTACCCCACCGTCTTCGCTTGGTTCCGGGCTTACCTATCCATATAATATATCATCGACGGATACAAGAACATCTTATAGCGCAGATATAGGCGTTTTAAACACTACATACTTAGTAGATGGTTCATACTCTATTGTTATGGAAACGTATAATGGGTATCTCACAAGTAATGAAAGTGCTCGTGTATATGTAACAATCAATCCATCCTCCGCAAAGGCATCTATCTTTAATATTGAAGGTTATTATACGTCATCAGGTTTGTCATACGCTGAAATGACATTTTCAATCAATACGCAATGGCAGATCGAAAATCCGATTTTATTTGTTCGAGTAAATGGATTGAATGCGTCATATTTGGCTTATGTAAATAGCGATAATCAACCAATATCCGGTTCAGGCCAACATAAGATTCGTATTCCGGCGACGAACGCCGGGTCTGAAATTATTATTGTTGGTACCGAATATAATGTGACCATCACACTTGTTTATCAGGATGGACAACAACAAACAAGCGAGATATTTTCATATACTCCGGAAATTAAGTATTTATCTTTATAACAATATCAATACGTATCACTTCATTACGAGTATTTATTCTCTCAGCGTAGGGTCAATACAGATGTCATGGCGTGAATAAACTTCTCCTGACATACATTTGTCGGTGGCATCCACCTTTACGCAACTACGAAAACCACGGTCTTCACCTATATAACAGTAACCACCTTTTCCGCTTTGATGTTTTTGTGTAACACTCGTACTATCGTCGGCACGTGGGGCTGGACCGCTATAATTACGATCCGCTTTATCTAAAAATGTATATTTTGAGTCGTCTGTTAAGAAGCCGGGTTTCTTATCACTGCTGTTTGTTGCGTCAGGTGGAACCGGAGGGCGGTAATTAGCTTTTGAATAATCTCTGGGTGGTGTTTGCGCTTTCTTAGGTTTTTGATTGTTGTTATCATCATCGCTGCTGTCGCTGTCGCTGTCGCTGTCGGCATGTTGTGTGTCTTTCTTCGACTCTGATGAACTTGGTGGAAGTTCAATATTGGTGTATCGAGAGATTACCTCGCGCCCTTTTTCCTCCATCGATTTAAAAAATGAGTTTATCTTGTCTCCAAATTCACCCATTCCTAAAGAGAAGTCGGCGTTTGATGACAGACTGCCCCACATGAACCATACAATCACTACTATAATGACCAACTTTACTAAGGTCCAAATCGAAAAGAAACTTTCACCATCATCCGACATTTGTTGTGCTCCTGAATCGCTTGTTTCGAGAGATATTTCGGGCATCTTCATATCTTTGAACGTATCTTGGGCTTTTTCCTTGATCGTAGAAAGAATACCTGATTTCTGCATTTTCGAAGAAACAGACAACCCACTATTTACGCTTTCATTATTTGTAGGTGCGCCAAATTTCGTAAATTTAAATGTTGGTAATGACATTTCTGTGTCGCGTCTATATACGAATACGAATACGAATACGAATACGAATACTATATACTAATACTATATAGTAGATACATAAAAATCTCTCTACTCGTATGGACTATATTTCTTAGGTTCATTCGTTTTTTGCGGCGGTTCATCGTCTTTTTTTCTTACAATCGTATTCATCGAATTCAACGCTTCTAGCCGTTTTATCGTCCGTTCTAAATCTCCGTTTTTATCACCAGCATAACCAGCAGATGAAAAGAGATAATCGGTATCCGGGCTAATTTCATGTTGCTTGATCTGTTTATATACAGAGTTGATGTTCGCAACTGCTGTTTCTATCATGAGGCGGTCATTTATCATCTCAACTTTACTATCATATTCGGTTGTTAAAAGTGATATCGCAAAATAGATGAGATAACGCCTTTTTTTTCGGACACCCGGTGTAAATCGAATACAGTATAAGCGTAAAAGACTTGTCACAATTTTCTGAGTAAGTGGTGAATATTCTTCTGCGTCGGCACTTCGTGCGATTATCATATCCCATATCATCCAAATTGGATCAAACTGAAGCTTATCATCGACTGGTATATGCGACCGTCTCTCGCAACGACACGTTTCTTTCTTCGCCTTACATATTGTTTCAAACTCGACAATCCATTCTACCCAATAACATGCTAAAAGTGTATTTTTGGAGTCACGAGAGATATGATAGGCGAATTCATTCATCGCAATGAATATCTCTTTTGGGTCTCTCTCTCGGAAAAAATCCTGCGCATAATCTATGCGTGGCGCTTTCAGTCGTTGCGACATCGTTGCGATATCATATTCTTCCTTCTTCTTTATCTTTACACTGTCGTATTTGTGTTGGCGCTTTGAATTCACAAGAACACATACAATTTCCGCAAAAAGAGACCTCATTTTTGGATGATTTCTCAAACGGAGTTCATTTCCCGTATAACCGTTGGATATAATCGATTTAAAACTCTCATATCGCATTTCAATATACAGAGGTAGTTTAGGGCTTGCTAAATGAATATATTTGCTCATAAACGTGATAATAATATCCCATAGTTCAAGATAGTGTCCCGAACATACAAGTTCCGCACTCCAATAACACGCGGGTTCAATTTTTGAGCTGGATAGACTGTTAAGTAGTTCTTTGCGCACATCTGTTTTTTTGTATGATGAAAAGGTGATACCGCGAAAGTCTGATTCGCTTCGTATATCGTTTATTTCATTTGGGTCGGACATTTATCGAAAGACGTGAAGACGTGAAGACGTGAAGACGTGAAGATTCGTATGATCGTATTAGTATGACACCCGTTTTTTTTCACGCGATAATAACGATAATATATTTTGTAACGAAATACTAGTAGATATGACTTCATTTTATAGATCATTTTCGGATTATATTCGTTCCATCACACGATGGGAAATATTAACATTCCTGTTTATTTTACTTATGATTTTCTGTTTTATTAAGCGTGATTTATCGCTTCATGTGGAAGGATTCGAACAGCGAGAGAAATATAAGGTATATGATAATAACACACTTTTCGACCATTTTTATGCGGATATCTATGATGAACTCTTCATACAACCGAATAAAATAGAGGCTGAGGCCGATGAAGTGATACATATTACTGGGGCGCTTAATGGGTCGGACGCCGACAAGAAGAATTTTAAAGTGTGTGATATCGGTTGTGGTCGCGGACATCACGTCCATGAACTCAAGAAAAAAGGCGTAACAAACGTGATTGGGTGCGATAATTCTGATGCGATGCTTCAAAATGCGAGAGATTTGTATCCAACATGCAAGTTCATCAAGGGCGATTTTATGAAACCTATGTTATTTAGTGAAGAGGAGTTTAATGTGCTGACTTGTTTTTATTTTACCGTGTATTACGTGAAAGATAAACGCGCATTCTTTCGTAATTGTTATCAGTGGTTGAAACCAGAAGGCTACCTTATTATTCACCTCGTCGATCGTAATCATTTCGATCCCATCGTTCCTGGTGGAAAACCTTTGTTCTTGGTATCACCGCAAACCTACGCAAAAGAACGCATCACGAATTCTCTCGTAAAGTTTCGCAGCTTTCAATACAAGTCGGATTTTACGCCGCCACCTCCAACAAAGAATGCCGCCGCCGCCGCAAAGGGAAGTCAGAAACGAAACACCGGCGAGAAAAATATCGGGAAGTTCGTCGAAAAAATCACCGACGATAAAACTGGGAAGGTTCGAGAGAATATTCACACCTATTATATGCCTACAAACCGAGAGATGTTGGAAATCGCCAAAGAGGTCGGTTTTACTGTCACCGGACAGGTCGATTTGGTTCATGTTCTTAACGAATATCAGTATCTTTATATTTTAAAGAAGGTTGCGTAAGCTGCGCGCTCGCATTTTTATACTTGTAATATAATGAATGAACTCGCAGAAGTCGTGGCGAGATCGATCCCGCCGTTATTCTTTCATTATATTATTGTTGTTTTTGTCATCGGTGTAATCGTGTGTGTTTGTGTGTTAAAATTCAAATACTTATTTTGGTATGATCAACCTCTCACATTTCAATTTACGATTCGGCGGTTTTTTCGCGGCAACGCCGGGCGTCATCGAACAAGTATCATGAATCCATTATCTCTCGGCACACGTTGTTATAACGCAGTAGTTTATCCATTTTTACATCACGTAAATCATGATACAGTTCGAGTATATCGTGGTAATGATGAGGATTCGCCACCACCGTTCGAGAGAATCTCTCAACTATTACAACAAGGAACCAAATATGCCGGCAGTGGCGGCATCGTTCATAAAAATACGGGTCTCGTCGCATGCGAATCCCTTGATACACTTCGACTTCTTCTCTCGCAAGAAACGTTTGGTCTCTCGGCATTCATCGGGGTTTTTATTGATAAAGACATCGCAGTGGCGAGGACGACGACGACGACGATGTCAACAGCGATCATGAATGATGATAATATAAAAGGAGTATCGGTGCTTACACCTCGTATCATGATTTCGTTTGACTCATCGATTGGAACATCATCGTATCGGTCTGTGTCGATTTATATGTCTGAGTATCTTGCGTGGAATAAATACACCATGATCGAACGCGAATCTCTCGAACTCCTTGAAACAACCGAATATATTCAGAAGTCGCGAGAGATTGCTGGCGAACAAACATTATACCGTTACAGCGAAATTCCATGGTTTGTAATTCCGTTTTCGACAGTGTATTCGTATGTATTTATGCCGCCACCGACGCCACGGCCACTACGACCACCGCGATTAACACAAAAGACAAACATTCGCAGCGGAATCACAATCGTTCCTGTGTCATCTGTGAATTTCGCGCTTTTTTATTCGTTTGTAAATGAAAGCACGAGAGATTTTCGGTGTTGTATCCTGAATGAACTAACACAACTTCAATCTCTCGTCGAACATAAATTATATCGGATCTACATGTTGTTATTGAATGAAGTTCGCGTGATCGCAATATATGTTTTTACACGGTCGGCGATGCCTCTCAGTATTATAAATCAGTCGAGTAGGAGAGATCGTGTAATAAAAGGTGCCCCGAATAAGAAAAAACGAACAAAAGGAAATCGAATATCGGATCTTCACAATTACATATCAAATACATCTACGGCTCTTGTGAAGTATTTGCCTCCGGTTATTCCGCCAAAATACGACGCGTTTGGAAAACGTCTCTCGGCACCGTCAAACACGAAGACAAATGGTACCGACCCGGTGGGGGCGTCATCGTCGTCATCGATTGGACATACGCTTCTACGATTGATATCGTCAATACGACATAAAACGCTTTGTGAAGCCTCTGATTTTCTTATCGGATTTCAACGTGCGTGCGGTATCGAAATGTCAAATAGTGCCAACAGCGGCAACAGCGCCAACATCGGTTATGGTGCGGTGATGATTGATACAATCGCCCATAACTATCACATCATCGACGAATTGGTATCAAAAGAATCGTCATCATGGCCATTATTAACACAGGATAAATGGTATTACATTCTATATAATGCCATTATACACGAGCCGACAGTGTGTAAAGATATTTTGATGGTGTAGTGTGTTGTCTGATTCATTTTGGTTGTCATCGTTTTTGAACTGTCGAAATGAAGAGTTTATCTTCGATAATATAGTGTGCTTGCCCGACGACCACCAAACATACCGCCGGCTCTACTTCCAGGACCAACACCACCGGCAGCAGCGTGTGTAAATGTATCTACGACAAATATAATGAAAATGCCTAAAAAGCAATACAGGACAAGTTCTTCGATGACATGACCCGTCTTCTCATCTTTCTTCTCTTCAAGCATATGAATAATGTAATTCAGCTTTTCGATAAGTGCGGCATTTGTTCCCGACATGTTTGTATTGCCGCCACTGCTGCTGTTGGCACCATTCGCAAGTTGGTTGGCAAGTGTTTCAGCATAGGGCACAAATTGCTCATAATATTGTGTCGCATATGTGCTCGTTTTCGGATTTGTGCTAAATGCCGACACATTATTCGCCGCCGCATCCTTTTTGGGAGCACCAGAAATCCCTGTCAGTTTTTCAAAATACGGGGTAATTCCGGCGGTATTCGCATTCGCAGGATCCATTCCTTCCAATAACGTCGATGAATATGAAGATGACGGATTTAGGGAATTCATTTGAGTCGTTTTGCGAACTACTTGTGGTGGCGATGCGGTTTTGCTAGATACAGTCTCCGCGCCTCGAATAATACCAGAATGTGATACATTCGTCGCATAAATTCCCATTCCTTGGGCCGGATACGCCGGAAGTATCGATGAAGCATCATCCGGATCTTCCTCGCTGTCTTCTCCACCTTTACGATGAATATTCTCGATATAATCCTTGATTTGCTTTATTTTTTTCCCAGCAACAGCGGCCATTTCATTCGAATTGGCGGACGAAGAATCGTTCATACTATGTGTTAATTCTTGGTTTCGCGGAATCTTTAGGGTGCGATTCTGGCGACCGCCGATGCCGCCATTTCTGCGAATATTATTCTTTGGTTCGTTGTTATTATTATTACTTTCGGCGTATTCCGAAAAACCTAAAGATGTCATATTCTCCTATAAAAAAATGAGATTTTAATTCGTGAAGATTATTCCAGTTATATACGAAAAATATATTTGTTATGTATATAAGACGAAAATGGTGAAATTGAACAAAGAACTCACTTTAGGTGTTTTACTGGTGGTGATCGTTATCATGGTTCTTAAACCCAACCTTCTCGGGTTTTTGTACAATAACGTTCTAGGCAAGCTTATCTTTGTTGCTGCTGTCGTGTTTCTTTCTTTGAAACACACTGCTGCCGGTTTGTTGGCTGTTGTGTTTGTTGCGATGGTTGCTTCGATGAGCGGCTACCACGGTTTTGAAGGCATGGCTGTTAAGGGAGAAGAGGAAGTCCTTGAAGGTGAAGAGACCATGAAGAAGGACGAAAAGAAGTGCGAAGGTGACAATTGCGAGAATGGCGAAAAGAAGACCACCGAAGGTGCTGAACCACAAGCCGACTTGGTGAAGGAAATCAACGATAAGCTCAAGAAGAAGTAAGAGGCAGCAGCAGCAGCAGATTGCGTTGCCCGCATTACCCGCGTTGCTTTCCTTAAGCGTATAGTAGCGAATGAACTTGTATATACACGACACCACGCGTTATGACACGCCACGTAACGGCTGTCGTGTATATTATCTAGCATAATAGTAGTAATAATCACAATATTTGATGGACATCCAGTATTATATTCAATATATAATATCATGGTTTTATCATAATGTGATTCATAATGATGTCACGTATGCCTTGCTAAAAATTATACTAATCATCGGTCTAGTAACGTTATTGGTCATGCGTGAATACGTTTTGTTTATACTGTTATTGGTTATCATATTTTCATCAGAATGTTTTCGATGGATCTCCGAAAACAACCACGATTTTGGCGAAGTACAAAAAATGTTGGCGTCATCCTTATGGAGTAATAACAGTGATCCTGATGATTTTTCGATCACAGCCGGCATTAAGGATAAAGACGCATTAACCAACGGGGTATCGTTATCAACCCGTGAAGGATTTTCCCTCGGTATGCCGAAAATTATTAAGGGAGATGACTCCGGGAAAGATCATCGAAGGTCGAATAAATTCATCGAAGAAGACAGTAATGACTTTACTGAGAAATACTTCAAAAGTAAGCAGTGTTCCATCGGTAGCGGAATCGGCGGTATCACGATGTTTGGAAGTAACGAATTGATTGGGGAATCACGAATCGCCCAAATCAACACGATATACGATTTTGCGAATAAAAGCACGCCCAACAGTTCTAGTGGTGACGCAAGCAAACGCGCGGTGTATTTCATCGATTGTGTGTATAATCCAATAAAACGAAGCTATGGTAAAGTCGGCAATTTTCGAGTTGGCATTACGAATACATATAATCCCGGCGACTTTCGTGATATGAAAACACTCATGTATAACGATATAAATAATCAAATCATCGATATCAATCGTTGTCTCGCCCGGTTTAATACCGGAATATTGTTCAATACAGTTTCGGATATTACGGCGGATAGAAGCCAGCGATTGTCGTTGTCGGAACGGAAAGCAGATGATAGCATCATTCAAAAAACAAAGGAGGGCGAATTCGTGTATAAATATCTCATCGTAGGGAATTCAAACGCAGATAAAATGGCAAATATTCAACCGCTGAATTCGGGGCGTGCGGGTGATAATCGAAGCGATAGCACATACAGCCAATTACTTCAATCTGTAAATTCGGATGAACGTTACAAAAATAACGATGCTTTAAAGCAGCGGCATCTTAATGTCTATAGTAAAGTCTATGGATTTCGCAAACGCATCGACGAAATTCTCTCGATGATGCGCCAACAAACCAAGAATGACGCTGCCTTATTATACACGGTTCGCGTTGATGAACCAGTTATACAAGAATTACGAATGATCCTTGGATATCTCGCGATTGTTCAGCGAACCTATGATATTATCAAGTATGAAACCGAAGTGTTTGTAGGTGAAACCCAAAAGGGTATTTATGCGACGAAACTAGATAAAACGCCTCCACCTACTACGCTTGATGCTATTACTATAACGCCTTCTACTACTATAACTGGTGACGCAAACATTTTTAG
>Ga0194119_10010308_pt1 | contig 12341 bp, 11 predicted proteins | sample TA2MahC100mmetaG_FD_148620 | JGI IMG/M metagenome (GOLD analysis project Ga0194119, IMG submission 148620) | Freshwater microbial communities from Lake Tanganyika, Tanzania - TA2015018 Mahale Deep Cast 100m | ecosystem: Environmental > Aquatic > Freshwater > Lake | place: Tanzania: Lake... | reverse complement strand
GCACGTCGTACCAGAGCGGGTTGTACCGCTCGGGCTGTCCGGCACCGAGCATCCCTTCGAGCGCGAAGACGCCGCGCACCACCTTCCAGCCATGGTCGCTGAGCGCACGGCGCGCCATCGACAGTGCACGATCGCGCTGCTCCGGTGTCAGGGCATCGAGCCTGATGCCGGGCCGGTCGCCCGGCAGGAACGACCAGGTGGTGCGTGCCGGACCGTCGATCGCCACGCTCGCCGCAGAGCGCTGCGCCGGGTCGAGTGCATCGAGGAAGGCCTTGGCATCCTGCGCCAAGAGGTCGGCCGGGGTCGGCTCGAGCATGCGAGCGGCTCCCAAGGCCAGAAGGATCGACGCGGCGAGGGTGATGCGCATGGTGGCGTGATACCGCGCGCCCCTACCATCCGTCCATGCCCGTCATCGGAATCACTGCAGACTTGGTCGACGATGGCGGCAGGCTCCGCCACCGCCTCAACGACACCTATGTGCAGGCCGTGCTGCGGGTGGGAGGGACGCCGCTCATCCTGCCCTGTGTCGCCCACGAACGGGCCCGCATGCTCGAGGCCGTCGATGGCGTGATGATCACCGGCGGCGACGACATCGACACGCGGCCCCTGGGCATCGCGCTGCACGCGAAGGCCGAGTGCATGCTCCCCGAGCGCCAGGAGGCCGAGTTCGCCACGCTCCGATGGCTCGACGAGCACCCCGACATGCCGGTCCTGGGCATCTGCCTGGGCATGCAGCTCATGGGCGTGCATCGTGGCTGCCGCCTCATCCAGCACCTGCACGATGAGATCACCGACGGTGAGCGCCACCGCAACGACCGCATCCATGGAGTCACGAGCGAACTCGGCAACGGGCCGGTCGCGAGTTGGCATCACCAGGCCCTCGGTGATGCGGGTCCGTACGAACTCATCGGTCGGAGCGATGACGGCGTGATCGAGGCGATCCGCGATCCACGCCGCGCCTTCTGCGTGGGTGTGCAGTGGCACCCCGAGCGCACGCCTGACCGACTGATGGGTGATGGCATCGTGCAGCGGCTCATCGAGGCGAGTCGATGACGGCCACGCTGGGCTATTGCACGAATGTGCATGCCGGCACCACACTCGCGGAGGCCAAGGAGCAACTCGATCGGCACGCCACGGCCGTGCGCCGCGAACTGAGGGTCGAGTGGCTCGACATCGGACTCTGGCTGAGTGCGCGGGCCGTGTTCGAACTCAAGGAGCAGGATGCCGGCGCACAACGGCTCCGCGCGTGGCTCGACGAGCGCGGTCTGCGGGTCTTCACGATCAATGGCTTCCCCTACGGCGATTTCCATGCCAAGCGCGTGAAGCAATCGGTCTACGAGCCGAACTGGGCCAACGCGCGGCGGCTGCTCTTTTCGATCGACCTCGCGGACCTGATCGTGGAACTCATCCACGATGGGCGCCACGAGGCGGGCATCAGCACGCTGCCCCTGGGCTGGCGCCTCTCGTTCTCGCTCGAGGGCTGCGGCAGCAGCGTCGGGCTGGCCAGCACGCAACTCGAGCAGTTCGCGCGGCACGCGGCACGGCTCGAAGAGCGCACCGGCAGGTGCATCCACCTCGATCTCGAACCGGAGCCGGGCTGCATGCTCGACACCTCATCCGATGTGACGGGGTTCTTCGACCAGGCCCTTCGCCAGCGAGCAGGCGAGCCGGACCTGCGTCGGTACATCCGCGTCTGTCACGACACCTGCCATGCCGCCGTCATGTTCGAGGAGCAGGCAAGCGTGCTGCAGGCCTATCGCGATGCGGGAGTCCGCGTGGGCAAGGTGCAGCTGTCGAGTGCGATCGAGTGCCCGTCGAGCGATCGTGCCTTCCGTGCCTTGCGGCACTTCGACGAGCCGGTCTACCTGCACCAGACCTGCGTGCTCGACGGGGCGGGCGAGCGTCATCTGTTCACCGATCTTGACCGTGCCTTCGACCACGCGCCCGATGGGCTATGGCGGACGCACTTCCATGTGCCGCTCTTTGCCGATCGCATCGGCCAGGGTGGCGTGCTGGGGACCACGCAGGCCGAGGTCGTGTCCTGCCTGGCAGCGATCCGCCCCGAGGATGGCATCACCGATTTCGAAGCCGAGACCTACGCCTGGGGTGCCTTGCCCATGGACCACCGCCTGCCTTCGCTGGCCGATGGGATCGCGCAGGAACTGCGCTGGGCACGCGAGCGCATGGCGGAATGCGGGCTCGTGGGCTGAATCGGCCGGATCGTCGAGCGCAGGTCGAACCGCAGGGAATCCCGGCCTGCGCGGTAGGCTCCCGGCATGGCGAACGGAGATCGCACTCGACGCAAGCAGGATGGTGAGCGGTCCGGCCTCTTCGATCACATCGTTGCGGCCGACCTTGAGGGCATCGACCCGCCCTCGATGGACAGCGTTCCCGAGAGGCAGATGCACGAGTCCATCGCACCACCGCCGGGCGAGACACTCGTCGCGTGGGGTGACGAGGATCCGTCGCTGACCGCGCCACGCTCGGCGGACGCCATCGATGGATGGGAATCGGTCGAGCCGAAGCCGGAGGTGGTCGCGCCAACCGAGGAGACATCGCCAACCGAGGTCGTCGCTGAAGCGCCGACCGAGCACGAGCGCGCGCAGGAATACATCGAGATCGGCACCTTGGCGAGTGGATCGACAGACGCTCCGATCGACGCTGCACAGGTGCATGACGACGCGCAAGGCGCCATCGACACCGAACCCGATGACCCGGTGGACGGTGCAGTGGTCGCTCCTTCGGAACCCGTGGCGGCTTCGAGTGACGAACTGCCGTTGTTCGGTCGTGCCGAAACGGACGATGATGCCCCGGTCCTGGCGGCATGTCCCGTGCCCGCAACCACCGTGGAACCTGCACCCGTGGCCACGCCGCTGCCGTGCCATGGCATCTGGGCATGGCTTGAACTCACGCGCATCTCCAATGTGCTGACCGTGGCGACCAATGCCATGGTCGGGCTGTGGGTCGCGCATCTCCTCGCTGGGCAGGCAACCATCGACCGCTTCATCGACTGGATGCCGCGGCATGTCGGCGTCGTGGCAGGCATCTGCCTGCTCTACCTCTTCGGGATGGTGTTCAACGATCTCACGGATCGTGATGTCGATGCCCAGGAGCGTCCCAATCGCCCGTTGCCGAGCGGCCGCGTGGGCTTGCGCCCTGCGATCCTGCTTGCCGCCACACTCGTGTCGACCGGCGTCTGGCTGGTCGGAGGTGGATCGTTCCCGATTCCCGGCCTCGCTGCGATTGCGGTCGGTCTTGCCTTCGGTCGATTCGCGAGTGGCCAACGCAGCGCGATCCAGTGGGTCGGCGAGGCGTGGGCCGTCGTCGGCGTGGCCGCGATCCTCTGGAACTGGCTGGATCAGTGGCGTCAGACGGATCTTCGAACCCCATGGGGCTTCGAGTCCGTGCTGCTCCTGGTTGCCGCCATCGTGGCGTATTCACTCCTGCATCGGACCTGGCGCGGCAGCGTCGTGCTGCTTGGCCTTTGCCGCGCGCTGGCGTACTGGTGCGCCACGCTGTCGGTCATGAGCGTGTCCGGCATGCAGTACAACGGCTCGTCCGCCAGCGCATGGGGGCTCATGCTCTTCCCGGGACTCATCGCCTTCGCGTCCACGATCGCCGTCTCGCTCCCGGCGCGTCACGAAGCCACCCCGACGGATGAAGCACCAACGGATGCCGCGCCCCAACCAACGCGACTGTGGGTGCGCGTGCTGCTCGTCGCCGCCGTCCTCGTGCCCTGGGCCTTCAGCCCCGTCGTCACGGGTGGTGCACGCGGCATGCTCCAGGTCATGACGATCGTCGCCCTGCCGATGGCACTCTTCTGCGGCGGGATCTTCCTCGTGAAGAGTTTGCATGCCGAGCGCGCCATGCGAAGCCACCGCACGCGCATCGCAGGCGGTGTGGGAGCATGGATCGCCGCATTCTGCCTGCTCGATGCGAGCACGCTCAGCGTCCTGGGCGCACCCGGCCTGTCCGTCCTCGCCCTTGGTTGCTGGTGGATCACGCGCACCGCGCAGCGCCGCGTTGCGGGTTCCTGATGCAGCGCGTCGCCGTCCTCAATGTCGTCGGTCTTTCTCCGTCGCTGCTTGGATCCGGCGCGCCGAAGCTGCGTGACTTCGCCAGGAGCGTGGGCGGCGTGCGCACGATGGTCGCCCCGTTGCCGGCGGTCACATGCTCGGCGCAAGCCACCATGCTCACGGGCGTCGATCCCGCAGCACACGGCATCGTGGGCAACGGCTGGTTCGACAGATCACTGAACGAGGTCCAGTTCTGGAAACAGTCCGCGGCGCTCGTCCGTGCACCGCGCGTCTGGGACGAAGCCCGGGCGCGCGATGGTGGCTTCACGAGTGCGAATTCGTTCTGGTGGCATGCGATGCATGGTTCGACGGATGTCACCGTCACGCCGCGACCGCAGTACCCCGCCGATGGCCGGAAGATCCCCGATGTCTGGACCGATCCGGCCGGATTGCGCGACACGCTGCAGGGCGAACTCGGTCGGTTTCCCCTCTTCAGCTTCTGGGGTCCCAAGGCTGGCATCCAGAGCACCGACTGGATCGCTCGTGCCGCAATGCAGGTCGAGGAACGATTCGCACCCACCCTCCACACGGTGTACCTCCCGCACCTGGACTATGTCCTGCAGAAGCACGGACCCGGCACGCTCGAAGCCCAGCAGGAGCTTCGCGAGATCGACCGCGTCGTCGATGTGCTGCACGGATTCTTCGCAGCGCGAGGCGTGCGTGTCATGGTGGTCAGCGAGTACGGCATTTCGCCGGTCAGCCGGGCGATCTGCCTGAATCGCGAGCTGCGCAAGGCCGACCTCCTGTCCTTGCGTGATGAACGCGGCACAGAGCTCCTCGATGCAGGACAGAGCGATGCCTTCGCGGTGTGTGACCACCAGATCGCGCACATCTATGTCCGGAACGCGCGGGACATCGGCCGGGTGGCACACCTGCTTGAGCGCGTGGCGGGTGTGGAGTCCGTGCTCGACCGCGCAGCCCAGGATGCGCTCGGGATCGGTCACGAGCGCAGCGGCGAACTCGTCTGCGTCGCCGAGGCCGATGCATGGTTCGCGTATCCCTGGTGGCTGGATGATGCGCACGCGCCAGATTTCGCGCGTACCGTCGATATCCACCGCAAACCGGGCTATGACCCGTGTGAGCTCTTCATGGATCCTGCGCGACCGCTGCTGGGCCTGCGCACCGCCGGCAAGCTCGCGCTGCGCAAGCTGGGAATGCGCAACCTGCTCGATGTCGTGCCGCTCGATCCGTCGATCGTGCGTGGATCGCATGGCCGCAGCAGCGTCGCGCGCGGACTGGAGCCGATCCTGCTCTGCGACGATGATCGGCTCGAAGCCCAGATCCCCATGCGCGGGGTCAAGGACGCCATCCTGCGCCAGGTCTTCGGTCCATGAGGATCCTCTGGTCCGTGCTGGCGCTCCTGCTCCTGGCAGGGGCTTGGGCGTTGCGGGATCCTGTCATCACGGACCAGGCGTCATGCGAGGCGCCACCCCGGGAACTGCTCGATCGGGCGCGGCAGGATGATGCCGGCCCAGTGAAGCCCGCGGGGTCCACCACGGATGGCCGAACCACTGCAGATTCCGCGCCGCGAAGCACCGTGGACTCTTCTGCCGAGATTGCTGCAGGTGGTTCCACGGTGCCATCGGGTTCGCCATCATCGGCTCGTCCTGCACCGTCATCCGCATCCCTTGCCGCCATGCCGCCCGGTGCTGGAACCGAGCGGCAGCCCTTCCGCGTGTCGTGGGAACTGCTCGGTCGGGCGTCCGGACATGTGCGCGGTGATGGCTCGCTTGATGCCATGCCACGGACGCTTGAATTGCTCGGCGGCACCTGGATCGAGTTGAGCGGTTACTACTCGCCCGCCGTCATCGCGCCATCGACCGATGAAGTCGTGATCACGCTGAATCGCTGGGATGGCTGCTGCATCGGCCTGCCTCCGACGCCCTACGACTCCGCACTCGTCAAGACGCGCACACCGATCGACTTCTCGCTGCAGCACCAGATCAGGTTCGGCACGCTGCGCGGCCGGTTGGTGCTCGAGCCCTTCGCGCTCGGTGGCCTGGTTCTGGGGCTCTACCGCATCGAGGATGCTGAACTCCTGCGATAGCGCACCTGATCGCCGAACTTCTTCGGCCCGTGGTGGCGGTCGGGCCATCCTCATCACGATGTGGTGGTCCATGCATCGCACACGCAGCACAGACCGCATGGCCCCCGCATGGTGGTCGATCTGCCGTTCTGGAATCCCGACCTGACTGCACCGAACTTCCTTCGGCAATTCGAAGGGTCGCACGGTCGGGTCCTAGGTTGGTGCGCATCGTGCCGCTCTCGTCGCTGCATGCTTCGCACATCGATCTCAGGGGATCAACCATGTCCACTCTGCTTCCGTCGCTTCCCTCTTGCCTCATGCTCATGACCCGCCTGGCCGCCTGCGCACTGGTCTTCATGCCCGCCAGGTGCATGCGAACCGTGAATGGAGCTGAAGTCAACGGCACCATCCACCTCAATGAGATCCGCATCGACCAGCCGGGTGCCGATGCGGACGAGTATGTCGAGCTCAGGGGTCCGCCGGGTGCATCGCTCGATGGCCTCTGGTTCGTCGTCATTGGCGATGGTGCGGCTGCACAGGGCAGCGGTGTCATCGAGGCCATGGTGAACCTCACCGGAAAATCCATCCTCCCGGATGGCTACTTCCTGATCGGCGAATCCAGCATGACCATCACCACACCAGACCTCGTCACGAACCTGAACTTCGAGAATGGCGACAACGTCACGCACATGCTGCTGCGTGGTCTCACTGCCGCCAACGGCGCTGACCTCGATGTCGAGGATGACTGCGTCCTCGATCAAGGGGCATTCATCGAAGTCATCGATGCGATCACGATCGGGACAGGGATCACCCCGCCGGTGGCCGGCGCCGAGTGCGGCTATGCCACGGTGGTCGCGCCAGAGAAGGATGCCCAAGCCATGCATGTCATGCGCTGCCGAAGCGGTGGGTGGGTCCGCGGCAGCGATGCGGTCATCGGTGGGGATGACACGCCCGGTGCCGTGAACGGGTGTGATGCGACCGGCTCGGCCTGTCAGGGTGACCTCAACGGCGATCAAGTCGTCGACAACGCCGACCTGGGCATCCTTCTGGTGAAATGGGACTTCCCCGATCCCACGGCCGATCTCGATGGTTCGGGGTGGGTCGATGGACCCGATCTGGGAATCATGCTGTCGCGTTGGGGAGCCTGTCCGGCGTAACCGTGGGCATCGCTCAGCGGCCGCGCCCGCCGTCCGTGGCTCCCGGGAAGGCCAATGTTCACCGGGGGCTCTCGGAGCCACGGCACATCTCGGCCTGTGATCCGCATGGACCTCGCGGATCAGTCGTCTGGGCACCCTGTTCGTGTTTTTGACTTTATCTATCATCAGGCCCATGCACGGCCGCATCACCGATCGACGGCGATATCCCGTCCCTGCCTGCCGATTCGATCCTGACCTCACCCGGTGGTCGATCCCAACATGGGGTCCATCGGTCCGCGAGTTGGTCGATGCAGCGTGCGCCCTCGGTCGTTGTGGCCGTGCACTGGGTGCTGCGCCAACCGTTGATGTCCTCCGACTTGAGCACGCAACAGTCTGGTCCATGGGGATCGGTCCGGTCGTTCCCGTGGCGGATCCTCTGCGGGAACTCTCAACCCGGTTGGCCCTTTGGCACCCCGCGACGCCGATCCTTGCCGTGGGGCGACCAAGCATGGGCGGACTGGTCCAGGCACACCGGGCAGTCTGGGCCGGGCAGCGGCAGGCCGGCAAACCACGATCCACCGAACTTCCAAGCCCTGCCCTGCCCCGCGACGCCGATGGCACCCCGTGCCTCGCACCTTCACCGCGCGATGTGCTGCGGCTGGGTGCCTCGATCGACCGGGTGGTCAGAGAGCTGCCTTCCTCGCTCGATCAGGTCCTCGTGGGTGCAGCATGGTTCATCTGGGCGATCGAGTCGACGGCCCCACTCCCGAACGGCAACAGTGAGTTGGCCTGCTCGGCGGCTGCTGCGTGGCTCTGTGCAAGCGTCGGCATTGAATCCATGGTGTTGGATCTGCATGCATCGCTGGACGCCGATGTCCACCGGCAGTGTCTCCACGAGCTCGCCGCCAATGGCTCGATTGCCCTCTGGACGGCGCATGTCTGGCGCTCGGTGAGTCGGGCATGTGCTCACGCCACGGACCGACTCCGGGCTCTTGACTGCGCACGAACCAGTTTGCTCGAGCGCGCCGACACCATGCGTGCGCCGCGCCATCCCCGTGAACTGGTGATGCACCTGATGGGCTCCCCAATCACTGATGTCCGTCAAGTCGAGCGAACCCTGGGCATCACGTTCGCCGCAGCCAACGACCTCGTCGAGCGCTGCATCGCGGCGGGCATCCTGCGTGAAGTCACCGGCCGTCGCCGCGGGCGGATCTACTGCTGCGATGCAAGTGCCAATGCACTCGGCCGCGTCACGACATCGCTTGATCCTGTGGTGCCGGCTGCCGGTGCCGCCTGATCAGTGCCCCTCTTGGGCAGGTTGGGGGCAGGGCAACCTTCGGTACCCCGCATCACCACATCGACGCCAAAGCCGATGCGCTTGGCGATTCAGCCGAGGCCGAAGAGCTTTCGCACCATGCCGACCACGCCGGCATCGTCCGACTCGGTGGTTGATTCCTGTGCGCCATCGGCAGCCACTGGCGTCGATGCGCGCGACACGACCGATGCCTCGTCCGCCGCGGCAATCCTCTCGTGATCACCACTCGGCTCGCCGTTGTCCTCCGTGGTCACCGTGCGACGCTCCGCGCGTTCTTCCCACATCCAGGTCGCCATGCACGCCGGAAGCCAATCCCGCATGCCGCGCGTCCAGACCAAGGTGGTCCGCGTGCAGGCGCCCTGACTGATCAGCTCATGCATCTCGGGCGTGCTGAGCGGGCCGATCGCCTGGCCATCCTTCGCATAGAACCACTTGTTCATGAACCGTACCTCGTGTCCTTTCCTTGGCATGGCCGCGTGGCGATCATCGCCCGGTCCTGCGGGGTGTCAAGCCTAGCATCCGACCCTCCCACCGTGACGAGCGCGCTCTTGGGCACCGATACCACTGGTATGTGCTCAATCAACGGGATCGGCCGCAGAACCGGGTCCCGGCTTCGGCAGGTCTCGCACCTGCTTGAACATGAACGCGATCGCCGCGCCGGGCGCGTAGGCCTGGACCCAGGCTTCGTGCCCACCATCCTTGATCTCGTGGTAGTCGACCTCTGCACCGGCCTCCTTCAGTGCCTTGACCATGTCGCGGCTGCGTGCCACCGGCACCGAACTGTCAAGGCCACCGTGCCACACTTGGATGGGCACATCCCTCAGCAGCGCTGCCTTGGTCGGATCACCGCCACCGCTGATGGGCACGACCGCGGCGAACATCTCCGGCCTTCGCATCGCCAGATCCCAGGCGCCGTACCCACCCAGCGAGAGTCCCGTCAGGTACATGCGCTGCCGATCGACCGCCTTGTCCTTGATGACTTGATCCAACGCCGCCATCACGCCGCGCATGGTCATGCTCGGCTGCTCAGTCATCGTGGGATTCGTGCTGCGTCTCCCAGGTTCGACCCAGGTCCGATCTCGCGGACATTGCACAGCCAGCACATAGCAAGGATGCTTTGTACGCATCTCGCGTGTGGCCAGCACAGGGCCGATGAACTTGAGCGCGGCATCGCCATCCGTGCCACGCTCTCCCGATCCGTGCAGGAAGACGACCAGCGGGTAGGTCTCGCCGGGAACCACCTCGCTCGGTTCCATCAGCCGGTACGGCATGGTGAGCGATTGGTCCCCTACGCGCACACTCACACTGCCCATGGTCGCACCCGGCACGGGCACCGGATCCTGGACCGGCGCACTCACTCCTCCAATGGTCGTCATGGCAACAGATGCCCACACCAGGAGTGCGTTGCGCATGCAGGCACGATAGCAACGAGTCATGGATCGATCGCGCGGCAAGCAGCCATGCGCCCCGGGGTCCGGGCGGCCGCGGCCTAGCATGACGCAGTGCTCCGCATCGGACCCGTCGAACTCCAGAGCAACCTCCTGCTCGCGCCCATCGCCGGCTACACCGACCTGCCATTTCGCATCCTCTGCCGAGAACTTGGCGGTGTGGGCATCGCCTACACCGATCTCTTGAATGCTCATGCGTTGCTGCGGGGCTCCGAGCGGTCACTCGAACTCGCAGCCACCAATGAACTCGACCGCCCTTGCGGCATGCAGCTCTACGGCAATGGCGACGATCCCTTGCCCGAGGCTGCGATCTGGGCCATGGAGCACGGTGCCCAGGTCATCGACATCAACATGGGCTGCCCCGTCGACAAGGTCGCCAAGAAGAACGGTGGCAGCCTGCTGCTGCGTGATTGTCCGGCGACCGCGGTGCTGGCCGAACGCATCGTGAAGGCTGTCGACCGCGCCAGTGGTGGTCGTGTCCCGGTGACTGCCAAGATGCGACTGGGCTGGGATCCTGAGCATATGGTGGCACCAGACCTGGCACGGCGCCTGGCCGATGTCGGCATTGCCGCCATCACGGTCCACGGCCGATACACCGTGCAGTTCTTCAGCGGGCAGGTTGATTGGGGCGCGATCGGGCGCGTGGTCGAGGCTGTGCCATCGATCCCCGTCATCGGCAACGGCGATGTGGTCGAGCCCGAACACGCCAAGGCGCTCATGGATCGCTCCGGCTGTGCGGGTGTCATGATCGCCCGGGCCGCCCTGCGGACCCCATGGATGTTCCGGCGGGCTGCTGAGCACCTTGCCACGGGGGCTGTCGGGCCGGACCTGTCCTTCAATGCCAAGTGCCGGGCGATCCTTCGCCACATCGACCTGATGGAGCGATTCGCCAAGCCGTGGTACGGCATCAAGCGGCTCAACCAAGGCATTGCTTGGTACGGCCGGACCATGGGCCACATCAAGCCGCTCAAGGAAGCCATCCGGACCTCCACCACGTTCGAAGCCATGCGGGTGGCCATCCAAGACTGGATGACCCCCGACCGGGAGGGCGTTCCTGCTGTCCTGCGGGGCCGCGAAGCTGCCGAAGGCTGATACCGAATCCGCAGCCCGCCACGGGGAGTTATATGGGACGGGGGGTGAACGAGAAAAAATGTGGCTTCGTGCTTCTGGCTGCCCCGCAGAATCGTATGGATGGAGTGCCGGAGACGTTCCGGCCGCATCTGGAGGGATGCGTCACGGAGGGACTCGCGCTTGCGCGACGACCAACAGTCATGGTTGTGAGGGTCCGCCGCTACTCAGCGCGGAGGGAAAGGGAAGTCATGTTGTCCAAGAACTGCATCTACGGTGCTCTCGGTGCACTGCTGATCAGCACCTCTGCACACGCCGGCCTGAACTTCGGGCCTGGATTCGAGGTGACATTCGCTGGTGGGAACCAGACCGTGAGCGGCCAAGCCAGCTCGCTGGGCTCAATGACCTACCTCGGCAACAACATCTACCACACGAATGGCTTTGCGGCGGTTTCTGCTGGCTATCTCCAGTGGGACGCCCTGATCGACCCGGATCCGTTCATCAGCGGCACATTCTCGATCACCAACATCGCCGCGATCACACAGACGTTCACGGTGACCTTCACATTGGACAGCACGGTGCAGTTTGACACGAGCCTCATGAATGGCGCGTTTTCTGGCACGCTGAACGATGCCAACGGCGATGGTTCGGCGGCGATCGGTCGCGTGACCGGATCAGCCGGCTTCTACTCGGCCTTCATCGATGGCAACCTGGTCCAATCGCTCGGTAGCTCGGCCTACAACTACAGCGGCGCTGCGTTCGGCTCCGCGCAGATCGGGCCCGAGTCGTTCGGCCCCATCACAGGGCCGGCGCTCCAAACATCCATCCGCTTGCAGTTCGATTTCACACTCAGCGCCGGGGACAGCGTGTCGTTCTCCAGCCTGTTCAACGTCGTCCCCGCGCCAGGAGCCGTGGCGTTGCTGGGTGCTGCCGGCTGCATCGGGTCTCGACGTCGTCGGTGAGGCAAGCAGATCAACAAGACCTTCCTGAGTACGCCAAGGTGACAGCGCGTGATGGAAGGCAGGGTGGCGGAGGTGGGCCATCCGGGAGAGTTCTGACAGGGGAGCCAAGGGAGACCAGCGTGCCAAGGCAGGCTGGGTGAAGCAGGAGGGAAGAAGAGACATGAACCGACACCATCGCAACGCCGTCATCGCCACCACGCTGTTGGCCTCGTCCACAGCCTCGGCAGCGATCTCGGCCAATGCAGCCACCTTCAGCCTTACAGCCAACGGTACTGCGCAGACCGTCAACAACAGCGCGGTGGACCTGGGC
>Ga0194119_10010306_pt1 | contig 12341 bp, 5 predicted proteins | sample TA2MahC100mmetaG_FD_148620 | JGI IMG/M metagenome (GOLD analysis project Ga0194119, IMG submission 148620) | Freshwater microbial communities from Lake Tanganyika, Tanzania - TA2015018 Mahale Deep Cast 100m | ecosystem: Environmental > Aquatic > Freshwater > Lake | place: Tanzania: Lake... | reverse complement strand
TTCACGTACGCGTTGTCGTTCTCGGAGGCGGTGACGGGTGTGGCGGCGGGTGATTTCTCGTATACGGGCACGGCGACGGGTTGCGTGTTCGCGCCGGGGGCGGATTCGGGGAGCTCGCGGACGGTGACGGTGTCGGGCTGTTCCGAGGGCACGGTGACCCCGCGCTTCGCCGCCACCGGGGCGGCCGATGCGGCGGGCAACACGGGTCCGGCGTCGGCGGAGACGGCCACGACGACGATCACGCGTGACGTGACGGCGCCGACGGTGTCGAGCTTCACGAGCGCGCAGGCCACCCCGACGACGGCGACGTCGTTCACGTACGCGTTGTCGTTCTCGGAGGCGGTGACGGGTGTGGCGGCGGGTGATTTCTCGTATACGGGCACGGCGACGGGTTGCGTGTTCGCGCCGGGGGCGGATTCGGGGAGCTCGCGGACGGTGACGGTGTCGGGCTGTTCCGAGGGCACGGTGACCCCGCGCTTCGCCGCCACCGGGGCGGCCGATGCGGCGGGCAACACGGGTCCGGCGTCGGCGGAGACGGCCACGACGACGATCACGTACGACGTGACCGCCCCAACCGTCTCGTCCTTCACGGAGGTGACGCCCAGCGGCACGTCCGCGGTCTACTCGGTGACGTTCTCGGAGTCCGTGACGGGCCTGACCACGAGCGCGATCTCGGCGTCGGGCACCAGCACCGGGTGGACGGCCGCAACCGTGACGGGCTCCGGCGCCGGGCCGTACACGATCACTCTCTCGAACGCGAACGCCCCGGCGGGCACGGTGCGGCCGTTGATCGCCGCCGCGACCGTGCAGGACACGGCCGGCAACGCCTACGCGGGCGGCAACGGGCCGATCCGGACGATCCACCCCGTCGACCGTGCCCTCGGCCTGAACGGCACGAGCCAGTTCGGCTCGACCTCGAACGCGCTGTTCGGCCAGCGCACGAGGTTCACGATCGAGGCCTGGTCGAATCCGACATCGGCGACGTGCCCGACCACCGCGCGCTGCGAGATCATCGGGCGCGACGGGGACCTCAATCTCGCGATTCTCGCCGGCACGTACCAGTTCGTCGCGTACTGGGGGACGGGCCTGTACACCGGCTGGGTGGACTCCGGCGTCCCCGCCCGCGCCGGCGAGTGGACCCACACGGCGGTCGTCCGCGACGGCACGTCCGTGACCCTGTACGTGAACGGCGTCGCGGTGAAGAGCGCGACCCTCAGCGCGAACACGGCCGCGCCGTACGCGATGGCGTCCTACCCGTTCCGCGTCGGCTATATCGGCTACGGCAGCCACTACTTCCCCGGCCAGATCGACCAGGTGCGCTACTGGGAGACGGCCCGCACCGCCTCCGAGCTGGCCTCGGGCATGCACGCGTGGCTCCCGCCGAGCACGACCGGCCTCGTCGGCTTCTGGGACTTCAACGACGGCTCCGGCGCGACCGCGGCCAACCAGGCCCCGAACGCCGCCGCCAGCACGGACCTGACGCTGACCGGCTCGCCGACGTGGCCGGAGGCGGTCTCGTCGACGACGGACGCGGGCGGCCGCACGACCGTCACCTTCAGCCGCACCTACCTGTCGATCAGCGGCGGCTGGACCGTGCCGAGCGGTATGGCGAATCTGGATGTCCTCGCGGTCGGCGGCGGCGGCGGTGGTGGCGACAACGCGGGCGGCGGCGGTGGTGGCGGTGGCTCGTCCGAGGCCGCGGCCGAGCCCGTGACGGCCGGTGGCCTCGTGGCGGTGACCGTCGGCGTCGGCGGCCGACCGGGCGGGTCGGTCCTCTCGTCGTCTGCCGTAGACGCCCTGCGCAACGGCGGCGCGGGATCGGCGAGCACCTTCGGGTCGGTGACGGCGAACGGCGGCGCCGGCGGGGCCGCGCACTGGTCGAACGACATCTGCGCCGGGTCGGCGACTGTCACGGGCACGGGCGGCGCGGGCGGCACCGGCAGCTCGGCGACCGGCGGCGCCGGCGGGTCGAACACCTCGGCCTCGGTGGGAGCCGGCACCGCGGGCGGCGCGGGTCGCGCGTCGACGATCACCGGCACGAGCGTCACCTACGGCGGAGGCGGTGGCGGTGGCGGCTGGTCCGCCGCGGGTGGCGCCGGCGGCAGCGGCGGCGGCGGCGCTGGTACCAACAACGCCGTTGGCACCAGCGGCACCATCGGCCTGGGCGGCGGCGGTGGCGGCGGCGGCGCCGGCTGCGCCCGGGGCGGTTGGGGCGGCTCCGGCATCGTCATCCTCGCGCACGACGTGACGGCGCCGTCGGCGCCGACGATCGACCTGCAGGCGGGCTCCGACACGGGCGCGTCGAGCACCGACGACCTGACGAGCGACACGACGCCGACCTTCGCCGGGTCGGGCCTCGAGGCGGGCGCGACCGTCGTCCTGACGGCGACCAGCGGCTCGTCGACGTCGACCTGCGCGATCGCCGCGGCGTCGATCGTCTCCGGGGCCGCGACCTGCACCTTCTCGCCGGCCCTCGCGGCCGGGACGTGGTCGGTGACCGCACGCCAGACGGATCAGATGGGCAACCAGTCCGCTGCCTCGACGGCCGTCTCGATCACCATCGACGCGTCCGCCCCGACCCTCACCCTCGCCGCCGCGGCGGCGAGCGCGACGGGGACCGCGCTCTCCTTCACCCTGACGGGCGACGAGGCGATCACCTGCTCGACGGTCTCGAACGCCGCCGGCACCGACTTCACGCTCACGGGCATCACGTCGCTCGGCACCATCGCCCAGACCTCGTCGACCCTCTGCACGATCCCCGCCACCTCGCCGGCGACGGTCGGCGAGCGGCTTGACGCCGTCCTCACCGCAGCCGGCACGTTCTCGGTGCAGGACGCGGCCGGCAACGCGCAGACCGTCGTCGCGGGCTCGCCGGCGACGACGGTGGTCAACCGCTCGACCGGTGCGACGCCGTCCTACCCGGGCGCCACGGGCGGCGCCCCGGTCAGCGCCGGGGCCGGCACCGCGACGGCGATCGGCTCGGCGTACGACATCACCGACCCGGGCGGCGTCGGCTGGTCGAGCGTGACCGCGACCGTGACCACGACGGCGGGCACGCTGACGGCCGTCGCCGGCGACTCGGGCGCCACCGTGAACGTGGCGTCGAACACGATCACGATCTCCGGCACGATCGCCAACGTCGAGAAGGTGCTCAACAGCACCGGCACCGCGTACGCGCGGATCAGCGCGACCTCCGCCGGCTCCGCGACGGTGACGGTGACGGTGGAGCCCACGGCGACGCACACGATCGGGGGCACGACGACGTACTTCTCGTCGGCGACTGGCCACTACTACCGCCTGCACGAGACCGGGATCAGCTGGGACGCGGCGCACCTCGCCGCCCGCCAGGACACCGTGGCGGGCGCGGGTGGCTACCTGGTCACGATCCGCTCGTCCGCGGAGGACGACTTCGTGCGCGGCACGGTGACGGGCGGGTACAGCTCGGGCTACTTCCTCCTCGGCGGACGCAAGTGCGCGTCGACCCCCGCCGCGGGCGCCCTCTGCGCCTCGAACGGGACGATGCAGTGGGTGCCGGGCGCGAACGCCCCGGATGCCGACACGACCGCCGTCCTGCCGGCGTCCGCGGCGACGCCGACGACGTGGGCGCCGTGGGCCGCGGGCCAGCCGAACGACGGCACGTCGGCCTCGCTGCTCCTCGAGTACGTGTGGGTCGACTCCGCCTCCCGCTACCGCTTCAACGACGCCGCGCGGACGAGCGGCTACTCCATCCGCGAGTACGGCAGCAACACCGCGTACACGGCGGCGACGACCACGGCGGCCTTCACGTTCACCGACGCCTCCGTTCCCACCTACGGCCCGATCGGGAAGACCGGCGCGGAGGACACCACGCTGGCGTTCACGCAGAGCGACTTCACGTCGACGTACGCGGACGTCAACACCTCGGCGCCCGTCAGCGTGACGATCGTCTCGCTGCCGGCCACCGGCACGCTGCGCCTGGCGGGCGTCGACGTCACCGCCGGCCAGGTCGTGCCGTACGCGGACCTCGGCGGCCTGACGTACGTGCCGGCGGCGAACGCGAACGGCGCGATCGCGTTCCTGGTGCGGGCGAGCGACGGCACCAACCTGTCGTCGCCGGCGACGACCCTGACGATGACCCTGACGGCGGTCAACGACGCCCCGACCCTGGCGACGCCCACCGCCGCCGCCTACACGGACACGTCCGCGAACGACGCCTTCACGGACGCCACCGGCACGCTCGGCGGCGCCGACGTCGACACCGGCGCCGTCCTCGCGTACGGCATCCAGGGCGTCACGCCCGGCGTGGGGGCGCTGACGGTGTCGAGCACCGGCACCTACGGCACGCTGACCGTGACCCGCGCGACGGGCGCGTACGCGTTCGCGCCGAACCGCACGGCCATCAACGCGCGCACGGCCGACGCGTCGGAGACCTTCACCGTCACGGTGTCCGACGGGACGTTGTCGGCGAGCGCCACGTACACGGTCTCGATCACGGCCGCGAACGACACGCCGGCCCTCGCCACGCCGACCGCGATCGCGATCGCGGACACGGCGGCGGCCGACACGTTCCCCAACGCGACGGGCACCCTCGCGGGCACCGACCGCGACGCGGGGCAGACCCTGACGTACGCGCTGCCGAGCGGCGCCGCGCAGAGCGCCACCGTCGGGAGCGTCGCCTACGACGTCGCGCAGACGGGCACGTACGGCACGCTGCGCCTCGTCGCCGCCGACGGGCGCTACGTCTTCGTCCCGAACGCGGCCGCGATCAACGCGCTCGGCGCCGACACGTCGGAGTCCTTCTCCGTGCGGGTCTCCGACGGGACGGCGACGGCGACGGCCACCCTCACCGTCTCGATCACGGCCGCGAACGACACGCCGGTCCTGACCGCGCCGACCGGCGCGAGCCTGACCGACACCGCCGCCGCGGACGCGTTCGCGAACCAGACGGGCACGCTCGCCGCGACCGACGCGGAGGGTGCGACGCCGGCGTACGGCATCCAGGGCATCACCCCGGCGAGCGGCACGTCGACCCTGCGCGGCACCTACGGCACCCTGACCGTCACCGCCGCGGGCGGCGGCTGGACGTACGACCCCGACGACGCCGCGATCAACGCGCTCTCGGCCAACGCCACCGACGCCTTCACGGTGACGGCGTCGGACGGCGCGACGGCGGCGACGGGCACCGTCACGATCACGATCACCGGCGCGAACGACACCCCGACGATGCCGGTGCCGCTCGGCGCCACGATCGTCGACACGGCGGGCGCCGACACCTTCACCGCCGTGCAGGGCGCGCTCAGCTCGGCCGACGCGGAGGGCACGGCCCGCACGTACGGCATCACGGGCGGCACGGGCGCGGGCACCGTCACGAAGGCCGGCACCTACGGCACGCTCGTCCTCGACGCCACGGCCGGCACCTGGACCTACACGCCGAGCGCGAGCGCCGTCAACGCCCGCAGCGCTGACGCGACCGACGACTTCACCGTCACGGCCTCCGACGGGTCGCTCAGCACGAGCCGCACGCTCGGCTTCGCGATCACGGGCGTCAACGACACCCCGATCCTCGCCCTGCCCACGAGCGGCGTGGTGCGCGACTCGGTGGCGAACTCCGGCAGCCTCCCGAACCTCACCGGGTCGCTGTCGGCGACCGACGCGGAGACCGCGTCCGCATCCCTCGTCTACGGCTTCACCGGCGTCACCCCGTCGGCCGGCAGCGCGGTCTACACCGACCCGAACGGGTACGGCACCATCACGCTGACCACCGCCACCGGCGCGTGGACGTTCGACCCGGCCGAGGCGGCCGTGCGGGCGATCCCGAACGGCTCCGCGCAGACCGTCTCCGTGACCGCCACGGCGACGGACGGCGGCAGCCCCGCCCTGACGGATACGAAGACGCTGCAGATCCGGATCGAGGGCTCGAACAACCGCCCGATCATGAGCGCCCCCGTCGGCGGCTCCCTGACCGACACGAGCGGTGCCGACGCCTTCGCGGCCGTGACCGGCGCCCTGGTCGCGTCCGACTACGACCTCGGCAGCACCCTCACCTACGGCATCACCGGCGGCACGGGGACGACCACGATCACGAAGGCGGGCACGTACGGCACCCTGGCGGTCGTCGCCGCGACCGGCGCGTGGACGTACACCCCGACGGCGAGCGCCGTCAACGGCGCGGCCGCCGGCCAGACCGACGACTTCGCGGTCACCGTCACCGACAGCGACTCGCCGCCCGAGAGCGTGACGCGGCAGCTCTCCATCACGATCGCCGGCACGAACGACCGGCCGCTCCTGAGCGCCGTCACGGGTCCGACGTTCACCGACACCGCCGCCGCCGACGACTTCCAAGACGCGATGGGCACCCTGACCGCCACGGACGCGGAGGGCACGGCCCGCACCTACGCCATCGAGACGGCGTCCGGCGCGGTGCAGACCCTCGCCGGCGCCTACGGCACCCTCACCGTCGTCTCCGGCTCGGGCGCCTGGACCTACGCGCCGAACGACGCCGCCATCAACGGGCTCGCCCAGGACGCGACCGACGTGTTCACCGTGTCGGCGTCGGACGGGGCCCTGAGCGCGACGCGCACCCTCACGGTGGCGATCACCGCCGCCGACGACACGCCCACCCTGGCCGCCCCAGCCGCCGTGAGCCTGACCGACACCGCCGCCGCCGACACGTTCGGGCTGCAGGCCGGGGCGCTGGTCGGCGCCGACCCGGAGAGCCGCCCCCTCGAGTACGCGATCACCGGCGGCACGGACCAGGGCGCCACCGTCGAGCGGGTCGGCGCGTACGGCACCCTCGCCGTCGCGAAGTCGACGGGCGCCTTCGTCTTCACGCCGAACGCGACGGCGGTCAACCAGCTCGCCGCGAGCACCAGCGAGAGCTTCACGGTGCGCGTCACCGACGGCGCCCTGACCACCACGCGCCCCCTGACCGTCTCGATCACGGCGGTCAAGGAGACCCCGGTCGTGACGTGGGCCGACCCGGCCGCGATCGTCTACGGGACGGCGCTGTCGGGGACGCAGCTCAACGCCGCGGCGAGCGGCTTCGCGGGGGCGGTGGCCGGCACCTTCACCTACGCCGAGGGGGCGACGGCGCGCGCCGCGGGCGACGTGCTGAACCGCGGCGCGCACTCGATCGTGGCCACGTTCACCCCGACCGACGCCGCGGTTTACAACGGCACGACGGACACCTCCACGATCACCGTCACGCCGGCCGCGCAGACGATCAACGTGGCGGCCGCGTCGACGAGCCTCGTCTACGGCGGCACGGGCACGACCCTGTCGCACTCCTTCACGGGCCCGAACGGCGGGGCCACCCCGACGTTCGCCCGCGTCTCGGGGCCGTGCACGGTGTCCGGCGCGAACGTGGCCGTGACCGGCGCCGGCGACTGCGTCGTCACCGCGTCCGTGGACGAGGACGACAGCACCGGCAACTACTCCGACGCGACCTCGGCGCCCCTGACGATTGGGATCGCCAAGGCGACGCTGACCCTGACCGCGCAGGACAAGCAGAAGCGCGCGACCAACGCCGACCCGGCCCTCACGTACCTCGTGGCGGGCTACGTCGGCTCCGACACCGCCTCGGCCATCAACACCTCCGGCCTCGGGCTGACGCGGGCGGTGGGCGAGGTGGCCGGCACGTACCCGATCACCTTCACGGGCGCCGCGACCGCCGCCAACTACGACTTCCAGTACACGGGCGGCACGTTCACGATCACCGACCGCGACGTGCCCGTCGCGACCTGGGCGACGCCCGCCGGCATCACCTACGGCGACCCGCTCACCGTCGGCATGCTCAACGCGTCGGCCGCCTTCGGCGGCAGCCCGGTGCCGGGCGCGTTCGCCTACTCGACAGGCGGCACCCCGGTCGCGGCCGGCACCGTGCTCGGCAACGGCAGCCACGTCATCACCGCCACCTTCACCCCGACCGACACGTCGCAGTACGCGCCCGGCTCGACCGCGCAGGTCACCGTCACGGTGGCGCGCAAGGGCCTCACCGTGAGCGGGGTCGGAGTCCTCGACAAGGACTTCGACGGCACCGCCACCGCGACGCTCGACCTGGCCGCCGCGGCGCTGGTCGGCGTCGTCGGCTCCGACGCCGTCACCCTCGACGCGAGCGCGGGCATCGCGACCTTCCCGTCGGCGGAGGTCGGCACGGGCCGCGCGGTCACGGTCTCGGGCCTCGCGCTCGCCGGCGCCGACGCGGGCCAATACGCGCTCACGCAGCCCGCGGCGACCGCCACGATCCGGGCGGTCCCGCCCGGCCCGCCGACGACGGTGACCGCGTCGGCCGGCGATGGCCAGGCCATCATCGAGTGGTCGGCGCCGGCCTTCACCGGTGGCCAGCCGATCACGGGCTACACCGTCACGTCGTCGCCGGGCGCCCGCACCTGCTCGTGGACCAGAGGGCCCCTGACCTGCACGATCACGCGCCTCACGAACGGCAACGCGTACACGTTCACGGTGACGGCGGCCAACGCGGTCGGCACCTCGGCCGCCTCCAGCGCGTCCAGCCCCGTCACCCCGGCGGCGCCGCCGGCGACCGTGGCGAGCGCGCCGACGCCGGCCCCGACGGCGCTCGACGACGGGGCCACCGTGGAGCGGGACGGCTCCGCCACGGTCCAGGTCGGCTGCGCCGCCAGCGCACGCGTCTGCTCGGCCACCGTGACGATGTTCGTCGGCTCCACGCCGATCGCGACGTCCCGCGAGCAGATCGCAGCGGGCGAGACGCAGGACGTCGCCCTCGCCCTGCCGCTGCGGCTGCAGCGCCAGCTCGCCGAGGAGGGCGTCCTGCGGGTCCGCGTCGTCACCGTGATCGACGTCGACGGGTCGAAGATCACCGTCGAGTCCACGATCGACCTGACCGCGCCGCCCGCCGAGGCCCTGATGCGCCCGCGCCTCAAGGCCGCCGCCGACGGCACGACCACGATCACCGGCGACTGCCAGGGCACGGCCGTCACCCGCTGCGACGGCACCGTCACGCTCTACGCCTCGGCCGAGCAGGTCGAGCGCGCGGCCGGCCGGGCCGCCGAGCGGATCGTCGTCGGCCGCAGCTCGTTCGCGGGGCCGGCGGGCCGGCAGGTGGCGACGCGCACGAGGCTGACCGCCGCCGGCCTCAAGCTCCTGCGCGACAAGGGCGCGATCCGCGTCACGCCGCAGGTGACGATGAAGGGCTCGACCCGCGTCGGCGGGGCGCTGCCGTCCTTCGTGATGACGCGCATGACCCAGGAGGAGTGGCTGCGCCGCGCGCTGTCGACCCTGTACGTCGGCGGCCGGCCGCGCGCCGACCTCAACAACCTCCTCGACCAGACCAAGCGCGGGGTGGTGGACCGCCGGACGGCCGCGTCGATCATCGAGCGCGACATCATGGACGCGCGGCGCAAGGCGCGCGCCCGCGCCGCCGCGCTGCCGACGCCGCCGCGCAGCTTGCAGCCCATCGCCACGCTGCTCCTGCGCGCGTTCGACCAGTCCCTCGCGGCCAACCGCGCGTACGTGCTGTGGCTGCGCTCCGACCGCGTCGAGGACACGCAGGGGTGGCGCCTGAGCCGCCGCGCGTCGGCCACGAAGGCCGAGCTGATGGCCCGCTTCGCGGAGGCCGGACGCCCCTACGGCATCGCCGTGCCGCGCGCCTCCACCCTGTGGCCGTAAGCGGTGCTCCCGGGGGCGGTGTGCCCGCCCACGGAACCGCATCGTTGAGCGGAATCTCCGCACACCCGTAGCGGGTTCGGACCGGTGGCCTCGGGTACAATACCCGTAGTGGTAACGACCGTTACCCAACATCGCCAGGCTCGGTGCGGGGCACCCGCACAGCGCAGGTCCCCGACCCTCCGCTCCGCGCTGCGCGCGATCGGCCTGACCACCCTGATCGGCCTCGCGGCGCGCGCGTCGAGCGCTGCGCGGGCGTCCTGTCCCTCTACGCGGAGCCCCTGACGGTGCAGCCGAACGCGCGGGCCAAGGCCGACCGGGTGCTGCTCGCCACGCGCGACTTCGGGGCCGCGGCCGGCACCGAGATCGACGCGCTGGCGCGGCTGACCCCCGAGGGCCGCGCGTTCGTCGAGCGCCACGGCGCCGTCCGGGTCGTGCCCGTCCTCACCCTGCGCGGCAAGACGAAGCTCAAGGGCACGCTGCCGAAGCCGTACGCCATGACCATGCTGACCCCCGAGCAGTGGCTGCGCCGCGCCGTCGACACGCTGTCGGTCGGCGGCCGTCCGCGCCTCGACCTCAACCTGCTCCTCGACGCGCACCGGGCCGATCGCGTCTCGAGCGCCGACGCGGCCCGTGCGATCAGCCGCGAGATCATCCCGCGCCGCGAGCGCGCCCTGCGGCGCGTCCAGGCGCTGCCGATCCCGCCGCGCGAGCTGCGCCCGATCGTGGTGCTGCTCGAGCGCTCCTTCGCGCAGTCGCTCGCCGCCAACCACGCCTACGTGCGCTGGCTGCGGAGCGGCGTCCGCTATGACGACGTCGCCTGGCGGCACAGCGCCAAGGCCACCCAGACGAAGGCGGCCCTGATCGAGCGCCTCAACCGGGCGGGGCGCCGCTACGGCGTACGGGTGCCGGCGCCGACCGGGCTCTGGCCGTAGGGCGGGCGCCGCGCGCATTCTGCTACTTTTCTGTACATGTCGTCGGTGGGCATCGCGGAGCTGCGCCAGAACCTGAGCGCCTACCTCGTCCGCGTCCAGGCCGGCGAGCGGCTGACGGTGACCGACCACAACCGCCCGGTTGCGGCGCTGGTCCCGCTCGCGGACGTCGCACCGGACGGGCCGACGGCACGGCCGCGCCTCGCACCGCTCGTCGTCGACACGGGCGGGGCGTCGCTCACGGACGCCCTCCTCGAGCTCCGCGGCGACGCGTGAGCGCCCCGGACGCCCTCGCGGTCTACCTCGACGCCTCGGCGCTCACGAAGCTCGTGGTCGAGGAGTCCGAGTCCGCGGCGCTCGTCGCGTACATCGGCGGCCGCATCCCGATGTCCTCCGACCTCGCCCTGGTCGAGGTGCCGCGCGCGGTGCGGGCGGTCGCCGCGCGCAGCGCGGAGCCGCTGCCCCTGCGCGCGGTGATGGAGCGCGTCGACGAGCTGTTCGGCGACGTCGGGTTCGTCGCGGCCGATCCCGAGACCCTGGCCGACGCGGCGATGCTCGACCCCGCGACGCTGCGCACCCTCGACGCGATCCACATCGCGGCGGCGCGGTCGGTCGGGTTCTGCGACTTCGTGACCTACGACCACCGGCAGGCGGACGCCGCGCGGGCGGCGGGGCTGCGGACGGCGTCGCCCGGCGCCTGAGCCGGCGCCCGGCTCAGGCGAGCGCCAGCCGGTAGCGCGCGCCCGTCTCCGCGGCCACCACGTCCTCCGTGGCGCCGTCGAGGAGCTCGACGAGCGCGAGGCCGGCCGCCTCGACCCGGAACACCGCGTGCTCGGTGATCACGCAGGAGACGGCCGCGCGGGCGGTGAGGGGGAGGGTGCACTCCGCCACGAGCTTGGGCGCGCCCTCGGGGGTCGTGGCCGTCATCGTCACGATCACGCGGCGCGCGCCCGTCACGAGGTCCATCGCGCCGCCGACGCCGAGCGCCTTGCCACCCGGCACCTGCCAGTTGGCGATGTCGCCGCGCTCCGAGACCTGCAGGGCGCCAAGCACGACCGCGTCCACGTGGCCGCCGCGGATCATCGCGAAGGACGCCGCGGAGTCGAAGGCCGCCGCGCCGGGGAGGAGCGTGACCGGCTGCTTGCCCGCGTCGATCAGGTCGGGGTCCTCCACGCCGGCGGCGGGGCGCGGGCCGATGCCGAGGAGGCCGTTCTCGGTGTGCAGGACGACGTCGACGTCCGGGGCGAGGAAGGCGGGGATGCGGTTGGGGATGCCGATCCCGAGGTTGACGACCTCGCCGTGGGCGAGCTCGAGGGCGGCGCGTCGCGCGATCACGTCGCGGGGGTCCGTCACGCGCCGTCCCCCTGGACGTCGCCGATCGCGAGGGTCGCGTCGACGAGGCGGTCGACGTGGAGGTGGGGGGTGTGGACGGACTCGGGCTCGAGCCCGCCGACGGGGAGCACCTCGACGGCCTCGGCGATCGTGAGCGCCGCGGCGCTGGCCATCGCCGGGTTGAAGTTCTGCGCGCTGAGGCGGTAGCGGAGGTTGCCGAGCGCGTCGGCCCACTCGGCCCGCACCAGCGCGACGTCGGCCCGCAGGGGCGCCATCAGGACGCACGGCACCCCGTCGATGACGCGCTCCTCGCGTCCGCCCGCGAGCTCCGTGCCCGCCCCGACCGGCGTATAGAAGCCGCGGATGCCGGCGCCGCCCGCGCGGATCGCCTCGGCGAGCGTGCCCTGGGGCAGGAGTTCGTAGGCGATCGCGCCCGCCATCGCCGCCTACGGCCTC
>Ga0194119_10010297_pt1 | contig 12349 bp, 10 predicted proteins | sample TA2MahC100mmetaG_FD_148620 | JGI IMG/M metagenome (GOLD analysis project Ga0194119, IMG submission 148620) | Freshwater microbial communities from Lake Tanganyika, Tanzania - TA2015018 Mahale Deep Cast 100m | ecosystem: Environmental > Aquatic > Freshwater > Lake | place: Tanzania: Lake... | reverse complement strand
CTCGGGGCGGGATGTTAGCAGAATCCATGCCACTGGCTTACTTTTACGCAAGCCGAGGGTCGCCGCTGATGGCGACCAAAACTGTGAATCAGAACAAGGCGTTGAAGATTGTCGGCTGTTAACGCTGCGCAGTCAGCTACATGGCCTTTCTTGGTGCGAGCACAGACGAATGCGTTAATTTGGTGCAGTTTTTAAAATTTGTTCTTATTTGGTGCGATTTTCTGATGGAGGGCTGAAGGATGCCATTTTTTGGTGGCGGGCTGATGGGTACGATTTTCTGCTGCAGGGCTGATGGGCGCGCTTATTCCTCGTCGTCGTGCACGGGCTCTTTGAGCCCAAGCGCGCGCCCATCCTCATACAAAAAACACTTGGCAATGCCAAACCATGCCTCGGTCGGTATGACCCGTTCGGCAAGCTCAACCAGCTCTTCCTCGCGCAGCAGTCGGCGGTAAAACGAGGCGCAGCACTGCTCGAGCGTGACGCAGATGTCTTCCACAGCAGTGGCGCCACTGCGCATCCAGTGCTGCAACTTCTCACGCACAGAGCACAGCAGATCGAGACTAGCCTTGCTCAGCTGCTCCAACTCATCGAGTAAGGCATCCGCCTCGCGTGTAAGCCGGCGCAATGCGGGAATAACCACCACCTCTACCTTGCGCCGGTGGCAGTACTGCTCAAACTGCGTCAGCGGATTGAGTAATACCTCCAAGTCCACACCACCCGCTGTTTTGAGATGGCGTGTACCGTACAAAATATGTCGCTGTGTGGAAGAGAATGTCCAGCGAGCGCGTCGCTGCTCTATTTTTAAAGCGATGATGGAGTAAGTCGCGGTCAGCATGATGTTCACCAAAAAAATCAGTGTAGTCATTCGCCGCGCATCGCCGGTTGCGGGGCCTCAAAGACCGCAGACCCAGGTGTCGGATTTCTAAGGTTTACTCGCGATGCTTATGTTTAACATCAAGCAATGCACGCTACATCCTCACGCACTGTCGCAATATCAATGAATGCACACTACGTACTCGGGTTTCATACCGATATCAAGAAACACGCACTGCGTGCTCACGCGTCGCATGGAAAGTGACATTCGGCCAGCGCTCTTGTACCAGCTTGAGATTAACCGCAGAGCTTGCAAGATAGGCGAGGTTGCCTGCGGCATCATGCGCGAGATGCGCGCCCGCCGAGGAGCGCTCAAAGTCGGCCAGCATTTTCTTGTCTTCACAAGATACCCAACGCGCGGTGTTGATACTGGTTCCCTCGAACACTGCATCGACACCATATTCATTCATCAGCCGGCTCGCCACGACTTCGAACTGCAGCAGTCCGACAGCACCAAGCACCAGATCAGCACCGCTCACTGGCTTGAAAACCTGCACTGCACCCTCTTCACCGAGCTGCTGTAAACCTTTTTGTAGCTGCTTGATTTTGAGCGGATTACGAATACGAACGGTACGGAAAAAATCAGGCGCGAAATAGGGGATGCCCGTGAATTGCAGTACCTCGCCCTCAGAGAAACTATCGCCGATTTGCATATTGCCGTGGTTCGGAAGGCCAATAATGTCGCCGGCGTAAGCCTCTTCCACTTGCTCGCGGGACGAGGCCATGAAGGTGACGACCGATGACATCTTCAGCTCACGATTGAGTCGAAGATGCTTGATCTTCATACCGCGCTCAAATCGACCTGAGCAGACGCGCAAAAATGCAATCCGGTCACGATGCGCGGGATCCATATTGGCTTGTATCTTGAACACAAAGCCGGAGAAAGCAGGCTCATCAGGTTTGACAAAGCGCACGCTTGCATCACGCTCACCGGGTGCGCGCGCCCAGTCGAGCAACGCATCCAGAATTTCACGAACACCAAAATTATTGATGGCCGAGCCAAAGAACACCGGCGTCTGTTTTCCCGCCAAAAACGATTCAAGATCAAATGGGTGTGATGCACCATGCACCAACTCAACCTCTGCTTTGAGCTGTGCAATCTCTTGCGGGAACATCTCCTGCAAGCGCGGGTTGTCGATCCCTTTGATCACCTCGAAGGTTTGATCAGCACGCTCGCTACCCGGCACAAACAACAAGATCTCATCACGCAGTAGGTGATACACACCACGGAAGGTCTTGCCCATGCCAATCGGCCAAGTCACTGGCGCGCACTGAATGCCTAGTACCGATTCCACCTCATCCAACAGCTCTAGTGGGTCGCGGGTCTCGCGGTCCATCTTGTTCATGAAGGTGATGATGGGTGTGTCGCGCATGCGGCAAACATTCAACAGCTTGATGGTTTGCGCTTCTACACCTTTAGCCGCATCAATCACCATCAAGGCCGAATCAACTGCGGTCAACACACGGTAGGTGTCTTCCGAAAAATCCTGGTGGCCCGGCGTATCAAGCAGATTCACCACATGATCGCGGTAATCAAACTGCATCACTGAGCTGGCGACCGAAATACCACGCTGTTTTTCAATCTCCATCCAGTCCGAGGTGGCGTGGCGACCACTTTTACGCGCCTTGACTGTGCCGGCCAACTGAATCGCTCCGGAGAACAGCAGCAATTTTTCGGTCAGCGTGGTCTTGCCCGCATCCGGGTGGGAAATGATCGCGAATGTGCGGCGACGCGCAACCTCGCGCGCAATATGCTCTCGCGATGTCACGCGCGTACGCGCCAGATCATCGGTTTCGGAAAAATCAGTGGCGTGGGTCATTACAAGCAGTCAAAAAAAGCGTCAGAGTCTAGCGGCTTCGGCCGGTCACGTCCAACCGGCGGCATCATACCGGGCAGGGTCTCCAGCATTGTGCCATTGTTGGGTTGGGATTCAGATTGAGCAAACCGAATCGTCAGGCGCTCCACCATCCGCGATTTTACGATCGGCATATTCCTGCGTTTGTTGAAGCGGCCCTGGACAAACGCTACGGTAGCTTGTTCTCATCGATCCCGCAGCTCGGGCTCTACAGTTTGCAGAATATCAGTACCTATGTAGAGTGGAAACAAAACAGTATTCAAGAGCTGTTTTTATATCGACGAGATAAAGATCGTATCACTGTCATCAACCAAGGGATGCGGGTCGATGGCGCCGAGGTGCAACGGTTTGCTGATGCTATTTTTCAGCACGAGCCCGGCACAGATAAGCTGTGCTTTCATTCGGTAGAGCTGATCAAACAATATCAACTGCGTAAAAAGATCTGCCTGCCGATCTCGGAAGATAGTGTCATCGACCTGCCTGATACCGAATCTGCCTATCTTGCTGCCCTTGGCCGGTCGCTGCGTCAATCGATGCAGTCTCGCCTCAAACGCACGCAAGGTTTGAAACATCAAACTCTCCCGGGAAGTACCATCGACGCCCAGGTAATTGAACGCATTATCGCGTTCAACCATGCGCGCATGCTAGCGAAACAACGACAATCCGCAATTGATGATACCGAGAAGCAGCGACTGCTAATACTAGCGCGCGCGCGGTGTCGTGGGTACGATAGAACTCAACGGCAAACTCTGTGCAGGCAGCCTGGTTTGTCGGTTCGGCGACGATATCTTCTCGCTATTGAATGCACATGACCCAGAGATGAATAAACTAGGACTTGGAAAGCTATCACGTCACCTGATGATTCTTGAGGCAATTCGTTCGGGCGCACGCCGCTTTCATTTGTTAGGCGGATACTTCAATAGCAAACGTCCATTCGGAGCGCGGCGCATACCGCTGTATACCTTACTGGTTTATCGGCGTAGATCCGGAATGGTGAAAGACGCCAGCACGCTACTGAAGCTGCTGCTGAAATCACTTGATTATCAGCTGCGCACATTGATCGAACATCACAAATCCGAGGCGACCAATAAACTACAGCGTAACTTATCGATCAGTAAGGTGTCTGTACTTCCACGCCACCAGCGCAGCGTCAGTGGCTTGTGGCGAGAATGACCAACTATAACGAGTTCAATCCCGAGCTCATTCGCCATTTGCTCGATAACATTGACTGGCTCACCGACCTCCAGGTGCGGAATCACGCTCAGTCCGCTATCGTTCAATAATGCTGCACCAGCGTCCAGCTCTTTCGCCATCTTCTCGCGCTCGGCCACGAGGCCTTCCTCGACGCTCATGACCGCCGCAGCCGCGAACTCACCAACCAACAGATACGGCGGCGGGCTGACCACGGCGAGTAAGTGCACCGCTGTTGATGCCGGCAGGGAAAGCCGGACACATTCGCGCAGCGCCGCCTGGCTTTCTGGGCTTCCGTTGTAGGCAACAAGAATGTTTTGGTACATGGGCACCTCCAAGCGAATCGCCAATGATGACGAGTTTGGAGTATACGGCGCGTCGCTTGCGGTGGCGTTTGGCTGGCACCAACAAAAAAAACCCGGCAGGTTGCCCTGCCGGGTTTAAATCCATCCTTGTTGGAAGGCTGGAGGAGACGAAGCAGACTATATCAACCCGATTCTGCCGCGTCCGCTTTCGAGTTGTGATGCCAGATATAAATATGGTGAATGCATGAAAATTTTTTATTTTTCAACCAGAATAATTGTCTATTTGGACATTAAATCACCCTTAACCTCGGATGACCACGCAAAAAATTAAACCCGCCACACTTCCATGTGGCGGGTTCGGGTCTCCTCTCGCTCTTCCGGCGACAGATTTTTTTTGGTGAAGCGGGTGCAGCATGCCGATGAATTGACGCTGTGTCATCATGCATCGCACCAACGCGCCAAGCCATTGATTTATTGAGATTTTTTTGACGTCAACAAATAACCTTCGAGTCATTTTTTGGCCGCTCAGCTGGCCAAGGCTGAAGCGCCAGAGCACCAGGATTTACTAGCTTCGTCGAGCCCTTGCCGGTGCATAGCCAAATGAATTGTCAGTAGGTTTCAACATGGAAGCGGCCCTCATCCAGCATCCGCGTGTGCAGGGCGGCCCAGTCGATGCCCGCGCCCTCGGCAATCTCACGCAAAGCGTCCATCACGCCCGCCTCCATGCCTTTCACACCACACACGTAGAAATAAGTGTCACCCCACAGCAGTTCTGAAACGGCGGCCGATGCAACACGCAATTTGTCTTGCACGTAAGTCTTGGGCTCATCTTCAGCGCGCGAAAAGGCGAGATGAATATCGATGAAACTCGAGGGTAGTTTTCGTAAGGGGCCAAAGTACGGTAGCTCGCCGGGCCGTCGCGCGCCGAAGAACAACATCAGCTTGCCGTCGACGGGCGTTCCCTGAGCCAGTAATCGTCGGCGGTACTCGGTCATGGCGCGCATCGGTGCCGCACCCGTGCCTGTACAGATCATGACAATATTGGAACCGGCATGATTCGGCATCAGGTAGTGCGCGCCAAAGGGGCCGGTGACTTGCACGGTGTCACCCTTTTGCAAATCGCACAGGTAGTTGGAAGCGACGCCGCGTACCGATTTACCCTCGTGATCGAGCAGCACACGCTTCACCGTCAGCGACAAGTTGTTGTAACCCGGACGCTCGCCATTACGCGGGCTGGCCACCGAGTACAGCCGAAGATAACGCGGCCTGCCGGACTCATCGGTGCCGGGCGGGATAATGCCGATGCTCTGCCCTTCCAACACCGGGAAATGCGTCTGACCAAAATCTAGAACGATATGACGGATGTCACTCTCGGTATCTGCATCCGTCAGACGAAAATTTCCTGCAACCGTCGCCATCAGCGGCTGTTTGATGTCGTACAAATTAAGGCTGGGTTGCGCGGCAGACGAAGGGGCCTTGGGCGAAGTAACCGACAGCGACGCATTGTGCTGGGTTGGCGGCTCTGCATTTGCCACTGCAACGGAGGCATCCAGTGGCGGCTGAGTGGGAAGCTCATCCCAACGGTATTGCTCCACCACGCTATATGCTGCAGCTTTGGGTACCGTACGCCAATTATCGATGGAGCCGGTTGGACACGGCGGCAGACAGGCGTTGCAACCATTGCAGATATTTGGATCGACCACATAGTTGCGATCATCATGCGTGATCGCACCAATCGGACACGTATCCTCGCAGGTATTGCAGCGTATGCAGACTTCAGGATCAATCAAGTGCTGACGTATCAGCACCTCGGCATCAGTCGCGCCCATATCAGCTAGCCATTAGTTGAAGCGCACGTACTCAAAGTCGATCGGCTGACGGTTAATTCCGATCGGCGGCGGCGCGATCCAGTTAGCCATCTTGCCGGGCTCAACGACACGACCCATTAACGAGGCCACATAAGCACGATCTTCCTCAGTCGGCAGCCACTGACGCGCATGCGTCTGCCACTCGGCCTCGGAAATAATCTGCCCTTGCGGCGACACTCGCAACCCAGCGAAGCTACCAATGTGGCGGTTGAATGCCTTGTGTGGTGCTTGCAAGCGGAAAGACACACCAGCCTTCTCAATCACCCGGTTCCAGCGACCGATTCCTGCGATCGAGTCCTTGATGTAATCATCGCGCAGAACTTCGTTCAGCGCATTCAGCATCGGCACTTCGCGCTCAACCAATTTATCGCCCTGCACTTCCAGAATCTTGTAATGATCACCCTTGAGTTGATGATCATCCTCGCGCTTGGTCTCCTCGTAGCGGCCTTTCAAGCCGGTTGCGTAGAAGGTCGCCGCGTTGGAAGACTGATCAGCGCCGAATAAGTCAATGGTCACGCTGAAGTGGAAGTTGAGATAACGTTGAATGGTCGGAAGATCGATCACACCGAGCTGACGCAGTTGCTCCGGGTCTTCAATGCCGTGCTGCTTCATGATTTCACAGGTGCGCTGAATCGTACGCGAGACGCCCGATTCGCCGACAAACATGTGATGCGCCTCTTCGGTCAGCATGAAGCGGCAGGTACGCGACAGCGGATCAAAGCCGGATTCAGCCAGCGCACACAGCTGGAACTTGCCATCGCGGTCAGTGAAGTAAGTGAACATGTAGAACGCCAACCAATCTGGCGTCTCTTCATTGAAGGCTTGCAGGATGCGGGGGTTGTCTTGCGAGCCGGAGTTTCTGTGGAGCAGTGCCTCGGCTTCCTCACGCCCATCACGACCAAAATATTTATGCAGCAGGTAAACCATCGCCCATAAATGTCGACCCTCTTCAACATTAATCTGAAACAGATTACGCAGGTCGTACTGTGACGGACAGGTCAGGCCCAGATGACGCTGCTGCTCGACAGATGCAGGCTCAGTATCACCTTGCGTCACGATGATGCGTCGCAGATTAGCGCGGTGCTCACCCGGCACCTCTTGCCAGGTAGCTTCGCCTTTGTGCTCACCGAAATTAACTTTACGATCGGCCTCGGCCGCGTTAAGGAAAATTCCCCAGCGGTAGTCAGGCATCTTGACATGACCAAACTGTGCCCAGCCTTCCGGGGTGGTGTTGATTGCAGTGCGCAGGTAGACGTCAAAGTTCTGTGAGCCATCCGGGCCCATCTCGTTCCACCATTGCAGATAATTTGGCTGCCAATGCTCAAGTGCTCGCTGCAACGCCCGGTCTTCCGAGAGGTTGACGTTGTTCGGGATTTTTTCGCTGTAATCGATGGCGCTCACGCTGTCTCCCATGAGGTCTGATGAGTGTTAATAAAAATGATGTTTAAAACTGCTTAATTAACTGAATCCCTGCACCGTATCGGCGTTCTGAAAAATCCAACGAGGAATGCTGTAAACATTCATCGCCGATAAACGCCGCACTGCCTTTAACCAAATATATTTTTTCTCTTAAGTTGGATGTCAGCCATTGACACGCTGCAGGCGTCTGACCCGTCAGCCTCTATACACGGTCAAAGTCGAATTTCGCCTTGCTGCCTGTGCCATACACCTTTAGCGCGCCAGACTCGCCGACGGCGTTCGGACGATTGAATATCCAGTTCTGCCATGCAGACAAGCGGCCGAACACACGGGTGAACATATTTTCCTGACCATTAAAGCGCAAGTTTGCTTCCATGCCGGTCAGTGCATCGGGCGACATACTGGCGCGCTCTTCAAGCGCGAGCCGAATCTCATCGGCCCAGTCGATGTCATCCGGGTTCGCCGTCATCAAGCCGAGATCCATCGCTGTATCTGCATCGAGCGCTTGTCCCACCATGGCCTTCAACGCAGTGAGCTTGGCCTCGTCATCATAGAAACGACGCGCCAGACGCCCCTGCCCGGTGATCATGGGCAGCAGACCAAAATTCATTGCCGAGAGCGTTACTACCGGTGCATCTTGCGGTGCGTCGGGCAAGCTCAGCATAAAGCTACGGTCAGCGGCAAATGCCAGCTCGGCCAGCGTGCCAGCAAAGCAGGAGTGCTGATCAATCAGCGCGAACAAGCTGCGGGACGACACATCAATCCGCGCAAAGGTACGGCGCATCAGGCCGAGTGTTTCGCGCACCAGCCAATGCGAGGCATGCGCTTGCATGCTGGCGTCGCACGCCAATACATGCTCGTGGTGTCCGGCGGTTTTGAAGATCCAGATACCGAGTTCGATTTCATTGGTGCGCAGGTGCAGGATGGCATCGTCCAACTCGCGTGCCATTTGCAGTGGCCACCAATGCACACCAGCCACCTCGATACCCGCGATGTCATCGGGCTGCGGTGTTGATGGTGCATGCACCGTGAGGGTCGCACTGCGTGCATCACGATCCAGGATCACATCGACATACTGGTAGCGCACACCCTGCGCAGTAAATTCGCGGTGCAGCGGGGTCAGTGGCACCGCTGTGGCTTGTGCTGGTCGGTCACTTTGGGCCGACAGTTTTTCTGCGCGTTCGCGCACCGCTTGCGCGAATTGTGCTGGCTTGGCGATGTCGTCGACCAGTCTCCAATCTTTGGCGCGCTGACCGCGAATGCCTTCCGATGTCGTGCAAAAAATATCAGCATGGTCATGCCGCACCTTGCGCTTGTCGGTCAGGCGCGTCAAACCACCTGTGCCCGGCAGCACACCGAGTAACGGCACCTCGGGCAAACTGACCGAAGAGGATCGGTCATCGACCAAAAGAATGTCGTCGCATGCGGCGGCGAGTTCATAACCACCACCGGCACAGGCACCGTTGACTGCGGCAAGAAATTTCAAACCGGAGTGGCGACTGGAATCTTCCAGACCATTCCGCGTCTCGTTGGTGAATTTACAAAAGTTCACCTTCCAGGCGTGGCTGGATTTACCCAACATGAAAATATTCGCGCCGGAGCAGAAGGTTCGGTCGAGGCCGCTGCCGATCACGACCACGCGCACCTGCGGGTGCTCGAAACGAATTCGCTGCACGGCGTCGTGCAGTTCGATGTCGACGCCCAGGTCGTAGGAATTCAGTTTCAGCTTGTAGCCATCGCGCAGGCCGCCATCCTCATTGACTGCCATGGTGAGGTTCGCCACCGTGCCATCAACCACCAGCTTCCAGTGCCGGTAGCGCTCAGGGGTGGTTTGGTAGTCAACGACGAAGGGCTCGCTCATGGGTCTCCCGATGCAATATCATGCCTTCAAGCAACGAACCGGAACTATATTGCGTGTCGCTCGCCCCGTCAATGCTTGGGCAAATCAACCTTGGCCAAGTTAATCATGGCCGACTTCACATTGGGTCAGCAATCCTTGGACGCGGCAATGCCACCGCCCTGGAAAATTATTACTTCGAAAACTAACTGATCAGGCGCTGAGTTGGTCGCGCAGCCGCGCGAGTGCCTGCTCGGGCTGCACGCCGCTGGTATTCAGGGTTTGGTCGGCCTTGGAGTAAAACTGCGCGCGGCTTTCCAAGATTCGCTTCAGGTCGTCCATCGCCTCGCGATTGCCTGCCATCGGGCGCCGGTCGCCCTGCGCCAGCACCCGGCTCATGTGCTCTTCGGGTGTCGCCCTCAGCCACACCGTGTAGCAGTGGGTCAGCAGCAGATTGAAGGTGGCCGGCTCTGAGACGATGCCGCCAGGCGTGGCGATCACGGCACGTGCGTGGGCGCGAATCACCTCTTCCAACGCCCACTGCTCGTAACGACGATAAGCGGTTTGACCGTACAGCGAATGAATCTCATCAATACCGCAGCCGGCCAGTGCCTCGATTTGCGCCGACAGCTCAATGAACGGCACCCCCTGCTCGCTGGCCAGCGCGCGCCCCAGACTAGATTTACCCGCGCCACGCAAGCCGATCAGAGCAATCCGCTGACGACGCGTCGATTCGCTGGTTGGCTGCTCGAACAATGCGGCCAATGCAGCGCGCGCTTTGGCCAGCTCTTCATCGCTACGACCCCGCAAGGTCTCGCGGATCATCAACCAGTCGGGTGACGAGGCGGCTTCATCGCCTGTCATCTCGGCCAAAGAGCAATTGAGTACCACGCAAAGTTGGCGCAGAAACTGAATCGAGGCATTGCCGACGCCAGTCTCAACGTTGGCCACATGACGCTCCGAGACATCGGCCAGCTTGGCCAGCGCTTTGCGGGTGAGTCCCCGCCGGGCGCGCAGCAGGCGAACACGCTCGCCTAGCGCGCTGAGGAATGGGTCTTTCAGGGGGTCTTTGAGCGCATCATTGCGCTTGCCTGCAAGCGGCTCTCTAGCCAGATCTTTGTCTCGCCGCTCGATGGGGGCAACGTCAGTGGCTATAGGCGGGGTGGTCGTCATGTGGTCGCGTTGGCGCTTTCTTGACGCAAGCAAGATAGTGCACTTACACTCATTCGTGCATGCATTATAAGTTCGTCAAATAAAAAATACCAAGATGCCTCGCCTGGCAACTCTGCGAAGGCCCACACAGGAGACAACCATGCAGAACGCTGCACCACGACTGCCGCAGCGCTTCAACTTCGCTCAACATCTGCTCGAACTGAACAAAGCCCGGGGGGGCAAGATCGCCTACCGCGATGACCACAGCGAGCTGAGCTACGGCGAACTGGCTCATCGCGTACGCTGTTTCGCCGCCGGTCTGCTGGCCCAGGGCGTGCAAGCTGAGCAGCGCGTATTGCTGGTCATGCTGGACACGATCGATTTACCGGTGGCGTTTCTTGGCGCGCTATACGCAGGCGTGGTACCGGTGCCGGTCAATACCTTGCTGACCGCCGACAATTACGACTACATGCTGGCGCACAGCGACGCCAAGATGATCGTGGTGTCAAATGCGCTGAGGGCCACGGTTGATCAAGCTGTGTCGGCCTGCAGTCACCCGCTGAAGATTGTGGTGTCTGGCCCAGTGGCGAATGATCGAGATATCTCGTTCACTAGCCTGCTTGAGCAGCCGCCCCTGCAGCAAGCTGCGGATACGCATGCCGATCAGTTTGCATTTTGGCTGTACTCCAGCGGCTCCACCGGGCAGCCCAAAGGCACCGTGCATAGCCATGCAAATTTATATTGGACTGCAGAGTTGTACGGCAAACCAGTGCTTGGTCTGAATGACAATGATGTGGTGTTCTCGGCTGCGAAGCTGTTCTTTGCTTACGGCCTCGGTAATGCGCTCACTTTCCCGCTGTCGGTGGGTGCCACGGTGGTGCTGATGGCAGAGCGCCCGACACCGAACGCAGTATTCGAGCGGCTGATCAAGCAACAGCCCACGGTCTTTTACGGCGTGCCTACGCTGTATGTGGCAATGCTCGCCGCCGAGGCCTTGCCTGCACGTGACCAACTGAGGTTACGGCTTTGCGTCTCCGCGGGAGAGGCTTTACCGCGTGAGGTAGGCGAGCGATTCAGTGCGCAGGTGGGTTGCGATATTTTGGATGGCCTTGGCTCAACCGAGATGCTGCATATTTTTCTCTCTAATCGCAGCGGCGCGGTACGCTACGGCACCACCGGCACCCCCGTCCTTGGCTACGAGGTGTCGTTACGCGATGAACATGGACACACAGTGGCTATCGGCGACATCGGTGACCTTTATACCAAAGGCCCTAGCGCCGCGCTGTTGTATTGGAATAATCGCGAAAAGAGCGCTGCCACTTTTCAGGGTGAGTGGGTAAAAAGCGGCGACAAATATACGGTTGATGCTGATGGCTATTACAGCTATGCAGGACGCAGCGACGATATGCTGAAAGTCAGCGGCCAGTACGTCTCACCCATTGAGGTTGAATCGGCATTAATGGCGCACGATCTGGTGCTCGAATGTGCAGTCGTTGGTCAAGCCGATGTAGACGGTCTGATCAAGACCGTGGCATATGTAGTTTTGAATGACCATAATACTGCGGGTGTTGAGACGGCCGATCTGCTAAAGAACTTCGTCAAGGGCCGCTTGGCGCCATTCAAGTACCCGCGTGAGATTCATTTCATTCGCGAGCTACCTAAAACTGCTTCAGGCAAAATTCAGCGTTTCAAATTACGCGAGCAGAATGTCGTCTAAGATTACGGTAGATTGGTGTGGTCGAGAGATCGACATCGAGTATCGCTGGGTAGGCGTCAGCAACGCGGCTGATACGACTGGTACGGCTGATACGAACTATACGACTGGTAAGCCTGCTTCGTCTCGTGCGG
>Ga0194119_10010294_pt1 | contig 12351 bp, 9 predicted proteins | sample TA2MahC100mmetaG_FD_148620 | JGI IMG/M metagenome (GOLD analysis project Ga0194119, IMG submission 148620) | Freshwater microbial communities from Lake Tanganyika, Tanzania - TA2015018 Mahale Deep Cast 100m | ecosystem: Environmental > Aquatic > Freshwater > Lake | place: Tanzania: Lake... | reverse complement strand
TTTTTCATCTCAGAGACTCCTTTTAGTTTTTTGTTAATCGCTATAACAATTTATGAATTATTTGGAGTCTCTGCTTTTTTCAACTACTTAATTTCAACTAACTTTGAATATATACCGTATGGTGGCATTACTTAATATAATTTAAGCTATATAACGCCCACGTTTCAGATAATGAGTATGCAATAATTTATGCGATTTATGTCCGCATGGTCCATCAGTTAGAAACTCTTCATAAATTCTTGCGACGTTTGGATTTTCGTGGGATTTTCTAATCTCAAGTGTTTCATCCTCAGAGTAAATTGCTTGTGCTCTTTTTTTACGAATTTCAGGCGTTGTTGGTATTGGTTGACCACCACCGCCAAGGCATCCGCCAGGGCAAGCCATAAATTCGATAAAATGACATTCAGAAAATTTACCGCCAGATTTTATATCATCCATAATTTTTTTCGCATTTGCTGTTCCATGTGCTACCGCAATTTTTAATGTTGCACCTTTCAACCAGTCCCAATTAGGTATTAGGTGTTTTATGATAGGTGGAACTGGTCCAACTTCATTTCCAATTGGGATTTCCATATAGCGGATTCCTTCGAAACCTCTTAAAGGAATAATGTTTGCTTTTGAAAATATATCCTCAGTCTTCTTTCCTAACACAAATTCAACAACAGATCTGATTGCAGCCTCCATAACGCCGCCAGTTGCTCCAAAAATTAATCCAGCTCCACTAGCCTCTCCAAATGGAGAATCGAAATCACTCTTCGGCATCTCCGGTAAATGAATTCCGGCTTCCTTAATCATTCTTGCAAGTTCTCTTGTAGTTAAACCGTAATCAACATCTTTATAGCCGCTATCTGCCATTTCAGGTCTATTACATTCGAATTTTTTAGCAGAACATGGCATCACTGCAACTGATACAACATCTTTTGGATCAATTCCAGCTCGTTCAGCATAAAATGTTTTTAAAATTGCTCCAAACATTTGTTGAGGTGATTTTGCTGAACTAAGGTTATCTAAAAATTCAGGGTAAAAATGTTCAATAAATTTTACCCATCCCGGTGAACATGATGTAAATTGTGGAAGAGCTGTTTCCACTTTTTTAACCAACGCTTTGTATAATCGTTGAATTAATTCAGTCCCCTCTTCAATTATTGTTAAATCAGCTGTGAAATTTGTATCGAATACTTTGTCAAAACCAATTCTTCTTAAAGCGGTGTTTAATTCTCTAGTCATTGAATGACCAGCTCCTAAATCAAATTCTTCACCAATCGCTGCACGTGGTGATGGAGCTGTTTGAATTACAACATGTTTTGTTGGGTCATCAATCGCTTTCCAAATTTCATCCGATGGATCATTTGCATGTAATGCTGCAGTTGGACATCTATTAATACATTGCCCGCAATTGATACAAATAACATCTGCTAATGGTTTTTCTAAAAACGTCCCGATATGTGTTTTATCACCCCTATCAATTGCCTCTAATACTCCAACTTCTTGTAAATCAATACAAGTTCTAACGCACCTTTTACATAATACGCATTTGCTCATATCTCTCACAACTGAATAAGAAGACTTATCTATTTCATATGTTGGTTTATCAACATGACCAAAAGTATACGAATCAACACCATAGTCTTTTGCTAACGACTGCAATTCACATTTCCCATTTCGAATACAAGAATAACATTCTCCATAATGCTCGGATAATAATAAATCTATTATGTGCTTTCTTGCTTTTCGAACCATTGGTGTTGAAGTTTTTATTTTTAATGGAGATGTAATTGGAAATGCACACGATGCTTGCAATGTTCTCATTCCTTCAACTTCTACAACGCAAACTCGGCAAACGCCAGCTACGCACAGATCTTCATGATGACACAAAGTTGGTACAGAAAATCCAGCTTGCTTGCAAGCTTCCAATATTGTAGTTCCTAATGGAACAGTGATTTTCTTTTCATTAACTTCTATTGATATAAGTGCTCCGATACTAGTTGTATCTTTTGGTTTTTCAACAACCAGCGGAGTTTGACTTACTGGTGCTCTAAGATCACCTTTACTTTCCATTATTTCCTCCATGTCCAATAAATGAATCCGTTACGTTTGAAAATATTTCTGCTTTAAAGTTATCAAGTATAGAGATAAAAGCGTTAGGACTTGATTGGCCTAATCCGCATTTTGAAGATATTTGCATTGTAGCCCCTAACTCCTTTAATTGATTAATGTAATGAAATGTATATTCACCACTTTGAAGCATATTAACGCCCTCTAATAACTTAATATTTCCTATTCTGCAAGGGGTACATTGTCCGCACGATTCTTCTACAAAGAATTCCATAAAATTCTTTAAAACATCAATCATTCTTCTATTCTCATTAAATATCATTATCGATCCACCAGTAGCGGCATCCTCATAAGCTAAAATTCTATCAAACTGTGTTTTTGGAATACATGATCCAGACGCACCGCCTACTTGAACAGCTTTAGTATTTTTTGCATTAACAATATCTAAAAGTTCATTAATAGAAATTCCCCATGGAAGTTCATATACGCCTGGCTTTTCACAATCACCAGATACAGAGAACAATTTTGAACCGGTTGATTTATCAGTTCCAAATTTTCTGAACCAACTTCCGCCTTTTGAAATGATATGAGGAATAGCTGCGAGTGTCTCAACATTATTTACTACAGTCGGTTTTCCCATAAACCCAGTATTAACTGGGTAGGGAGGTCGATTTCTTGCTTCTCCTCTATTACCTTCTAATGATTCTATCAATGCTGTTTCTTCACCACAAACATATGCACCTGAGCCAAGACGAATTATTATATCAAAATCAAAATCCTTTTTACCTAGAATATTTTTTCCGAGAAGATTTTCTATTCGCATAGAGGATAAAAAATCATCTAATGGCTTTTTCAAATATTCATACTCACCTCTTAAGTATACAATTCCCTTTGTTGCTCCAAGAGTATATCCAGCTATTACCATTCCATCGAACACCAATTCGGGGAACTCATGAAGAAGTACTCTATCTTTGAATGTACCCGGTTCACCTTCATCTGCATTACAAATAATATATTTTTGGTCAGCAACTGCTGCTGATACTATGGTCCACTTTGTAGCAGTAGGAAATCCGGCTCCGCCTCTTCCTTTTAATTTTGATTCGCGCAATTCAAATAAAATATCCTCGCGTTTTAGGGTTAGTGCTTTTTTTATTCCTTCACCAGGAACATATTTTGAAAAAAGTACGGTACCTTTTCTAATTTTCTCTTTCATTATTCACCTCACTTCAATTCATTCAAAAATTGAACGACTTTTTCTGGTGTTAGTTTTGCATAAACTCTTTCATTTACAATCATAGCTGGTCCTTGATCACACATTCCGACACAGTTAGCAAATTCCAGTGTGAACTTTTTGTCTTTAGATGTTTCTCCAAATTTTACTCCTAATTCTCTTTCAATTGCTCGTGCTACATCTTTTTTACCTTGCATATCACATGTAATGGTTTGACATAATCTAACGATGTAACGGCCTTTTGGTTCTGTGTTTAAGAATGAATAAAAGGAAATAAAACTAAAGACTTCGACTGGATGAATATCTAACAGCCTGGCAATTTCTTGTTGAGCAAAGTCTGGAATATATTTATGCTGCCTTTGAATATCTTGAAGTATTGGCATTAATGAGGATCTACTCTTACCATACTTTTCAACTAACATTTCAATCTCTTCTGTCATAGCATTTTTTTCTAGAACGAACATATTATTTCCCCTCCTTTACTTTAAGCAATCCTTCCACTTTTAATATCAATTCTTCTGGTGAGATTGGTTTTTCCACAAAAGCATCTACTGGAACAATTTCACTTTTATCAAAATCCAATCCTATTGCTTTAGAAACGGATGTGTACATTAATATTGGAGTGTTAACACCTTCTCTTCTAAATTTCTGTGCAAGGTGAAAACCATCATCTGGTTCATCCATCATAACATCAAGAATTACTAAATCTGGTCTTTTCGTTTTAACTAATTTGTAACCATCATTTGGATTATTTGAAATGATTACATCGTGTCCTTTAGATTTTAATACCAAACTGCTTGACTCTAGGATATCTGGATCGTCATCAATTATCACTATAAGTGCCATTTTTTCTCCTATTGTTTTTTTCGAATATGAGTTATTAGAGTTTGCTAAAATTATTTTTAGAGATTCATTTGAATTTATCTTAATCAGTTAAACTTACTCAAAATCGAATTTTACGTACGGCCTCATAGCTCACATAATATGCCAATGCGTTGATTCTATTTCTTTAGTTTAAGTTACAATTTCAGAGTTTTAACAATGCAGTTAAGTAAAGTAATTCCTATGTATGAGAATCAAATTCTTTGGGTTGTTAATAAATTTACCACTTAATATCCATTTTCATAAAGTGAACAAAAATCATTAAGTTTGAGCGAAAATAATAGTACAATAAATGATAATTATTGATGCAAATAATTTTAAAATTAAAAAACGAGCTGCATGGCTCTCTTTGATAATTGGATTAGGAATGCTTCTTGGGAAATTAGCCGCGTACTTTATTACTGGATCATCGGCGATTTTTTCTGATGCTGCTGAATCAATTGTTCATATTGCAGCAACTTCAATGGCACTGTACAGTATTTATTTAAGTTCAAAACCAGCTGATGAAAATCATTTGTATGGACATGGAAATATAGAATACTTTTCAGCCGGTATTGAGGGATTTCTAATTGTTCTTGCTGCAATAGTAATAATCTATTTTTCGATTGAGGATATGATTCATGGAGTTAAAACTGAGAAGTTAGATATTGGAACTGCAATAATTGCAACAGCCGGAATGGTTAATCTTTTTCTTGGATTTTATTTAGTAAAAATTGGCAAAAGGACAAATTCTCTAACCTTAATAGCAGATGGTAAACATGTTCTAACAGATTCTTACACAAGCATTGGTGTTGTCTTTGGTTTAATTTTAGTTTTAACAACTGACTTGCTCATTATTGATCCAATAATTGCAATAATAGTTGCAATAAATATATTAATAACCGGTTATCAGTTAATTCGAAGTTCCATTGGAGAATTAATGAATGAAACTGACAAGGAAATGTTGAATACTATTTCGATTCAATTGTGCGAAATGAGAAAAGACTATTGGATTGATATTCATCATCTCAGATTTTGGAAATCCGGTGAAAATATCTTTGTAGATTTTCATTTAATTCTGCCATTCTATTTTTCAATAAAACAATCGCACATAGAGGAAGAGCATATTGAAGATAAATTGCAAGAAATTTCCCCTAACGCCGGAGTAAGAATTCACATGGATTACTGTAAAGATGAATGCTGTAAGTTTTGCGATCTTCAAACTTGCACTCATCGAAAAGAACCAAAATCAATTTCTTTTGAATGGAATTATAAAAAATTTATTGCCAATCCTATTTATACTGAATAGTTTATTAAATTATTTTCAACTTTTATTTAATTCACTATCCTTTCTTAATACTTCATCTTCCATCTTTTTCTTATAAGTCAAAAGTTTTTTATTCAATATTGGATTTGCAGAAGCAAGAATTTGAATGGCTAATAGCGCTGCATTTTTTGATCCATCAATTGCAACAGTTGCTACTGGTACTCCGCTTGGCATTTGAACAATAGCTAATAACGAATCGATTCCTTTTAAAGCACCGCTTGCTAATGGTACACCTATTACCGGACGTGTAGTAAAGGCTGCTATTACTCCAGGTAGGTGCGCTGCTAACCCAGCACCCGCAATAAATACTTTTACCCCTTTTTCCTCAGCTTCTTTAACATATTCTTGTAACTTGTGCGGCACTCTATGCGCTGATAAAATTCTAATTTGATATTTTATTTCAAATTCTGTTAAAACTTCTGCAGCTTGGTTCATGACCGGTAAATCAGAATCACTTCCCATAAGAATAGCAACTTGAAAATTTTTGTTTGCTGACATGATACCTTCCAATTTTAAATGGAAATATAACAATTAGTAAAAGAGAAAGCAGAATCTTAACAATAACTCTGCTTATTTTTGAATGTTACATTTATTTTCTATTGATGGAACCAACACCAGAAACATTTGTATTGGTTTTGTTTGGATTTCCAAAAAAGTCAATTGAACCTACACCAGAAACTGAAGCATCAAGGAATTCTCTCGCAAAAACATTTGCGCTTGCGGCACCACTAACTGAAATATAAACTTTAGAAGCTTCTAAATTTTTTGCATTTATACTTCCAGCACCTGATAAGTCTGCAATAAATTTTTCGGCTATACCATTGAGCTCAATACTACAAGCTCCGCTTAAATCGATTTCAAAAGAGTTGGTCTTAATTCCTTCAACAAGGATATCATTTGCACCAGCACAGTCCATACCTTCTAATTCTGGAGTAGTGACAAGTATTAATAACTCTTTTCGAGGGGATAAACTTTTCTTAGTGTCTAAAATTAAAGTATTACCACGAACTTGGGTTTTAATTAAAGGAAGTAAATTCTCCTCTCCTTTTATTTTCAGAGATGTCTGTTCTCCAACTTGAATTTTTACAGTAAAGCTTCCTGACACGTCTATCCTCTTAAAGTTTTCAATTAACCTTGTTTCAGTTTTAATTTTGCCATTGCCGCGTACACCCCAGAATGTACAGCCCACAGTAATTACAGAGAACAAAATTATTAGTAGAATTTTGTTTTTCATAAACTACTCATTTTGTTGTTTCTTTAGACGTAAATTTTGAAAATTGGTTCGATAAAATAAAGTCTGCAATAAATAATATTTAAAAAATCTTTACTAATTTTTCTTTAGATTATATTTCAAAATCTAAGTTTTATTGATGACTGCAGAAGAACTAAATAATTTACAATCTGAAGCCTATGATCATCTTTGGAATGGAAGATTTAGACTTGCTCTGACTGCTGCAGAAAAGCTTTTTGAAAACCGACCTAATGACAGCGATTCCGCTATTTGTCTGGCCTGGGCCTACCTTGAGAATGGAAAGCCTAATAAAGCAATGGACTATGCTAACCTTGCTGTTGAACTTAAAGGTGATTTAGCTAAAACCAAATTTTTTCGAGCCTATGTTCTATCACGAATGAGCATTTTTGAAGGTGCAATTGCAGATATTGAAGGAAGTATTGAAAAAGAGAAAAGCCTTTTAAGCTGGACTTATTTAAACAAAGCTAGAGCATATGCTGGATTAAAACAATTCGATAAGGCTGACGAAGCATTTGAAAACTGCTTTCTTCTTGATGACGGAAAGGATGCAAATTTAATTGAATCCAAAAAGCTTTTTAAACAAGCAAAAAAATATTTCACTAAAAATATTTCTTTGAATCAGCAACAAATTTCTGATTTATTTCAACTTACTACTAAAGCACTGAAAGTAAAAGAATATTGGTTTTTATTATTTGCATCTGAACTAATAATTGAAAACACAAAATCTACATCTGAAAAATCTGAGGCAGAATTACTCGAGTTAGAAGCACTATTTAATCTTTTCCAATACCGCCCAGCCTTAAAGAAAGCGCATGAATTAAAAAATAAATTCAAAAAAAATGAAAGATTTCAATTTATATTAAACACATTAAACAAATTTATTTTAGAAGAAGAGGAAGATCAGAAAAAAGATTTAATCATTCGAAAAACTTCAACAAAATTATCGTATGATTTAACTGAATTGAATGAAACTCATTCGAAAAAATCTCGATACAATTTTAATGCTTTATTTTATCCAAACGATTACTCGGATATTTATTCAATTAGAATTTTTGATGCTGCAAAAGATTCTAAAATTGATAAACGTATATACTTCAACCAAATAAATAAACACTTCGCTACTATTGGAGCTGAGGTAATTTTTAATAATCCATTTTTCTCCATAGAAGATAAAACTTTAAATTGTAAAGCAATTTGGTACATTAATGATTATGAAGTTGGGACAAATAAATTTAGACTTCACATACCTATCGATTGGGATTCTGTCATTTTTGCTCAGACTATCGATACTGGATATTCTGGTTTGTGGAATGTTGGTCAGGGAAAGGTTGAGTTCTACCTAAATAATTTTAAAGTTGGGGAAAAATATTTTGGCATTGACCAATTCAGCTTATTCGAAGAAGATGTTCCACCAAAAAAACCAACTAAAGAAACCAAAGTTCAAGAGAAAGAAACCGATACAAAAACAACAACTCAGCTTAAAACCAAAACTATTGACGAAAGACCCCTTGAAGAACTATTAAAAGAATTAGATTCATATATTGGATTGACTAACATCAAACAAACTGTTCGTGACTTCATTTCATATCTTGAATTTGTTAATCAAAGAAAAAAGCATGGTTTAAAAGCTGATGATAACATCTCGATGAATGCAGTATTCCTTGGTAATCCCGGTTCAGGAAAAACAACGATTGCAAGATTACTCGGAAGCATTTTCAAATCGATGGGAATTTTAACTTCAGGGCATGTTATAGAAGTTGACCGAGCAACATTAGTTGGTCAATACATTGGAGAAACTGCACAAAAAACTGAAAAGATAATTAATGAATCAGTTGGCGGTCTATTATTCATAGATGAAGCATATACTTTAATCAAAAAAGGTGGAAGCAGTCAGGATTTTGGGCAAGAAGCAATTGATATATTATTAAAAAGGATGGAAGACAAAAAAGGTGAATTTGTTGTTATTGTAGCCGGATACACTGAAGAGATGCAATCTTTTTTAAATTCTAATCCGGGATTAAAATCGAGGTTTACTCATACTTTTAATTTTGAAGATTATACTCCTGAAGAACTTTTGAAAATATTGCATCTATACCTAAAAAAAGATGAGTATTTTTTAACTCAGGATTCTGAAAAAATATTAAAAAAAGAATTCATTCGGCTCTATCGTAACCGCGACAATACTTTTGGTAATGCTCGACTTGTCCGTAATATTTTTAACCAAGCAAAATTGAGTTTGAGCAAAAGAGTTGTAAATATACCGGAAGAAAAGAGAACCAAAGATTTATTAAATACTATTACAGAAGATGATATAAAACAAATCCTTCAAAAAACTATAGGAAAGGAATTTACGCTTCCTATAAATGAAGAAAGTTTATCAGAAGCTTTAGCTGAATTAGACAGCCTAGTTGGACTTTTATCAGTAAAAAAAGAAATTAATGATTTAGTAAAGCTTGCAAGATATTTCTCAGAGCAAGGTGAAGACTTACAAGAAAAATTCAGCAATCACTACATTTTTCTGGGTAATCCAGGGACGGGCAAAACAACTGTTGCAAGGTTGTTCAGTAAAATATTTTCTTCGTTAGGTTTGCTAACCAAAGGACATCTCGTTGAAACAGATAGGCAAGGTTTAGTAGCTGGTTACGTCGGACAAACTGCTGAAAAAACTTCTTCGCTAATTGATAAGTCATTAGGCGGCACTTTATTTATTGATGAAGCATATGCACTTGTTAAACCAGATAGCAGCGGCAGTGACTTTGGGAAAGAAGCCATAGATATTTTACTCAAAAGAATGGAAGATGACAGAGGTAAGTTCATTGTTATAGCTGCTGGTTATACGGATGAAATGAAAAAGTTCATTTCTAGTAATCCAGGGATACAGTCTCGGTTTTCAAAATCATTAACTTTTGAAGATTATTCACCTTCCGAATTAATGACTATAGTACAAAATTCTATTGTGAAAGAAAAAAAATCGCTTTCACTTGAAGCTGATGAATTGCTTCAGAAGCATTTTACAGAACTTTATAAAAACAGAGATAAAAAATTTGGCAATGCAAGAATAGTCAGAAATTTACTTGAATCGATTAAGCAAAAAATGTTATTGCGAATTGCTGATATTCCAATTGAACAAAGGACTGATGAAAATCAAAATACAATTCTATACGAGGATATTGTAAATTCGATAACAACTGCAAATGCCGCAAACGAATATCAAGTAAAAGGTGATCCTTTAAAATTGCAAGACCTGATAGATCAGTTAAACAGTTTGATTGGATTAGAAAATGTAAAAGAAGGGATATTTAAACTTATTAGCGGTTCCAAAATTGCACAACTTAAAAGAGAACGCGGTTTGCAAGTTCCCGATCGAAATTTAAATTCATTGTTTATTGGTAATGACGGTACTGGAAAAACAACGGTTGCTAAACTATTGAGTAAAATCTTAAAAGAACTTGGCGTGCTTGGAAAAGGTCACATCGTTAATGTTCTAAGATCAGACCTTGTAGGAGCTTATCCTGAACAAACGATATTAAAAACTGAAGAATTAATTGATGAATCAATTGGTGGTATTTTATTTTTAGATAATGCCGATGCACTATTTCAAAAAAATGACAAGACTGGACTAATAATTCTTGATACGATCTTAAAGAAAATTGACACGCTGAAGCATAAGTCGGTATTTATCTTTTCTACTTCAAATAATGGTATGAAAACTATCAGAAAAAACTTTCAAGAAATTCATACATACTTTCCACATAACTTTACTTTTGATAATTATAAACCTCGCCAGCTTTTAGCTATAACATATGAAATTGCAAACGAACTAGGTTATTCGCTTGATGAAGGTGCACTTCAAGTATTTATGGACAAATTCAATGATATTTATAATGATAAAAACGAATCTTTTAGCAATGCACGTTTTGCGAAGGAATTACTGTATAAGGCCATAAGCAGACAAGAACAACGAATTGCTGAGATAATGAACCCGACAGATGTTGATTTGGCTACGATTACTTTAGAAGATGTTCAAGAAATTCGTACCTAAAATTCTACCATAATTCATATTAAAATGTTACAAATTAAAAACCTTTCAAAAAAATTCGGAAATTTCACAGCGGTTAATAATATTACTTTGGATATCCAAAAAGGAATGCTCTTTGGTTTTTTAGGACCAAATGGTGCTGGAAAAACTACAACGATAAAAATGATTACTGGGCTTCTCTCGCCTTCTAATGGAAATATTTTTCTTGATGGAATCGATGTTTGGATAAATCCAGTTGATACAAAAAGAAGAATTGGGTACATACCAGATCAGCCATTTCTTTATGATAAATTAACGGGTAAAGAATTCTTATATTTTTCAGGTGGTTTATATTCATTGTCAAAGACTATGATAAAACAAAAAATTGATGACTTAGTTGAAGCATTAAAAATTGGTAGTTGGATAGAAAAGCGAACAGAAGAATACTCGCAAGGAATGCGGCAAAGAATTACAATCGCTGCAGCTTTTCTTCATAATCCGGATTTAATTGTTGTAGATGAGCCTATGGTAGGTTTAGATCCGCAAAGTGCATTTTTAGTTAAAAAATTTTTTATAATGAAAGTAGAAGAAGGAAAAACTATCTTTATGTCAACTCATAGTCTTAATGTGGTTGAAGAAATATGCACTCATGCTGGAATAATTAACAATGGTCAAATCATATATAACGACTCGCTTCCTAATTTAGATAAACTTATAACTGAAAAAGACAATAACCTAGAACAATTGTTTATTCAGCTGACAAACGAAGAATGAAATTTTATCTCAACATTATAAAATATAAGTTTCTCATTTTCATAAGATTAAACACAAAACTTGATTTAGCGAGTGTTTTAAAAAATATTGGCAGTTCGATAATTTATATCGGTTTTGGAATTGGAGCATTTTTATTTTCTCAAAAAATTATTTGGTTTTTATTAACTCAAATTAAAGTCGGATTATTTTTATTACATCAATTTATTTCAATTATTCTTTTCATTTTCTTTATTTCTGTTAATGTTGGGAATATTATAGTTTCATATTCCACATTATACAAATCGAATGAGATTAATTTCCTCTTCACAAAACCAGTTGATCACACTAAAATATTTGTAATTAAATTTTTAGATAATTTTTTCTACAGCTCAACAACACTTGTACTTATCCTACTTTCTGTGATGGCTGGCTATGCAGTTTATTTTAATCTTGATTTTATAAATGTAATAATTCTATTTCTGTTTGGTTTTGTTCCATTTATACTTTCTGCTGGTTCACTTGGTGTTATAATTTTACTTATTATGATTAGATTAGCTGTAAAAGTAGGTTTAAAGAGAATTGTTTATTCAGTAGGGACACTATACATTTTAGCTCTTATATTATTTTTTAGAATTAATTCTCCAGTAGAGCTTGTTAATTCAGTAATGAAATTTTATCCAATTATCGATAAAGACCAGTATTTAAGTAACCTTATTCCTTCTCATATAAAATTCCTTCCAAATAATTGGCTGGCTGAGTCATCATTTTGGATGTTAAAAAATGATTATTCCAATTCAATTCCATTGATCATAACTCAATGTATTATATCGATTATATTGTTTTCAATTGCGCTA
>Ga0194119_10010280_pt1 | contig 12357 bp, 10 predicted proteins | sample TA2MahC100mmetaG_FD_148620 | JGI IMG/M metagenome (GOLD analysis project Ga0194119, IMG submission 148620) | Freshwater microbial communities from Lake Tanganyika, Tanzania - TA2015018 Mahale Deep Cast 100m | ecosystem: Environmental > Aquatic > Freshwater > Lake | place: Tanzania: Lake... | reverse complement strand
ATGAAACGATTCACGATTGCAGAATAAAGTCCATTGACACCCGCATCATTGAATTGTGATGCAATTGTACCGAATACCGGCATTGTTTCCGGTTGTGCATCCCATGCTTGCCTGGATCGTTGATATTGCTTGCGAACATCTCTCAATGCATCCAAAGAACCTCTTTTATCGAATTTATTGATTGCAATCAAATCAGCATAATCGATCATATCGATTTTTTCGAGTTGAGTTGCCGCACCAAATTCAGGGGTCATTACATAGAGTGAGACATCTGCAATGGAAGTTATCTCTGAATCGCTTTGCCCAATTCCGGCAGTTTCCACTATGATGAAATCGAATCCAGCATATCGCATGAGCTCGATGGCGGTTTTTACATTTGGATTGAGTGCGATATTGGCTTGTCTTGTTGCGAAAGAACGCATATACACTCTTGCATTGCTGACAGCATTCATTCGAATGCGATCACCCAGCAATGCTCCACCTGTCTTTCTTTTTGATGGATCAACTGAAAGCACGGCCAAACGCAATTCCGGATTATCTTCCAGAAATCGTAAGATCAATTCATCGGTCAATGAAGATTTACCTGCTCCACCGGTTCCTGTAATGCCCAAAACCGGTATAGAGGAAGAATTATCAGATAACTTTTCCTTAACCATTTCTGATGTGATGATTCCCCTTTCGATCATTGAGATTCCTTGAGCAAGAGCTCGAGGATTCTTTTCAAGCATCTTATTCCAGAGATCTGTTCCGGAATAGGTATCCGGTGTTTCAAAATCGGATTGTTCCAGCAAATCATTGATCATGCCTTGCAAACCAAGGGATCTTCCATCATCCGGCGAATAAATACGATTGATGCCATATTCATGCAATTCTTGAATTTCGGTCGGAAGTATCGTTCCACCACCGCCACCAAAGATCTTGATATGCCCTGCATGTTTTTCCTGCAATAGATCATGCATGTATTTGAAATACTCCACATGACCTCCCTGATAACTTGTCATTGCTATGGCTTGGGCATCTTCTTGTATGGCGCAATCCACAACTTCCATTGCTGCCCGATTATGCCCAAGATGGATCACTTCAGCACCTGATCCCTGAATGATGCGACGCATGATATTGATTGCTGCATCATGTCCATCAAACAGTGAAGCTGCAGTTACAATACGCAATGTATTCTTAGATTGATATGGGGTATGTGGTAATGACATAATAAACTCAAATTCTGGGTTGGCAAAATTACGAAAACCTTCCAAAGTATCAGGTGCGCATTCTGAAGATATTGAGGATGGCAATTGTGAAAAAGAGCATATTCGGGAACCATCCAACAAGCATGGGATCGAGATCCATGGAATATCCGATATTCTGACCAATTTTTGTGAAAGCCAAATACAGAAAAGATACAACCATGGCTGTTGCTATTTCTAGAGCGAGTCCACTTTTTTTTCGAATTGCAGAAAAAGGGATTGCAAACAAAATGACAATGATATTTGCAAAAGGGAAAGCATATTGACCATGATATTCAATCATCTGTCTGCGAGTGTCCTTTCCTCCTCTTTCCAATACTGAGATATATGCTCTTTGTTCGTCAAAATTGAGTTCATCCGGTGTTTGTTGCATGCGTACTATGTCATCATGACGCGTTGCTAAGATGACTGCCAATGAATCATGCGATGCAAATCGAATAGTGAATGTTGAATCTTCGGATAATGTTCTTTCATGTGCCTTCAAAGCCACCCATTGTTTTGTGGTGGTATCCCATTGCAATTGCTCAGCATCGATTCTTTTTTTGATCCGAGGATGTAATTCAGAAGTAAACTCTTCTATGATGATTCCGGAACCGATTTTTTGGATGCCATCATAATTGTTCATAATGACATTCTTTGTATCTGAATCTCTAAGATATACATTGAACAATGTGGAAGACACTTCATGCTTTTTCAATTGATTCCGTTCAATGGCCAATTTCTTCGCATTTGAATCGGGAACGATCCAACCATTGAAATAGAGATGTCCACCGGTGATGCAAAGACTTACAATGAAAAGTGGAAACATCAAACGATATAAGCTCATCCCTCCTGATTTCATTGCAGTGATTTCATTGAGATTGGACAATTTCCCAATAGAAAACAATGCAGCCATGAGCATTGCTATAGGTGTTAGCAATTTGATTATCTCAGGAAGAAAGTTAAGATAGTATGATGCAATGGTTTCAATTGAAATATTCTGATCTATGAATTTATCAAGTGTCTCCATGATGTTGACAATCAGGAAGATGATGCACAAAGCAACAATGCTGAAGAAGAATGTTGCAAGGAACTGACGGATAATATATCTGTCCAGTAATGTCATCGAGCCAATTCCTTGGGTGCATGAACAATGAATTCACGAGTATTCAGTAAAATTGCTTCTCTGCATGCCAACATGGTTGTTAGCATGACCAAATTCCCATTTACATTCCTTCGAATATGTTCCATTGATTGTTCTATTTGATGGAGAATTGCATGATAATCGGCATCAGGAAAAGCAGATGCAAATTTCCGAATGGAGTCAATTTGATCAATGTTCATGATTCCTTCATTCGAATCAGTAATGATGGATGCATAGTGACAATCGCGAATCCACAATGCGAGCATCCTCAATAATAATTCCTGCAATCCTCTATCCTTATCAGTTAGGATGCGATCCACTTGTTGCATCAATTCCAATCGATACTGTTTCCTTTTCAAAGCACATCGTAGAAGATCTATGATATCGCTTCTCATAGATTGAATATCTTCATTCAGAAAAGAGCAGGCTCTTCCATAGCTTCCTTGGGCAAATGCTTCGATCAATTGTGATTCAGATCTGGAAATACCCTGCTTTTCACATAATGCATCAATAAGGGCATCTGATGGTAATAAATCACAATAAACTTGCTGACATCTTGATAAAATTGTCTGAGGTAATGCGTCCTTCTTTGATGTTGTCAGTATGAAAGTGATATTATCATGCGGTTCTTCAAGAGTTTTTAAAAAAGCATTCGCGGCTTCCATATTCATCTTATCAGCTTGAGATATGATGAATACCCTGCGTCCACTTTGAGTGGCACTCATTTTCACTTGTTTTTTTATATCACGTATGGAGGCGATACGAATGGTTTGAGCATTGGGCAATGACCAAACATGATAGGGGTCTTCTGCTTTCAGCATCATCTCTTGTTTATATAATGCAAGCATGTCATCAGACAATTGCAAAAGGGGAGAGTCTTCATTTTTTGATGTTGTTTTTCCGGCAGGCAATGCTGAAATGAACATGATATTCGGATGTTCCAACCGTTTACCATCAAGACAATTCTTACAAAGTCCACAAGCATCGATTATCCCATCGGCAAGTACATTCTGTTGAGAACAATTAAGAACTTGCGCATATGCAATTGCCAGGGCATCTTTACCAATGCCTTCTTCACCATAAAAGCAATATGCGTGTGCAATCGCCTGCTCCCTTATTGCCCCGGAAAGCATTCTTTTGACTCTGTCTTGTGCTATGACCGCTGAAAAGCCCATGTGACTCGTTCTTGAAAGAAATATGCCCTATTCAAGCAATGAATAGGGCGTGCAAAATTCGACAATTCAGATGAAATGTATTGAATTATCCTGCGCTTTCCTGATCATTCGACGATTCTTTTTCCGGAGCCATTGACTCCGTTGTGGTGGTCGATTGTTCATTTCTTGGCAAATCCTTTGCGAATTTCTCCAATTTGGAAATAATCGTCAAGGGTGGTAATTCTTCGCCGCGAATGATCATGTCCAGTTCTTCGCCGTCGATTGTTTCTCTTTCGAGAAGAATTTTGGAGACTATATGAAGTAATTCAATATTGTCTTTGAGCAATTGTTCCGCATTATTACTTGCTTTCAATAAAATCGCTTTGATTTCATTGTCCACAAGTTGAGCTGTCTGCTCGCTGATTTCACTTTTCTGAGCAATTTCTCTTCCCAGAAATACTTCTTCCTGTTTATTGGCAACCATAACGGGGCCAATGGCATCGCTCATCCCCCATTCACAGACCATCTTTCTTGCAAGTCCGGTTGCTCTTTCGAGATCATTACCAGCACCGGTGGTCAATTGATTGAAGACGACTTTTTCCGCTGCTCTACCGGCCAATAATGTGACAATGCGTGTTTCAAGATAATCACGTGAATATGAGTGCATTTCTTCTGATGGAAGATATGATGTAACGCCAAGTGCTCTTCCTCTTGGAATAATCGTCACTTTGTGTACGGGATCACTCAATTGGAGAAGTTTACCTGCCAAAGCATGTCCAACTTCATGATAAGCTGTGACTTCCTTTTCTTTTTCGGAAATAACCATGCTTTTACGTTCAACACCCATGATGATTTTGTCTTTTGCATTTTCAAAATCTTCCATGGTTACTGATATTTTGTTTTTTCTTGCGGCAAACAATGCTGCTTCATTAACAAGATTTGCAAGGTCTGCGCCTGACATGCCCGGTGTTCCTCTTGCAATGATTTCAGGATTCACATCTTCGCTCGTTGGAATATTCTTCATGTGAATTTTGAGAATTTCCTCGCGACCTTTTACGTCGGGTCTGTCGACAACTACTTGTCTGTCGAATCGACCCGGCCTCAATAATGCTGCATCCAATACATCAGGTCTATTTGTTGCCGCGATGATGATGATTCCACTATTCTGTTCGAATCCATCCATTTCAACCAGGAGTTGATTGAGGGTTTGTTCGCGTTCATCGTGTCCACCACCAAGACCGGCTCCGCGCTGTCTTCCGACAGCATCGATTTCATCGATGAATACAAGGCATGGGGCACTTTTTTTTGCTTGTTCAAAGAGGTCTCTCACACGTGATGCACCAACACCTACGAACATCTCAACAAAGTCTGCGCCTGAGATTGAAAAGAATGGTACATTCGCTTCGCCGGATACGGCACGAGCGAGTAATGTTTTTCCGGTGCCCGGAGGGCCAAGCAAAAGAACGCCTCTTGGAATCTTACCGCCTAGCTTTTGAAACTTACTTGGATCACGGAGGAACTCAACCACTTCTTGCAATTCATATTTTGCCTCATCGCAACCGGCCACATCAGTAAACATCACGCGATTGCCTTGACTTTCATTCAGCATTCTCACTCTTGCTTTTCCAAATGAGAAAATCCCCTTGGGTCCACCACCACCCTGCATTCTTCTCATGACAAACATGTAAACCATGATTAATGCAAGCCAAGGAAGTATAGATATTATCATACCCCACCAAGGGCTGTCGCCTTCTTTATACACCCAGTAAATGCCACGATCAGACCATTCTTTTTCCATCGAAGCATCGAGAAATCCTAACTCGGTGGTAAAGTGTTGAATATAGGTTGGTTTGCCATTGTCAACATTCATCGAAATTTGCTCTTTGAGCGTACCCTTGAACACATAACGATTGAATTGAGATTTCTCAATTGTTGCAGCAGCTATTTTATTCTCAGTGAGGAGTGTTTTGTATTGTGTATAAGAAATTGCCCATTCTTTTTTCTGATTTGCATGCATGAGCATATAGACAATAACAATTCCGGCAAACATCGCTCCCCAAATGAGAAGGGAACGCATGATTCTACCTGTCGGAGATTCTCCCGGACCCTGCGGGCCTCGAAGATCATTGCCCGGTTTACGAAAATTTGGTTTGGGGCCGGATGGCTTTCCATCTTTGGGTGAAGTTCTTTTCGACTTTTTGTCTGATGTATTGTTTTCAGAATTCTGATTCATTTGATTCATGAGATGTGAGCTCCGATGGCTTTGAGCATGTCCGAACTTAAGTCGGAATTGTGAATAGTTACCTGTGACGAATAAGTAAGCAAATTCATTGCTTATCTGGCAAAAATAATCATAATTGGGCTTTTTTATGATGTACGCCCAAACCTACGATCGAATTCGCGTAATTGCATTTCCAAAATGATTGGTCTTCCATGAGGGCAAACACCGGGCATCTGGCATGCGAATAAATCATGCACAAGAGACTTCATTTCTTCTGTAGAAAGCACATCCCCTGCTTTGATAGCTGCTTTGCAGCCCATTGAAGCAGCCAGATTGTCGCGGCTGCCTTGTGGCCGGATCTGTTCATATTCCCTGAATTGAGTAATGATATCCTGAACGGCCAAATGCTCTGTTCCGGCGGCAATATCGAATGGAATTGCTTGTATTTGAAGCTGTCCTGCTTGCTCCAGGAATGAAAATCCTAATGACTCAAGGTCAATACGAATATGAGTGAACAATAATTGATCTTCCGGAAGCAGTTGTAATGGAATGGGAAAGAGTAAAGTTTGTCCTTGCACCGCTTGCTCATTCAAAGCTTTCAAGGATCGCTCATAGATTATTCTTTCATGAGCAGCATGTTGATCAATGATCATCACGCCTTCTTCACTTTGAACAAAAATATATTTGGCATGTAATTGCCATATTGAACCGAAAAGTCTTTTGGAATTATGGGTATCCGAATTTGGTGGATTGATAAGAGTTTCTTCTGTTCCAAATAAATGTTCGAAGGCAGTACGATGTTGATGCGTTACTGTGCCTGTTTCGGTGCGATGATATATTGCGGATTGATCATTGCGTGAAATGATTTCACCCGTGAGTCTATTGACATATGTTGGTGCGTCTGAATGAGTATGATCCTGATGTTTCAGAATACTCAAACGCTCGAATGGTTGATCGGCTATTTGCTGCCTGAATTGCATTTCGGGAATAACATGTGCTTTTGACAATGCATTGCTGACGGCTTGATGAATGGCATTGTAGATGCCGCGTTCATATTCGAATTTAACTTCATGTTTTTGAGGATGAACATTAACATCAACTTTTGTTGGGTCCAATGTGAGATTGACAACAAAAAATGGATGCATGTTTTTTTCGATCAAGTGCTCGAATGGCTGAAAAACAGCATGTGCCAATGAACGGCTGATGATAGGCCTTGTATTCATGAAAAAATGCTGTCCGGCCCGCGATTGCTTTGCAAGATGAGGGAGCCCGATGAAGCCTGATATCTGGACATCATTTGTTACATGGTGAAGAGGCAATAATCCTTCCGAAACTTCTTTGCCATAGAGAGCTTGTATTCTTCCGATCAAATCCGATTGTGGTACATCAAACACAAGCGAATCACCATCATAAAAGGTGAATCTACATTCTGGATGACCCAAAGCTGATCGATACATTGTTTCTGATATATGACGGAATTCCACCATATCAGACTTCAAAAATTTCTTTCTCGCAGGGACATTGAAGAACATGTTTTTGACTATCACTTGAGTTCCAATTTCCGTTTGACATGGTTCTAGCACATGTTCTTGCAATGGCTCGATAGTCAGAGACCAACCATGATCAGAATCGGATGTTCGTGATTTTATTTCCAAATGCGATACCGCTGCTATCGAAGCCAATGCTTCTCCGCGGAAACCCAATGTTGAGATTCTCTCGAGGTCTTGTGTTGTTTTGATTTTGCTTGTTGCATGCCTTTGAATGCTGAGTATCAGATCTTCTTTCTGCATTCCTGAACCATTATCAATTACATGAATTGCTTGTTTGCCGGCTTTATGTGCAATCACGAGTATTGACGTGGCCCCTGCATCGAGTGCATTCTCAACCAATTCTTTGATGATTGATTCAGGTCTTTGCACAACTTCGCCGGCCGCAATTTGATTTGCGATATGTTCAGGAAGCAAAGCTATTGAGTGTGGAGAGAGCATACGTAATCAATCACCGAAACTAATACCGATTTCTCTGGCTGTGCGTACAATATCGCTATTGACAGGAACGCGTTTCATTTGTTTGGTTATTTCTGAAAGTGGAACGATTATCACATCAGGTGGATCGAGAGCGACCATTGCATCTGAATGACCTTCTTCCACCGCGCGTACTGCCGATGCTCCAAAGCGTAATGCCAAAAGGCGATCATTGGCAGTGGGCATGCCTCCTCTTTGCAAATGCCCCAATACGACCAACCGTGTTTCTTTTGAAGTTTTTTTTTCAATTTCATGGAGCAATTTTTCGCCGGCACCACCAAGTCTGATTGCTTGTCCCATAGATGTTTCGATAGTTGAGACTTGACCCTCCTTGGTCACTGCGCCTTCAGCGATGACAATAATCGTGAAATGATGCCCCTTGGCTTCACGTTCATTGATTTTTGCAATCACGGAGTCTATGGAATATGGAATCTCCGGAATGAGAATGCAATCTGCAGTTCCTGCAATGCCGGAGTGCAGTGCAATCCATCCTGCATAACGACCCATCACTTCAACTATCATGACACGTTCATGTGCTTCGGCTGTGGAGTGGAGTCTGTCTATGCAATTCGTGGAAAATTCAACAGCTGTTTCAAATCCAAATGTTGCGCTTGTTTTTTCCAAATCATTGTCGATTGTTTTGGGAACACCGATCACCTGCAATCCTTTTTGCGCAAGAGCATGCGCAATTTCCATTGATCCATCACCGCCGATAGAAATCAAAGCTTCGATGCCCAATGTTTTGCATGCATCAATAACTTCATCGGTTCTATCGATTTCGCCAATGGTTCCATCTTCTTTTCTGATGGGATAATGCAGCGGATTTCCTTTATTGGTTGTTCCGAGAATTGTTCCACCAAGATGAGTTATTCCTCTTACTGTTTCAGGAGTCAATTCAAAAGTACCACCACCATATTTCATGAACTCATCCGGAGACAATAATCCATTGAATCCATTGCGTATGCCAATGCATTTCCAGCCTTTCTGATATGCAGAGAGAACTGCCGATCTAATAACGGCATTCAAACCTGGAGCATCGCCTCCGCCGGTACTTATGGCTATGGTTTTTGACATGTAGATTACTCTTCAGAATGTTCGCGTGGTTTTCGAAGATTGAGTTTATCCCAAATATATCCACCTATTTCCTTGCCCAATCGATTTCCTTCATCGCATCCTCTTCGGAAATGTATGCCGCCATATAATCTGCTGATTGATGCTTCCCAAGCAGCTGCATGATAATTCGTGAATGATCGAACAGGAAGTCCGAATCGAACTTCGGTGGAATCTTGATATGAAAATTCACCAAACAATCTAGTGAGTACTTCAGCGCTGGCAGCAGATATCGTGCTATGCCCACTGATGTGTTCAGGAAATGGAGGAGTCTGTAGATACGGTTCCCAAGTGGAGTCTATGAATTTATTGATATAAGTCACCGGCCTAATTGAATGCGACGTATATTTTTCTGCCCAACAAGAAATGAATGCATCAAAAAGTGAAATCCCAACCAATGTATAGGCCTCAATTGCTTCCATCATATTCGCTTGTTTGTAGTCACAGCCGATTTTTGCAAGAGACATCCAATGTCCTCCGGGAGATATTTGTCGTGTATTGAACACAAAATGACCTTGATGCCATGCCTTGATTGGATTGCAATCCCAGAATGCTGCTATTTCTTTCTGTTCGATTTCGAGATTTTTTGAAGTGATGTATACTTGCATCACTTGATCGTAAAATGGTGAATTTGGAGTTTCATCATATGTGACAGGTGGCAAGGGTTTAAACTGCCGTGCTGAGTCTAGAACAAGGGGTCGCATAGTTTTGAACCACGGATCAAGTGGATCGGCAAACTCAGGAGGTGTTGGCATCCAATTTCCTTTTCCTCTTGGGAAATTATAACGCGGCCTTCCTTGATTTTTAATATGCCCATCATCTTTGAACCATGCGATGGTATATTTCGCGACACTTTCTCCGTGTTTAATAGATCGAGAGACAATATCATCGCCATCTTTAACTTCGGCATATTCCTCTTCGATTGCTTCCATCTGAGCTTTATACATACTGTCTGCATATTGGGATCTGTATAGTACTTTATTCACAATTGTTCTATATGCGGCAATTGCGCAAAGTCTCCAATCATAGATCAATGATGTATCAGGAAAAGGTGGATTCGTGTAGAGATTTATTTGTCCTGTCAAGGGACGATACATTTGAGCAAATCCCGGCTGGGCAGCAGTATATGCCGCAATGTTTGCATATCCATGATGTTTGGCAATCACGGCAGGGGAGAAGCCATCCTCCATGATGATATCAGTCATTTTTGCATTCCAATCATGCACAAATTGTGCGCTTCTATAGACATTGGAGTCAGATGCTTGAATCACTTTTGCATTAATGCCATTGCTTGAGGCTAAAACAGCGATACAGATGAAGATATGTTTCATGAGTTTTCTCGTGGTGTGTATATTGAAATGAGATGTTTTGAATACAGCAATTTGGTCCCGAGTGAACTTGTGCAATCATTTCCGATAACATGAAAGCCATGTTTGCGATTCAATTCATACATGATGGAATTACTTTGTAGGGTTTTCGTTCTAATCAGTCGGAATCCGTTTATTATGCACCAATCATGTTGTGTTTGAATCAATAGCGAAGCAATTCCGCGGTTTCGATATGCAGGATGTATTCCTCCGAGCCAACTGTAGAAGACATCATGAGAAATTGCATATCCCAATTTATAACCGATAATGTTATCAGCATTGTTCCTGGCAATCAAAGTCAATGCCGATACTCTCTTATTGAGCTTTTGTACATAATTCAGATTAGGAGCTAATGAGAACAATTGACCAGAGAGATCTACAATTTCACTGAGACTCACAGTATTCAGTGCGCCATGATATATTTCGCAATGAATTTCATCATCGGAGCCATGAAGAAGAGTTAAAGACATGGACGAAAATACAAAAATGCTAACTTGCCTTTCATGACATTTGTTCTTTTCTGTATACATGGCATTTCCGATGAACACTTTGCAATCCAACATTGAATCGTTGATTGGTTCAACATCTGATGAGCTTGGAGCTCAAGAACATCTCCATATTCTTGATCAATTCCTCACTTTACTGAACAATGGAACAATACGTGCCGCAACATGTGATGAAGCGGGTGTTTGGACTGTTCATCAATGGGTGAAACAGGGAATTCTGATGTTATTCAAGATTGGAAAGTTGATTGATATGTCGAGTGATGGTTTACCATTTTTTGACAAACATTCTATTCCGCTCAAAAGCATGACACTCTCCGACAATATCCGGTTGGTGCCGGGTGGATCAGCCATTCGAACAGGTGCCTATGTTGCTCCCGGTGTGATTTGCATGCCGCCAATGTACATCAACATAGGTGCTTATGTGGATGAAGGAACAATGGTGGATTCTCATGCATTGATTGGAACATGTGCTCAGATCGGCAAGAATGTGCATATCAGCGCTGCTTCACAAATAGGTGGCGTGCTTGAACCTGCTGGGGCAAGACCGGTAATTATTGAAGATAATGTGATGATAGGGGGTAATTGCGGAGTTTATGAAGGGGTGATGATTAGAAAGCGTGCAGTATTGGGGACAGGAGTGATCTTGAACGCTTCAACGCAAGTTTTTGATTTGGTCAATCAAACAATTCTTAAACCAAATGGGGAAGAGCCATTGGAAATTCCTGAACATGCAGTTGTGATCCCCGGATCAAGAGCTGTGCAATCAGAGTTCGGAAAACAATGGGGATTGTCTGTTTCCACTCCGCTCATCGTGAAATACCGAGATCAAAAAACTGACGCCAAAACCGCATTGGAAGAAGCTTTACGATAAAAAAAAGCCGTCATGTGACGGCTTATCGTGTTTCTCTGTGTACAGTGTGTCTGCGAAGGAAGGGATTGTATTTCTTTATTTCCAATCTCTCCGGATGATTTTGCTTGTTTTTTGTCGTGGTGTAACGTGAAGCCGGTCTGCCTTCTTTCTTGGCTTCTGTGCATTCAAGCGTTATAATGACGCGGGCTCCTTTCTTAGCCATGGTCCTGATCCTGATAATATACTTTGATAATTACTTTCTATCGGAAACGAACTACAAAAATAGGGAATTATATTAGAAAACTCCGAACAATTTTTACATACTTCAACATTTTTTGCTCTTTTTTTACGATTTAGGGCTAAAATTTTTTCTCCGGGGCACTTGTCAGTTTCCGAATTATGATTAAATTTGTAGTCTCTGCATTGTAAAGGGCAGGTACCAGAGCGGTCAAATGGAGCAGACTGTAAATCTGCCGGCTTCGCCTTCGGAGGTTCGAATCCTTCCCTGCCCACGCAAGTGCTTTGACATTTAAATGCGGGAGTAACTCAGTTGGTAGAGTCACAGCCTTCCAAGCTGTTGGTCGCGAGTTCGAGTCTCGTCTCCCGCTCAACCGAATCATTGCAGTGCCGATGTTCTGCATGAATGCTGATGTAGCTCAGTTGGTAGAGCACTTCCTTGGTAAGGAAGAGGTCGACGGTTCAATCCCGTTCATCAGCTCTTTACATGCGTTAACAGACGATTACGGGTGTAGCTCAAT
>Ga0194119_10010279_pt1 | contig 12363 bp, 10 predicted proteins | sample TA2MahC100mmetaG_FD_148620 | JGI IMG/M metagenome (GOLD analysis project Ga0194119, IMG submission 148620) | Freshwater microbial communities from Lake Tanganyika, Tanzania - TA2015018 Mahale Deep Cast 100m | ecosystem: Environmental > Aquatic > Freshwater > Lake | place: Tanzania: Lake... | reverse complement strand
CGTCAAATGGAAGTGAAAGGCTGAGCTAGTGCCCTGCGTCCAGACGCATGCGAACAAACTGGCGATTTGAATGATGCGGGATTCCCGGCCCGTGTCTGTTCGAGCAGACGGCAGACCATCCTGCTGAAGCGCGAGCGCATCAAGCGCAGAACCATCCAGAAGCGCCGCTTGATGCATCACCAAAACGCAGCTTAACCTCAACCACAGATGGGCCAGATGCTCCGTTAGCCAGCGCGCCAAGCGGTCTCAAATGATTTGACGACGGACACCTCCGACAAAACCGGGGCGGTTCGGGGAGCCGGCTCGGCCAGGTGGCGACTCAAGCCGCCGTAAGAACCAAAAAGCCGAGACTCTCTGAGAGCTGAGACATCGCCGTCGCATCGCCCCAGCGCCGACGACACCATTGTCACATTTTGTCATGAATCTGAGCGGCGCGGTCGCAAAAATTGCAACAAAACGGATCACTCAGGAGTCCCAGATGCCTTTCGCTCTATTTTTGCGTCAATCCCCGGCCCGCCTATGCATCGCCATTCTTACCTTACTTGGGGTGCTTTTGCTTCGCCCACCCCTGGCTGCGCATGAAGGTCACGATCATGGGGCCGTGCCAGAGGCCGTGGCGGCCGCTGCCCCGCGGGCCGAGGCGCATAGTGACCTGTTTGAGGTTGTCGCCATTCTGCAACCAGGCGGCGCGCTGACAATCACGCTGGATCGCTATGCCGATAACAGCCCGCTGGATGGCGCTATTGTCCTAACCTTTGATGGGCAGGAAGTAGCGGCAGAGCGCCAAGGCATTGGCCTTTTTGTGGCGCGGCACCCGCTATTGGAACGGCCGGGTACACTTGACCTTGTCTTCACGGTAACAGCGGGGGCGGACATGGATCTGCTGACCGCTAGGCTGGAAGTGCCCGCGCCGGCGGCGCCTTCAGGATCGGTCGTTGAGTTTTTGGCGTTATTGCGAAGCAGTGTCGTGCAGCTTGCTATTGGTGCTGGGCTGCTTGTGATTGGTGTGATGCTCGGCCGTGCTTCAGTGCGCCGGCCTTTGCCGCCCATGATTGACGAAGGACCGACGCCCACGGCGTCGGGGGCCGCACCCCAGAAGCTGCACGCCGCTGCGCTGGGAATCCTCATGCTCGCCATCGCCTTACCTGCTGGTGCACAGCAAGCCCTGGTTACCGGTGAAGCACCGCGCCGCTTGCAGGATGGCGCGATCTTCGTCCCCAAACCATCACAACGCTTACTCGGCATCAGGACCTTACTCACCGAAGCCGGTGAGGCGTCCGCCGCCTTGCGCATGATTGGCACTTTGGTGCCGGACCCCAATGCGTCCGGCCGGGTACAGGCCAGCCAGAATGGGCGGCTGGAACCGGGCGATAATGGCTTTCCCACGCTTGGCCAGCATGTCGAACGCGGTCAGGTGCTTGCCTATGTAACGCCAACTTACAGCGCGGCGGAGCGCGGCAGCCTTATCCAGAATGCAGCCGAACTTGATGCGCAGATCACCATTCTTGAAGCGCGCGTCCGGCGCCTGACCACGCTGCGCGGCACGGTCGCTGAGCGTGAGATCGTTGACGCCCAGACGGAGCTTGCCGGGGCACGACAGCGCCGCACCGCCATCCAGCCAGCGCTTTCCGGTCGTGAGCCGCTGGTGGCGCCTGTTTCGGGCATCGTTTCAACCATACGCGGTGCTGTCGGCCAGCTAGTCGATAGCGCCACAACGGTTGTTGAAATCGTTGATCCAAGTCGGCTTTGGGTGGAAGCGCTGGCCTTTGATCGCGCAGCGCTTGAACGTATCACGGGCGCCAACGCCACCCTGCCCGATGGCCGCGTATTGGATCTCGTCTTTATGGGGCGCGGGTTGACTGTGCGTCAGCAGGCCGTGCCGGTGAATTTCCGCGTGAATGAACCGCCAGCGGATGCGCCGATTGGTATTTCAGTACTGGTCACCTTACGCACTGCCCGCGCCGTCCAGGGTATTGTATTGCCTGCCGATGCCGTGGTCCGGAGCGCCGAAGGCCCGCCCGTGGTGTTTGAGCACGCAACGGCCGAACGCTTTATTCCCCGCCAGGTGCGGGTGCAGCCGCTTGATGGCACGCGTGTGGTGGTGACCGCTGGGCTTGAGGCAGGGCAGCGCGTAGTGGTGCAAGGTGCCGCGCTGATCGCACAGGTGCGCTAAGCCATGCTTTTCAACACCATTGTTGGCGTTTCGCTACGCAACAGGCTTTTCGTATTGGTCGCTGCATTGCTGGTGAGCCTTTATGGCCTGTTCACCCTATGGCGCATGCCGGTTGATGTATTTCCTGACCTGAATAAGCCGACTGTGACGTTGATGACAGAGGCCGAGGGCTTTGCGCCGGAGGAGGTTGAACAGCTTGTCTCCTTCCCCATCGAAACGGCAGTGAATGGGCTGCCGGGCGTGACACGGGTGCGCTCGGTCTCCTCCGTCGGTTTATCAATTGTATTCGTTGAATTCGATTGGGGGTCAGATATCTGGCGCGCGCGTCAACAAGTTAGCGAACGGCTTGGCCAGATCCAAACGCAGCTTCCGCCGCGCGTGCTACCCACTATGGCGCCGGTTTCGTCCATTATGGGCGAGATCATGCTGGTGGCGATGACCGCGCCGACGGATGGCTCGCTTGGGCCAATGGACCTGCGCGACCTTGCGGATTGGGTCATGCGCCCGCGGCTCCTTACCATCCCTGGTATTTCGCAGGTTATTCCGATTGGCGGGGAAGTGCGCCAATTCCGCATCATGCCTGATCTTGATCGCCTGCAGGCGCTGGATTTGACAAATGAACAGCTTATTGCCGCGCTCCGTCAATTCGGTGGCAATGCCGGCGGCGGCTATGTGGATCAAGCGGGGCGCGAATTCTTGATCCGCAATATCGGGCGCACGACGTCACTTGAGGATTTGCGCAACGCCACGGTTGGTTTTCGGGAAGGGCAGCCCATCACGTTGCGGCAAGTGGCGCGCGTTGAATATGGGCCACGCTTTAAGCGTGGTGAGGCTGGCGTGGATGGGCAGCCAGCGGTGATCCTGGCTATCGCAAAGCAGCCAGGTGCCGATACCATTCGCCTGACACGTGCGGTGGAGGCAGCGCTGAGCGAATTGCAGGCCGGTATGCCGCGCGGCGTAGTGGCGGACCGGATCAAGTTTCGCCAGGCCGATTTCATTGCGCAGTCCATTGCAAATCTTCAGCAGGTACTGGCCGAAGCGTTCATTGTTGTCGCGCTTGTTCTTTTTGCCTTTCTGCTCAATACGCGCACGACTTTCATTTCACTAACAGCCATCCCGCTTTCCATCCTGCTGACAGCCATTGTCTTTGCGGCCTTCGGCCTTTCTATCAACACCATGACATTGGGTGGCCTGGCAATTGCGGTAGGTGAGCTTGTGGATGATGCAGTGGTGGATGTGGAAAATATCCTGAGGCGCCTTCGCGATAACGCGACACGTGCGATACCCGTACCGATCATGCAGGTGGTGATCGCGGCCAGCGCAGAGGTTCGGTCCGGCATTGTTTATGCGACGCTTATCATCGTGCTGGTATTCCTGCCGCTTTTTGCGATGAGTGGTATTGAAGGGCGCCTATTTGCCCCGCTAGGCATTGCCTATATCGTCTCCATCCTCTGTTCTTTGCTTGTGGCTGTCACGGTCACGCCGGTTCTGTCCTATTGGCTGCTGCCACGGATGAGCCGGATGCATGGTGGCGATGCAGCGCTAGTACGCGTGCTAAAGGCTGGGCAGGACCGGCTGCTGCACTGGGCCTTCGCGCATCGCCCTCTCGTGCTTGGTCTTGCCTTTGGTGGCATTGCAATCGCTACTGCAAGCGTCGCCTTTCTGCCACGTGCTTTTCTGCCGCCTTTCAATGAAGGCACGCTTGTCATTAATATCACCTATCAGCCTGGTATCTCCTTGGCTGAATCAGATTCTCTTGGCCGTGTAGCGGAACGCCTGCTGATGCAAGTGCCAGAGGTGAAAGGGGTTGGTCGCCGCACCGGGCGCGCGGAACTTGATGAACATGCTGAAGGGGTGCATTCGTCAGAGCTTGATCTTGATCTACGGCAGGGTGGGCGCCCTCGCGCAGAGGTTTTGGCAGATATCCGCGCGCGCCTGGCGGCCTTGCCGGCTGCGACCAATATCGGCCAGCCCATCAGCCACCGGCTGGATCATATGCTGTCCGGTGTCAGGGCGCAGATTGCACTTAAGATCTTCGGCGATGATCTTGATACACTCCGTACCCTGGCTGAGACGTTGCGTGGCCGTTTAGCGGAAAATGTTCTGGGTCTGACTGACCTTCAACTGGAAAGGCAAGTGCGTATTCCGCAGCTACGCATTGCCGTTGATCATGAACGCGCGGGGCTTTACGGCGTTTCCGCAGCCGCATTGACCGAAACGCTTGAATCGCTGACCGGCGGCACTATCGTCAGCCAGATTCTGGATGGGGCGCGGCGCTTTGATGTCGTCTTGCGCTTGGCTGATGAGGATCGCACAACAACAAGACTTGCCGAAGCGCTTGTACCAACACCGCATGGCCGCGTCCCACTCGGTCTCCTGGCACGGGTTGAAGAAGGTGATGGTCCGAATCAGATCCTGCGTGAAGGCGCGCGTCGGCGCATTGTTGTGCTTGCGAATGCCACGCCGGATTCGGATATGGCGCAGGTGATTGCCGGTATCCGCGCTGAGCTTGCGCGCATGCAGATGCCAACGGGCTATACTACGGCGCTGGAAGGCACCTTCCAAGCGCAAGAAGAAGCGATGCAGACAATCGCGGTTCTGACGCTAGTGTCTTTGGCGCTGATCTTTGTGGTGCTCTATTCGCGTTATCGTTCAGCCATGCTGGCGGCGATCATCATGGGCAATGTACCACTCGCGCTGATTGGTGCCGTTGCGGCCATTTGGCTTGCCGGGCAACCGCTTTCGGTTGCAACCCTTGTGGGCTTTGTGACGCTGACTGGGATCACCACCCGCAATGGTATCCTGAAGGTCAGCCACTACCTTAATCTGGCATTGCATGAGGGTGAGCGGTGGGGCCTCGCGCTCATCCTGCGCGGTTCGGCCGAGCGGCTGACGCCCGTTTTGATGACGGCGCTTTCGGCGGGCTTGGCTTTGATCCCACTGGCGATCGGTGCCGACGCACCAGGCAAGGAGATTCTGCACCCCGTTGCCATCACGATCCTCGGGGGGCTGATCAGTGCCACATTGCTCGACATGCTGGTGACACCGATCCTATTTCATCGCTTCGGTCACCCGGCGCTGGAACGCCTGCGCGCGGAGGCCAAGGAACAAATCACTGGCGGGGGCGCGATCCCTGATACATTTTAATCCCAGGAGACTGAAATGCTGACGAAGCGCACCCTGATAACCTTGGCAATACTGGCCTTGCCCTGCGCCGCCTTGGCGCATGGCCCTTCGCGTGGCCCCAATGGCGGCCAGATGCAGGATATTGGCAGCTATCACGGCGAATTACTGGCAGAGGATGGGCAGCTGACCTTCTTCCTGTACGATGCCAATGATCGGCCGCTTTCTGCCAATGGCCCAACGGCGACCGCGATTGTGCTTGCCGACGGCCGCCAGAAGACGCTTGGTTTTGCGGCGCGGGCGGATGGCAAAGCATTGGTTGCGCGCGGCGAGTTTCGGGCAGAGCCCAGCCTTCGTGTTGTTGTGCAACTTGTGCCGGCGTCAGGACAGCCCCGCATTCAGGCGCGCTATGCGCCTGTTGGGCTCGGCAGATGAATGAAGCGGCGGAGCGCCGGCTGTTGGACCCTGAGGCGCATATCCTTATCGTTGAGGATGACGGGGAAATGCGCAGCCTTGTCGCGCGTCTGCTGCGGGAAGCGTCCTTCCGGGTCTCCACAGCCCGTGATGGGCGCGAAATGTGGGAGATTCTGGAAAGTCCTGCCGGCTACCCGGATTTGATCTTGCTGGATGTGATGTTGCCTGGGGCCTCTGGCCTGGATTTGCTCCGCCGCTTGCGCGAAGGCTCACGCGTGCCGGTTTTGATGTTGACCGCGCGTGGTGAAGAAATGGATCGCGTCTTGGGATTGGAGCTTGGCGCAGATGACTATGTTGCCAAGCCCTTCGCCCCGCGTGAGCTTATTGCACGCGTACGCGCGCTGCTGCGTCGCGCGACACCGGCTGAAGCACTGCCAGACCCGCGTTCGCGGCGGCTTGGTTTTGCGGGCTGGGTTCTGGATACGGCGCGGCGCGAACTCAATTCACCTGACGGCGTTGCCGTTGATCTCTCGGGCGCGGAGTATGATCTTTTATTGGCCTTTCTGGAACATCCACAGCGTGTCCTATCGCGGGAACAATTGCTTGAAGTCGCCAAGCGGCGTGTTGGCAGCGATCCCTTCGATCGGACAGTTGATGTCCAAGTAAGCCGCCTGCGCCGCAAGATTGAGCCGGACGAAGATAGCCCCTCACTCATCAAGACGGTGCGCGGTGCGGGCTATGTGTTGGTCGCGGATGTGACCCGCGCATGAGAGCCCTCTGGCCGAGTAGCCTTGCCGGCCGCATCACGCTGCTGCTGCTCGGCGGGCTGATGCTACTGCATATTGGTAGCATGTGGGTGCATGAACGCTCGCTCCGCGGATCCGAACAGGGCGCGCGGCTAGAACGCATGGCCGATCAGCTTGCTGCGGCGCGTGCGGCGGTAGCGCCACTGCCGGAAGCCGCGCGTGATGCGGCGGCGCACGCGATTTCGCGCCCAGGGTTGGAAATCCATTGGGATCGCAGCGCACCAATGCCGGCGGCAGAACCCCCTGCGGGCCTTACGGACGTGGCAGCAAGGCTTGGCCCAGAAGCGCGTATTGGCTGGGATCCAAAAGCGGAGCCTGGGCATCGTGTGATTGGGGCGTTGCCGGCTGAAGGTGGTGGTTGGATCGTTTTTTCGGCGCAATGGCTCATCTCTGGCGGGGAGCCGCTGGATCATGGTGCAATCGCGTCCATGGTGGCGATGGCCCTGGGCATCGCATTGGTATCAAGCCTTGTAGTGCGCTGGATCACTGGGCCGCTGCGACGCCTGGCCAGCGCGGCGGATCACATTGGCCGCGACCTGAGCCCACAGCCAGTGCCACTGGAGGGGCCGGATGAGGTTCGCCATGCGGCTGTTGCCTTCAATGCCATGCAGGAACGTATTGCGCGTCTGCTTGAAGACAGAACCGAAGCCCTGGCGGCGATGAGCCATGATCTGCGCACACCACTTTCCCGATTACAATTGCGCGTGGGTTTTTTACCCGAGGGTGAGGATCGCACTCGCCTTGAGGCTGATATCGCAGAAATGGAAGCAATGGTTTCGCGCACGCTGGATTATATTCGCGAAGGCCGCGATGCTGAACCAGTGCGGCCGGCTGATGTTGCGGCCATTCTGCAGACCCTGGCATCCGATGCGGCAGACCAAGGGCATGACGTTGCCTATGAAGGGCCGACGCGCGCGGTATTGCCGCTGCGGCGTCATGCGGCGAAACGCGCACTCTCGAATCTTGTTGAAAATGCCTTGCGCCATGGCTGGCCGCCAGTGCGCCTGCGTATTCACGAAGACGACAAAATAATTGCGATTGAGGTTGCCGATGCTGGTGATGGCATTGGCGAGGCGGATAGAGCCCGCGCACTTACGCCTTTTGTACAACTTGATCCTGCGCGCGGCGGTTCAGGTGTTGGGTTAGGCCTTACGATTGCGCAGCGCTTTGCCCAGGCCAGTAATGGCAGCCTGGAACTTGGCGAAGCCCTTGAAGGGGGCCTGCTGGTCAGGCTGGTTTTACCGCGACAAACCGGCTGAACATCGTATCGCATCGACGTAACTTGCCACGGTGCCGAGAGGCTCCGTGGCCTCCTTGGTGGCATAATGCTGGCGTCCGCAAGCGAGGAGTTCATGCCATGCGTCGCATAGCCCTGACCGAAACTGTCACCGTCGTTTTGCTTGGAACTAGGCCCTTGCTTTTCGCTAAGCCCACCGCGCAGTGTCTTGGCCCCCTAAAGTTGAGCCACTATTGTTGTGCCATAGGGGAGTGTTTTGGATGGCTCGGAAGCGCTATTCGGATGAGGATTGTCTGAAGATACTACGTCAGGTTGAGCTTGATTTGGCTGGCAGGACGATCATGTTCCTACGCGGTGTCTATGACCGCCCGCACTTCCCGCCCCCGCAGTTTCAGCCGCTCATTAGCGAGGCGCAGGGCTTCAATATAACCCTCTGACACCTCAATTTTGTGATCTACGCGATCACCATACCACCGCGGCGCCACCTTGGACGCATACCAACGCCGTGCATCGAACGCCAACCGGTCCCGGGCTGGGTCACCGGAACCCTTCACGGCTTCGTCCAGGGCTTGCTGGGCTATGATGTGTGCCTGGGCAGCACGGGCGGCTGCGTACTTCTCATGGGCGTGTGGGCTCCGAGACATATAGCGCCAGATTTCGTTCCAATGCGGCATCCCACTGTCGCGGGAAATCTTGATCAGACTTTCCCCTTGGGTAAGCCTTTCCAGGAAAACGTCAAACAACTCATCCGTCATCGGGACATATTTGGCGCCAGCCGGTTTATCCAAATTAATCTTGGCGCTTTTGCCATCCAGCACCAGTGCCGGTGCTTTCTTTCTGTCGTTCATCGCTGGGGCGCCCCGCTAATCCATAACGCCGGCGATTTTACCTATTTTGGGGCCCGGCAGAAACAGAAATACGCTCGCGGTTCTTTTATTCTGACGGTGAAGCTTTGAAGCTCTTTTTTGCCGTTCAGCCTCGCCTTAAAAGTCTAGGCGCAGGCCTGTGACGGGTCGCCAAAGTTACCCGTTAGCTCGCACCGCGTGCGTCGGGTCTGCGACGGGTGCAGACCGACGCGCGGGTGCGACGGGTAACTAGTAGGAACCTGGACCCGTCACGCTATTTTTGCGACGGGTCTGTGACGGGTTGCGTGACGGGTTGTCATATCGGCGCGTCACCTGATTTTTGACGCCTCATTTCGGGCACGCCTCAGGCTTTCTGCACCAAACAGGCACGCAAACGCTTATCCCATTGTATCCCAGCGCCGCTCCTGTCGCTCTCGAAGTGAACATCAACGATATCGCCATCCGTACCAGTCACTTCGCCATAGCCAAACGCCCTATGAAAGACGCGATCGCCGGGAGCATACGTTGGGGGTGGAGGGGGCAGGGGGTGCCCATCAGCTCCCAACCCAAGGCAAACCCTCAGCCTGCAAATTAGCGCATCTCTCTTTTTCCGGTACTCGTCCCATTGACGATCAACCTCATCGGGGTCGCAATCGTCTGGCAATTCACCCCTCATGCTCTCAGGAAGTAAGTCACAGAATTTCTCAAGTTCGTCACACTGGTTGAATATAGCCAAAACTTCCGCATCGCCATTGGCGAGCCGATCTTGGAATGCTTTCGACACGCGATCGGGGCGGCGTCCTGTTTCATGCTGAGGCTTTATTCCAATACTATGACCGGTAATCAGGCGATGAACCCGCGCGATGGCATCCGCTGTTATTGGTAGACCATACTTGGTTGCAGCGTCAGCTATTTGAGCTGCTTCACGCATGCCAGCTTCAATGGCTAACCGGTATTTTTCTAAATCTTCCTGCAGGGCACGTAATTGCACCAAGCGTTTACGGTTTTCGGCTTCGCACCATTCAATCAGGGTTGCCAGTGGTGGGAGGGTTTTAAGTGTCCGCCGTGCCTTTTCAGCCGCAGCCTTAACTATATCAGCGCTATAGTGTGCCAAGTCCTCACCTGCAGCAGTTGCGTAAGCTTCGGTGTTGATGCGGGCGTTCGGGAACACTCCGACAAGGTACTTGGCAGCATTTTCTGCATACGATCTCCGGGCATCAGCCTCACCGGCATCCTGCTGAATAGCCAACCACTCTTTTAAAGCCGCAAGTCTAAGCATTTCATCTCGGGCGATTTCGCCCCCACTATCGTCTAAAGAGTATGGTGAGCTCCGCAGTGGCCTTTTGGCTTCTTCATCGTCCCACCAAAATATGTGTTCACCCAAAGCAATGAGCTTATGCGGAAATGTTGGGTTGGTTATCGCAGTATTTTTCTTCGCCATTTCTGCCTCCTACAACCGGATTGGGGTAGAAAGCTTTTGGCGATGGATAGGCTTCCTTCCGGCGCCAGCGCGCGCAGCGTCAGCGGAGCGCGCGTTAGCGCCGGTATGTAGTATCCCTACCGCTTCGCTGCGGGATACTACCTGTTCGGGGGGTCGTGCAGCGCCCATTGAGGGGGTTGTACAGCGCCCATCAAGGGGGTCGTATAACCCCCGTATCGGGGGTTCTGCAGCCCCCGAGTGCAGGTTGAGCGCAAGTGAATTTTCAATCTGCACGGTGCTTTCTGGCAGGACCAGTGCATAGGCCTTTGAACGTGATTTAAAGGCGACTGGCTTAATCAGCCCCCGCTCTTCCAAGCTGGTAATCGCTCTGCGTACATTGCGGCGCTCCATACGCAGCAATACCGCCAGATGGCGGCTGGATGGCCATGCGGCCCCCCTTGCTTCATTGAAGTGTTTGGCGATTTGAATCGCCACCCCTAACTCCGCGATGGTGGGACGCGGGTTGGCAGCCGCAACGGAACTGAGCCAATCAAATCTTTCAGCAATAGGCATGGGGAATATCCTTCTGGACAACCCCTTGCTGGACACCGTGCGAATCGCTATTTTGCGTTGTGTCAGAACGACTTTAAGTAATTCGCGCCGCGCCTCAGCAATGGGGCGCGGTTTTCTTTATTCGGCCGAGCGCAGCAAGCCAGAACAGGCTGGCAGCAGCGTAGGCACGGCTATGGTCGCGGCACCAGGTTGGGCTGGGATCACGTCTGTGCCTCCGCCTGAGCTACGATTTCCGCCGCGCGATGGCGATATTCACGGGATGTGGCCCAGGCTTCCACCGCCTCACGGCGATAGACAATCCGGCGCATACCGGCCCGCACAAATGGCGGGCCATCGCCTGTCACGCGCCATCGCTGCAGCGTCCGGCGCGGAATAGAAAGAAATAGGGCAAGGCCTTTCTCATCAAAAAATGTGTTCATGTATTAAAAACCCTAGAAACAGCGGGCGCCGCCATGAGCTGCACCCGCATCGATTGCGGATGGCGCCTTCTTGCGTTTTCCAAAGGGTCTATATGACGCGCTGAGATTGCCGCCAAAGCGCTTGCGGGGCTCCGATGTAAGGCAACCATCGCGCCAATCGTCTTTTAGCGGCTCTAAAAACCCGCAGCAAACATTTTCTGTCTTCTGGCGGCAAAGGGGCGCCATGCTTGCCGTCAAACCGCCAGCAGCATGCTAGCCCCTTGCTATCTAAAAAAGGGGGCGGGGTGGGGGGAGCAACCCGATAGCCTTACCCGCCGCGTTGAGCTCGGTGTTCAGCGAGGTTTGTTACCTTATCATCGTCGCGCTCGGGCGATGCACAGCGCAGCACATGGGCTGCCCAGGCTTCTAGCGCCGTCTTCTTCTCAGCGTTGAAATCGTGCTGCTGATAAATACGGGCTACTGACGATAACGCCGCCGGTTGATGCGCCAGCAGCTTATCCGCCACGATGGGGGAGAAGCCCAGCCGGGCCAGTGTAGAAGCCCCGGCGCGTCGAAAGTCATGCAGTACCCAGTCGCTCACGCCTGAAATACGGTCCAGCCGTAGCTTCATTTTGGAAATGCCTGAGATTGGTGTTTTACCGGTGGTGGTAAAAACGAAATCCTGGCCCTCAAGACGGGTGACAGCCGCCAGCGCTTCCCGCGCCGCATCGGTCAGCGCGACACTGTGGGCCTGCCCCCGCTTCATGCGCTGGCCTGGAATTGTCCAGACGGACAGATCAGGCGAGATCTCTGACCAGCGCATACCCGCGACCTCTTCGCGGCGCGCCAGGGTAAGCAGCGCCAGCCGGATAAACGGTCCAGCCGGTTCCGCCATGCCGAGTGCGGCACGCCATATGGCCCCAATCTCCCCATCCGTAAGCAGCCTATCGCGCGTTACAGCAGTTGAGCCCGTGGGAAGCCCCTGGAAGGGGTTTGAAGCCAATCGCCCCCGCTTTACCGCCCAGGTGAAGCAAGCCCTGCCGTAGGCCACCAAACGCCCCGCACTGGCGTGTTTCCCTGCCTTTGCCAGGGTGTCATGCACTTCCACGATGCGTGCCTTGGTCAAAGCGTGTGCGGGCCGGGACCAATCCTTTGGGAAGGCATACCTCAAGGCTCGGACCGCTTCTGTCCGATACCGCGGCCGTCGTTGGGCTAACCCCAGCTTCTCCCAGTCCGACACAAGGGTGCCAAAGGTGAAGGCGGCTTCCTGCTTCGCTGCCAATGCGGCAGCCCTTACCTGACGGGCGGCCTCTGCCTTGGCCAGTCTTTCGCTGCGCGGATCAAGCCCTTTAGCCACATCGCCAAGCCGGGCCT
>Ga0194119_10010278_pt1 | contig 12363 bp, 8 predicted proteins | sample TA2MahC100mmetaG_FD_148620 | JGI IMG/M metagenome (GOLD analysis project Ga0194119, IMG submission 148620) | Freshwater microbial communities from Lake Tanganyika, Tanzania - TA2015018 Mahale Deep Cast 100m | ecosystem: Environmental > Aquatic > Freshwater > Lake | place: Tanzania: Lake... | reverse complement strand
TCGTGTGCGCCGATCCCAAGGGCGTCGGCGAGCAGACGTGCCCGTTCCTGGAACTGGTGCCCGCGACGAGCCTCGCGCTCATCGCCGAGACGGCCGAGGTGGTCGAGCAGGGGCGGGGGTACTACGAGCGCGTCGTCGACGCCCGGGACATCTTCGGCCCGCCCGCGGTGCTCCGCCTGATGGAGACCCGGTTCCACGCGCTGGCGGAGATGAACCACTTCTCGGCGGGTGCGGCGGGGGCCGACGCGCAGGTGACGCTGCCGGTGACCCCGCTGCCCACGTTCGCGCGCGACGCGGGGGAGGCGGTGGCGGAGTTGGTCGACGCCGTCGCCCAGCCGGCGGCGGGGGGCTCGCCCGTCCGCCCGCGCGCGGTGGTGCTCTGCCAGACGGAGGGGGAGCGGGCGCGGTTCGACGAACTGCTCGGGGGCGGGGCGGTTCGGCGCGCGGGCCCCGAGGGCGACGCGTCGGAGGCGTTGGCGGCGCTGCGGGCGCGGGTGGAGTCGCGCACGGCGTTCATGGGCGCGGGGTTCGGCTGGCGGGTGGAGGACGACGGCGGGGCCCCGGGGGGCTTGCTCGTCGTGCCCTACCACGAGCTGCTGGGGCGGGCGCCGGGGCGTCGGCGCGCGGGGGCCCGCCTGCGCAGCTCGCGGGCCCTGGACACGTTCCTGGAGTTCGCGCCGGGCGACCTGGTGGTGCACGCGGACCACGGCATCGCGCGCTACGCCGGGCTCTCCATGATGAGCCCGCGCAAGCTGCCCGGGCGCGGGAAGATCGACGTGGTGAAGCCCGGCGCCGGCCTCCTGCCGCCCGGCGAGCCCGAGGAGTACCTCACGCTGGAGTTCGCGGGCAGGAGCCGCCTGCACGTGCCGGCCTCGCAGATCGACCTGGTGCAGCGGTACGTGGGGGGCGGCGGGGCCAGGCCCCCGCTCTCGACGCTGGGGGGGCAGAAGTGGAAGGGCCAGAAGGAGCGCGTGGCCGGGGCGGTGCGCGACATGGCGGCGGAGCTGCTGCGCGTGCGCGCCGCCCGCGAGAGCACGCCCGGCATCCGCTTCCCCGACGACACCGCCTGGCAGCGCGAGTTCGAGGCCGAGTTCCCGTACCAGGAAACCGACGATCAGATCGCGGCCCTGGCCGAGATCAAGCGCGACATGGGGCGGGCCCGCCCCATGGACCGCCTGATCTGCGGGGACGTGGGGTTCGGCAAGACGGAGCTGGCGATCCGGGCGGCGTTCAAGGCGGTGGAGTACGGCAAGCAGGTGGCGGTGCTGGTGCCCACGACCGTGCTCGCCGAGCAGCACGAGCGGACGTTCAAGGAGCGCTTCGCCGACTATCCCTTCCGCATCGAGAGCCTGTCGCGCTTCAAGACCGGAGGCGAGGCCCGGGCGATCCTCGGCGACGCCCGCGCGGGGCGCGTGGACATCCTCATCGGCACGCACCGACTGCTCTCGGGCGACGTGGACCTGGCCGACCTGGGCCTGGTCGTCGTCGACGAGGAGCAGCGCTTCGGCGTGGAGCACAAGGAACGCCTGCTGCGCCTGCGGCTGACGGTGGACGTGCTCACGCTCTCGGCCACGCCCATCCCGCGCACGCTGCACATGTCGCTCCTGGGCCTGCGCGACATCTCCAGCCTCGCCACGCCGCCCATGGATCGGCGGGCGATCGTGACCGAGGTGATCCCCTACAACGAGAAGCGCGTGGCCCAGGCGATCGCGCGCGAGCTGTCGCGCGAGGGGCAGGTCTTCTACGTGCACAACCGCGTGCACGACATCCGCGACGTCGCCGAGCGCGTGCGGGCCCTGGCCCCGGGGGCCCGGATCGTGGTGGGGCACGGGCAGATGTCCGACGACGAGCTGGAGGACGTGATGCTCCGCTTCACGCGCCGCCAGGCCGACATCCTGGTGAGCACGACCATCATCGAGTCGGGCGTGGACATCCCCACGGCCAACACGATGATCATCGACGACGCCGACCGCTTCGGGCTGGCCGACCTGCACCAGTTGCGTGGGCGCGTGGGTCGGAGCAAGCACCGGGGGTACTGCTACCTGCTCTTGCCGCGCGACCGGGCCCTGAAGGAGATCGCGGTGAAGCGCCTGCGGGCGATCGAGCAGTACTCGATGCTGGGGGCGGGGTTCAAGATCGCCATGCGCGACCTGGAGACGCGCGGCGCGGGCAACCTGCTGGGGGCCGAACAGAGCGGGCACATCGCGGCGGTGGGGTACGAGATGTACTGCCGGCTGCTCGAAAAGGCGGTGCACGAGCTGAACCGCCAGGCCCTGCCCGTGTCGCCCGCCTCGGTGAGCCTCGAACTGGGGATGGGGGCGAGCATCCCCAAGACCTACATCGCGTCCGACGCGCGTCGCCTGGAGACCTACCGGCGCATCGCGACCGCCGGGACGCCCGAGGACCTGGCGAAGGTCGCGGGCGGGCTCACGGACGCCTACGGACCGCCGCCCAAGCCCGTGCAGCGTCTGCTGGGGCTGGCCGAGCTGCGGATCGCGTGCGTGGGCCTGGGGATCCGCGGGATCACGATTCGGGACAGGGACGTCGTGTTCCGGGTCGCGGCCACCTTGGCGGTGGCCCCGAGGCTCCGCGGCGGCGCGGGGAGCGTGGTCGAACTCCCGGGCAAGGCCCCCGGGGAGCCCGCCGAGGTCTACTTCCGGCCGCCCCCGAGCCACCTGGAGCCGGAGACGCTGCTGGCGATCCTGCGGCGTCGCCTCGCTCCGGCGGCGAGCGCCGCCGCCGCGGTGCGGCTGGGGTGAACGCCCCGTTTTGTGCGGGCGAGGTGCGTCGCTGTTGCGGGGTGACGGTTTCCGGGTAGTCTGCTCACCTGGCGTCCGCGCCGCCGCTCGCGCCGCGTGGGTTGCGGGCAGGGTGGAGCGGGCGTCAAGAGGAGAGGGCACATGAAGACGCAGTTCGTACTTGCGCGGGCGGTGGGTGTGGCCGTGGCGCTGTTCATCAGCGCCACAGCGTGGGCCAACGTGACCAGCGGGAGCTTCGCGCGGACCGAGACCTGGACGGTCAGCCCGGGCGGCGGGTCGGCCACCTGGGGATGGAACGTCAACTGGGCGATCGACCTCACCAACAACCGGATGACGCTGTCGCACACGATCCGGCTGAACACGGCGCAGGGATCGGCGGCGCCGACGGCGGCGGAGATGGCGGCGTGGAAGGCCCAGGCCGAGGCCAAGTGGAACCGCAGCGACATCTTCGTCAGGCGGCACCACAACCCCTCGGGCGAGGACAAGAACTTCGCCCTCCACTACGTCATCACCTTCACCACGGCGGCGGTCGCGAACAACTTCAAGGTCACCGTGCATGACGGGGCCGGCGCCACCAGCGCCGGGCAGTACTACCGCGGCACGGGTACGGAACTGAACGGCGTGAACACGCCCGGCGTGAATGTCGTCGCCCACGAGGTTGGGCACTACCTCGGTCAGCCGGACGAGTACACCAACGGCGGCTGGATCGTCGCGGGGAGCCCGCACAACGGGCCCGCCTTCACCGACCCGTCCGATCGGCGTGACCTGGGCGCGGCACTACACGGCCTGGGCCACCGCTTTCACGGAGTTCGACCGCCTCAAGGGCAACACGGGGTACAAGTACACCGTCGTCCCGACGCCGGGCGTTACGGCCACGCTGCTGTTCGCGGCGGGTCTGACGGCTTCGCGCCGGCGCCGCGCCGCCTGACCGCGGGTCGGCACATCGGGCCGCCGACCGGGCTTACCATCCCTCGATGGGCCCCGGTCGGCGGCCCGTCGCCTGCGCGGGCGCCTGCACGCACGGATGGATCGCGGGATGACCCAGGACCCAGAGCACGACGTTCCGTCCTCGGCGCCGCCGACGACCCTGTCGATGGACCGCCGCATCGCCATCCTGCGCCGGCGCCTCGTCCGCGAGGCCTCCGTCGCCATCGCCATGCTCGAGGCGTCCGTCGACGCCCTCTTCCGGCTCGACGTCGAGGCCGCCCGCGGCGTCCGCCGCCAGGACGACCGCGTCGACCAGGAGGAGGTCGAGATCGAACAGGAGTGCTACGCCCTCATCACCCTGCACAACCCCTTCGCCCGCGACTTCCGCACGCTCGCGTTCATCCTCAAGGCCAACGGCGAGGTCGAGCGCGTCGCCGATCACGCCTGTTCCATCGCCAAGGTCACCCTCCGCGTCCGCGAGCTGCTGGGGGACCAGGCCCCGGCGCCCAAGTGGCCCACGGCCCTGGCGGAGCTGGCCCAGCGCGTGCCCCTCATGTGCCACGAGCTCATGCGGATCGTCCTCGCCGAGGACGTCGACGCCGCCCGCGGCCTGGTCTCCAGCGACCGGACCATCGACACCCTCGACCGCCAGCTCTTCCAGGAGGTGGCCGAGTGGATGGATGCGCGCCCGGCGGGGGACGCCACCAGCGCCGTCGGCCTGCTCATGTACCGCGCCGGGCGCGAGCTGGAGCGCGTGGGCGACCTGATGGCCGGGATCGCCGAGGACATCGTCTACCTCGCGACCGGCTCGATCATCCGCCACGAGAAGCGTCGTCTGCGTCCTCGGGTCTGAGCGCGGGGGCCTCCTCGCCCAGCTCGCGGCGGATCGCCGACTCGCTCATCAGTTCGTAGCACGTCGCCATCAGGCCCACGAACGGGAACTGGCCCCCGGGCACGGGGCTGGGCCCCAGGCGACGCAGCAGCGGGTGGCTCACCTTGGGCGGGTCGATGGGCAGGTCCAGGTCGCGCAGGCCCGGACCGGCGACCCAGAAGCTCTCGAGGGCCTGGTCCAGCGTCGGCGCCTGCACGTCCGAAAGCCCCGGCACGCTGGTCGGGTACACCGACGCCGACGCGCCCCCCGGGCTCGCCGCCGATCGCCGGCGGTGGAGCTGCTCCAGCAGGTCGTCCACCGGCATCCCGCGGAGCGTGAAGATCGCGAAGGGGTCCTGGTCCATTTGCTCGGCGAGCAGGGCCAGCACGCAGCAGGCGTGCTTGCACCACGGGTCGGCCGCATCCGGGCGGGCGCAGGTGCACGTCGGCGTCACGTCGCCCGCCTCCGTCGGGCACAGGCGCAGCCCCAGCGGCGCGAACGCCTCCTCGACGCTCGCGGGCACCTCGCGGGCCAGGAGGCGGGCGGCGTACCCCGCCTGAGCCGCAAGCACGCCCAGCACCTCGCGCCACTGCTCGTCGTTGAACGCCGAGATCGCCAGGGCGGTGGTGTAGGGCGACAGCGAGCGCCCCTGCACCACCGCCGTCACCCTGCCCGCCTCGATCACCCACCGCTTGGTCTGCCCCATCCGGGCGTAGGCCAGCCCCTCGACGAGGTTCTCGCCCTTGCCGACGCCCTCCAGCAGGCGCAAGACCCGCTGGGCGGCCCAGGTGCGCTGCGACGGCGCATCGCCGGCGAGCTTGATCCCGCCCCGCACACGCTTGGGTTTGGCCAGGCGCACGCTGTCGAGCGGCGGTCGTGGTCGGTAGGGCTCGGGCACGCGGGCGCTCCTCGATCATACCTCGTCGGCGACGGCGTCGTTACGCAGGGTGAGCAGGTCGCGGAGCTGGTCGGTCGAGAGCTCCGTCAGGGCACGCTCGCCGGCCCCGATGATGTTCTCGGCCAGCTCCGTCTTCTCCTCGATCATGCGGTCGATCCGCTCCTCCAGCGTGCCGCGGACGACGAACTTGTGCACCTGCACCGTCCGCGTCTGCCCGATGCGGTAGGCCCGGTCCGTCGCCTGGTTCTCCACCGCGGGGTTCCACCAGCGGTCGAAGTGGAAGACGTGCGTGGCCGCGGTGAGGTTCAGCCCCACGCCGCCGGCCTTGAGCGAGAGGAGCAGCACGGGGAAGCGGCCGCCCCCGCCCTGGAAGTCGGACACCAGTTGCTGCCGCTGGCCCGTGTTGGTCCCGCCGTGCAGGAACAGCATCTCGCGGTCGAGGGCCTGGCGGAGCATGGCGGAGAGGATGTCGCCCATCTGGCGGAACTGGGTGAAGATGAGGGCCTTCTCGCCCTCGTCGATGAGGGTCTGGAGCATCTCGACCAGGCGGATGCACTTGCCCGAGCGGGCCGGGTCCGGCGGCCAGACGCCCGGCGCCCGCCCGCCCTCCTCCAGGTGCTCGCGGAGCAGGTGGGCCGGGTGGTTGCAGATCTGCTTGAGGCGGATGAGCGTCGCGAGCACCAGGCCGCGGCGCTGGATCCCCTCGCTCTGGTCCACGCTGGCGAGCAGGCGGCGGACCGCCGACTCGTACAGCGCCCCCTGCTCGCCCGTGAGGTGGCAGAACTCGCGCGTCTCCACCTTGTCGGGCAGGTCGGCGATGACGGTGGGGTCGCTCTTGAGCCGGCGGAGGACGAAGGGGCGGATCAGCCCGCGGAGCTGGTCGGCCTTGCCCCTGTCGTGCCCGCGCTCGATCGCCACCGCGAACCGCTGCCGGAACCCGCCCGCCGATCCCAGGTACCCCGGGTTCAGGAAGTCGATGATCGACCACAGCTCGCTCAGGCGGTTCTCGACGGGCGTGCCGGTGAGGGCGACGCGGCGCTGGGCGTCCAGGGCCCGGACGGCCTGGGCCTGCTTGGTCGCCGGGTTCTTGATGTACTGGGCTTCGTCGAGCACCAGGCGGTGCCAGGCCACGCCCGAGAGCAGGTCGCGGTCGCGGTGCGCCAGCGCATAGGTCGTGACGACCAGGTCCGAGGCGTTGCCGCGCTGGGCGAACTCCGCGACGCTGGGGCGGTCGGCGCCGTGGTGCACCAGCACCCTGAGCTCCGGGCAGAACCGGCGCGTCTCGTACAACCAGTTGCCCACGACCGACATCGGCGCCACCAGCAGCGTGGGCTTGACCGGCGCCCCGCCCGCCGACTCGCGCTCCATCGCCATCAGCGCCAGCAACTGGATGGTCTTGCCCAGCCCCATGTCGTCGGCCAGGCACAGCCCGAACCCCAGCTCCTCCATGAACCGCATCCACGACAGCCCGCGCACCTGGTAGGGGCGCAGCGTGCCGTGGAACGTCGTGGGCGGGTCCAGCACGCGGAGCTGCTTGCTGGCGGTCTCGGCGTTCATGAACGCCGCCAGCCACCCCGTCGGTTCCATCCCCACCACCGGGATCCCCGTCTGCCTCGGGTCCGACGCGTAGGCCAGGCGCATGGCCTCGCCCAGGGAGATGGTGCCGCCCGGGTTGGCGTGCAGGAACTTCATGGCCGCGTGCAGGTCCTCGGGGCGGATCTCGACCCAGCGTCCGTTGACGCGGACCAGCGGGCTCTTGCGGGCCGCCAGGGCCTCGAACTCCCGCAGCGACAGGGGCAGCTCCCCGATCGCGATCTCCCAGCGGTAGCGCACCAGGGCCCCGAGCCCCACGCGCGAGGGCCCCGCGGTCGTGGGCGCGCCGCCCGGGAACTGCTCGTCGCTCTCCAGCTTCAGACGGGCCCCGAGGCGGGCCGCGGACGACTCCCACCACGACGGGGCCAGCACCGCGAACCCCTGCTCCATCAGGATGGGCATGCTCTCGCGCAGGAACTGGTACGCCTGGCGCGTGGGCAGGTCGATCCCCGTGGGCCGCTCGTCCTCGAGCGCCCCCTCCAGCTTCGGGAACAGGCGCGAGGCCCGGGCCAGCTCCTTGAGCAGCAGCTCCTGCGGACGCTCCACCCGCAGCCCCCGCACCGTCGCCGAGTCGCCCGGCAGCAGCCAGATGTCCTCCGCGTCCAGCAGCACCGTCGCGCGGTCCACGCTCTGCAGGTGGAACGACACGCGCCACTCGATCGTCTCGGGGGAGAGGTTCGGGTCGGCGTCCAGGCGCGGGTCGTCCGGTTCGTTGAGACGCAGGCACAGACGCCACGCCGAACTGGGCCCGCGCTCCTCGAGCTGCCCGATCCACACCCGCACGCGCCGGGCCATCTCCTGGCGCACGGCCATGGACCCGGCGGCGCCCTCCGGCGCCGGAAGCCGATCGCCCTCGCCCAGCAGCCCCGTCAGCCACGCTACGTGCGGGTCGCCGATCGAGCGGCCCTCGAGGGCGCCGCCCAGGCGCTCCCGCCGCGCGACCGATCGGCACTCGGCGTCGAGCACGCGCGTGAGGAAGTCCTCGAGCACGGGCCAGGGCTGGTGCCCGAACTCGTCGTCGGCGGCCCGCGCCGCCGCGGGCATCGCCTCCGCCAGCCGCCGCACGCGCGACGCCGTCTCGTCGTCGCCGAGCCAGGGCTGCCAGAGCCCGGAGAGGTCGCTCGCCGCCGACTGCCTCAGCGACGGCACGAACCGCTGCCGCGCGAGCAGGTGCCGCACCATCCGAGCCGCCGCGGCGAAGAACTCGACGCTGCCGCTCACCAGCGCCCCGCCCTCCGCGTCCAGCGTCCACGCCGCGTCGAGCGCGGCCGTCGCGTCGCCCGGGACGATCGACAGCGTCGGGACGCGCACGCGCGCCAGCGCCGCCGCGTGCCCGTCCTCCACCAGCCCCAGCGCGTGCGCCAGCCTCGGGCTGGGCATGGGCCGCCCGTCGACGCTCGGCAGCAGGAGCGTCACCGTCGACGCCTCGCCCGCCACCCCCCCCAGGCGCGACGCCAGGGCGCCCAGGAACTCCGCCCCGCCCGCGAAGGCGTGCCCGCCCTCGCCCCCGGGGGCGGGCTCGCGGTACCGCGCGGCATCCTCGGCCCAGAGGTGCAGCCGGGCGCCGGTCCAGTTGGCGTGGAGGACGTGCGTCAAAGGAGACGATTTTTCGCACGCCGACGCCCGATGTCGCGTCGCCCGGCGAGAATGAGGGCGCAGGGACTCGAACCCTGGACCTACGGCTTAAAAGGCCGCTGCTCTGCCAACTGAGCTACGCCCTCGGCGCGCCGCGATGATAGGGCGGGCCCGGTCAACCCCTATCGCGCCGGCCGAGTCAAGAGGAGCGCCCGCAGCAGGTCCGCGTGCCGCCCAGACGCCCCGCGGTGGGACTCGATGCACGCAAGCCCCGCGCGCCGCAGCCGCTCCCGCTCGTCGGCGTCCTCCATCAGCCGGGCCAGGTCCGCCGCCAGCCGGTCCCGTGTTGTGCGCACGATCGCGTCGTCGGCGCCGAACGCCGACACGATGCTCGCGAAGTTCGCCACCTCGGGGCCCACCAGCGTGGGCTTCCCGAGCGCGATCGGCTCGATCGGGTCCGACCCGCCCAGGGGCACGAACGTCCGCCCCATCACCACCAGGTCCGCCAACTGGCACGCCAGCCCCAGCTCGCCGATCGTGTCGAGCAGGAACCAGCGGGCGCCGGGCCCGCCGGGTGCCCGGCTCGACCGACGCACGCACCCCGGCAGCGCGGCCGCCGCCTCGCCGAACCGCTCGGGCTTGCGCGGGGCGCACAGCAGTTGCACGCCCTCGGGCGTGGCGGCGCGGATCAGCGCCTCCTCCCCTTCCGCCGTCGACCCCGCCACGATCAGCGGGCGCGAGCGGTCGAGGCCCAGTTCCTCCGCGAGCCGGAGCGCGTCGGGCGAGGGCCCGTCCGAGGGCAGCCCGGCCGCGTCCCACTTCATCGAGCCCGTCACCCGGCAGCGGTCGGGCCGCACGCCCATCTCCAGGAAGCGCCGGGCGTAGGTCTCGTCCTGCACCGCCGCGAACTCCAGGGCCCCGAACACCGGCGCCAGCCACCGCCGGATGCGCCGGTAGCCCCGAGAGCTCCGCGCGCTGAGCCGACCATTGATGACGCCGATCGGCACCTCCCGCCGACCCGCCTCGCGCACGAAGTTGGGCCAGACCTCCAGCTCCACCAGGGCAACCGCGTCGGGCGCCACCGCGTCGAAGAACCGCCGCACCGCCCCCGACAGGTCCAGCGGATACCGCACCACCCGGCACGTCGACCCGAACAGGGCCCGGGCCCGCTCGATCCCCGTGTCCGTCGTCGCCGAAACCACGACCTCGGCGTGCTCAACCAGCTGGGGCACGAGCGTCCGCAGGCTGTTGACTTCGCCGACGGACACGGCGTGGAGGAGAACCCGCGGGCGTTTCTTTGGGGGGAGGGGCTCGGTCCCGCCGAACCGCTCGCGCCACCCACCCCGCTTCTTGCGCAGCAGCGAGGGCGAGTACGCCGCCGCGACCGGGATGTAGAGGAGGTCAAGCCAGTTCAAGGGGAGGGGTCGCTCAATGGGCGGGCCGGGATTCGAACCCGGGACCCTTCGCGTGTAAGGCGAACGCTCTGGCCGCTGAGCTACCCGCCCGGGCCGGGGGATGGTACGGGCAGCGTGGCACCGGCCTCCGCCCGGCGGGCGACAAGCTCGCTCTGGTCAGGTCCCCGCGCCGACCACGCCGAGCCTGAGGAGGCTTGGCGACGAAGGCTCGGACAGGCGGGGCTCCTGTCCCACCCGGGCTGCCGGAACTGCGGGTTGGGGCTTCAGCGGTGCAGGAGAGGCTGTCATTGGCACCGGCCGGAGGCCGGTCCACCCCCTTGCCTCCCCGGCCCCCGCGCCTAACCTTCTGGTCCGCCCGGACCGGGACCTCCCCGGCGACCGGCGGGAAGCGAAGGTGCCGCCATGAGTTACGTCTGCTACTTCACGGGCAAAAAAGTCGGTCGCGGCATGAAGCGCGTGTGGCGCGGCCAGGCGATCAGCAAGGGCGGCTTCGGCCTGAAGCCCACCGGCATCACCCCACGCCTCTTCAAGCCCAACCTCCAGACCGTCGCCGCACTCCTCACCGAGGCCGACGGCACCAAGCACGTCAAGCGCGTTCGCGCCTCGGCCAAGGCCATCCGCAACGGGCTGGTCGTCAAGCCCCTCAAGCGCAAGTACGGCTACACCCGCCAGCAGAAGCAGGCCGCCTCCGCCTGACGCCCGCCATCCACCCGTCCCCCCCTACGCCGCCCCCGGGGCGGCGTTCGTCCTTTCTGTCCATGGCCCTCTCCCCACCGCCCCTTCCCCAGTGCCTCCTCTACACTCCCTACCGATGAAGTGCGACCGCTGCGAGAACGAAGCCACGGTCACCGACATCACCCGTCGGCAGGGCGTCGTCATCGAGCGTCACCTCTGCGAGAAGTGCGCGTCCGAGGCCGGCGTGGTCGCCGGCGGATCGCCCGAGCCCTCCGCCCTTGTCCCCCAGAAGCCCGCCGTCCCCACCTGCCCCGAGTGCGGGCTGGCGATCACCGAGTTCAGGCAGGGGGGCCTCCTGGGGTGCCCGGCGTGCTACAAGGCCTTCGAGGCGACCCTCGCCCCCATGATCGAGCGGGCCCACGAGGGCGCCACCCACCACATCGGCAAGACCCCCCGCTGCAAGCTGGCGCGCTCGGGCCCCGCCCGCGAGGCCGTCGTGGGCGGCGTTGATGAGCAGGTCGAACGCCTCAGGCTCCTCAAGCGCCAGCTCGACGACGCCGTGCGCGCCGAGCAGTACGAACGGGCCGCGACCATCCGCGACGAGCTGCGCCGCCTGGGCGGCGCCGCCGACCCCGCCACGCCCTGACCCATGCCCTCCCCCGCCGGCCCAACCCCGCCCGACGGCCCCGTGCCCACCGGCTTCACCGCCGAGTGGCTCCGGGGCGAGGGCGCCGACGCCGACGTGGTGATCTCCTCGCGCGTGCGCCTCGCCCGCAACCTGGCCGACGAACCCTTCCCGGGGCGGGCCAGCGCCGCCCAGAAGAAGAAGGTGCTGGGGCTGTGCCGCCCGGCGGTGCTCGACATCCCCGGGCACACCATGGTCTGGATCGACCTGCACGACACGAGCCCGTTCGAGCGCACGCTGCTGATGGAGCGGCACCTGATCTCCAAGCAGCACGCCAAGGGGAAGGCCAAGGCGGGCGAGTCGACGCCGGAGGGGAGCCCGCGGGCCGTCGCCGTTGCCGCCGACGAGCGATTCTCCGTCATGGTCAACGAGGAGGACCACCTGCGCCTCCAGGCGATCCGCTCCGGCCTGGCCCTGCGGCAGGCCTGGGAGGACGCGGACGCGGCCGACGACGCCATCGAGTCGCACGTGGAGCTGGCCTTCTCGCCGCGCTTCGGCTACGTCACCGCCTGCCCCACCAACGTGGGCACGGGCCTGCGCATGAGCGTGATGATGCACCTCCCCGCCCTGCGCCTGATGGGCGACATCGAGAAGGTCAAGCGGGCCGCCGCCGACATGAACCTCGCCGTCCGCGGGTTCTACGGCGAGCACTCCGACGCCTCGGGCGACTTCTACCAGCTCTCCAACCAGGCCACCCTGGGCAAGAGCGAGCGGATCATCCTGCGCGAGCTCCAGGACGAGATCATCCCCCGCGTGATCGAGTTCGAGCGGGCCGCCCGCAAGACGCTGGCCGACAAGCGCCGCACGCTCATCGAGGACCAGGTCTACCGCGCCCTGGGCCTGCTCACCCACGCCCGCATGATCTCCACCGAGGACGCCATGCAGGGGCTGAGCATGGTCCGCCTCGGCTCCACCGCCGGCGTGCTCCCCCAGCTCGACCGCGCCTTGATCGGCCAGCTCATGCT
>Ga0194119_10010276_pt1 | contig 12365 bp, 13 predicted proteins | sample TA2MahC100mmetaG_FD_148620 | JGI IMG/M metagenome (GOLD analysis project Ga0194119, IMG submission 148620) | Freshwater microbial communities from Lake Tanganyika, Tanzania - TA2015018 Mahale Deep Cast 100m | ecosystem: Environmental > Aquatic > Freshwater > Lake | place: Tanzania: Lake... | reverse complement strand
GGTCTTGTGTATCGTGATGCTGGCCTTATAAAGGGAAAAAGCAATCCTCCTACCGCAAACTTTGGAGCCCTGCGCACCTATCAAATAGGTGCACAAACTGTGATGTGTGATACCTACAGTGCCACGTCTAAGGGTATCCCAGCGGAACCCCGCAGTGGCACCTTGGTTAGGTCTGAGCAAAAGAGTCTCATGAAACAGCAACTGTCCATATAGACAAAGTTTGCTGACCGTAGTTCAAGGATGGCAAAAAAAAGGTGTCAGCTGGTTTGATTGGAGTGTTTGGTACACCCCCAGACAAAGGAGGATTAAAATTTGGCCAAGATTTGCAGTATTACATTTGTGATGTCACTTACTTGGATTAAAAACGAGGAAATTAAAGCTCGCAACACAAGCGACATCTGTTGAAAAACGGGGACAGCACTATTTCAAAGCTACAATGTGAGCGCGCGCTTTAACACACGACGATAATTTTCCTTTTGTCTAAACTCAAACTGCAATAGATGTGGATTAAGTGGACCTATTTTTTTTTTGCAAAAAGGTGTGGGTAACCAAATAAATGAGACGCGGGTGACACACCTTGTCGTGTTTTATTTTGCCATTAGGGAGATACCAGAAATTCCTTTGTACTGCATAATAATTTTTGCCATTAGGGAAACAGTGATAGAGGGCAAAAAATCGCGTAAAAAATCAAAACAAACAAGGATCCCTCGTGCACGAGGAGGTCAGAGTTTGAAGATTATTAAAAGAAAGAGACTCACGTTTGAAATGCGTAGACCACACACAGTTTGCCATCCTGTTGGTGCCTCAAGAGTTCCGGTGAGTTATCGTGTCTTATTTCTCTTCCGCCTGGCCATCCATCCTAAACTGCATTTTAGAAAAGTATCTCTTCTTCTTTGGAAGCAGTGAAAGTGAGCCTCAAGAGATTGAACACGTTTACCCACAAACAACCAACAAATGATACCAGAAATCCCTGTGTAATCTGCCTCCTCCCTATCCTACACGCCAGAGATGCTCCTCCACAATAGGAGACTAGAGTCAAACTCAAAAGGTAAGGCATATAATTAAAAACTCACTCTGATTCTGACATAGTTATATTCTTAAACTATATATATTTTATTCCAGTGTAACATGCTTGCTATTCGCGAAGTGCGGCCAAATTGTGGGCATCCAGGTCGGCTATTTCAGCCTCCAAATCTTGTATAAGAATCTGAAATTACAACCAAATTGAAAAGGATACATTGCTATTTGTTGGGTCTTGGTGAGACTACCGCAATGTGCATCATGTCCATTAATCTTCGGACATCGAGGTGCCCCTGTTGCACCAAGTTAACTAAAAATCCCAAATTCCTCTTGAGGGATTGGATGAGGGCCCTCATCTCGTAGCCCAACATAAAGGATGCTCTCAATCGTTCAAAATCCTAAAGAACATTGTCATTTTTTGTCAAAATAGAATTACAGTATTAAATTAACAATTTGAGACTACCTGGTCTGCCATTGTCTTCTCTTTTTTAAAATAAATAAGTCTAAATGTTTTTGACTTTGTGTGCGTGCAGCCGTGGCCCGTGCAAAACAAATTTCTTTTTGTTTAGAAGTTGAGGATTAGGTAGTCCAGTACTCCTGTTTTTCTTTGCAAAAAGGGTACACCGCGGTGTAACAAAATAAACGAGAACCGGGCGACACACTGTCGTATGGGATTTTACCATAAGGGAAACGTGGATGGCAAAACAGCTATCCAGACCGTCAAGCCCTTGATATGAAGGGTACACCCCAGGCAAAAAATCAAAACAAACAAGGTTCACTCGAGCACGAGGTCAGAGTGAAAAAGTATATTGATTGAATGAAAGAGACACACGTACCGTTTTTAAAATGTGTAAACCTCAGAAAGTATTTTATCATTTCGCTTCTAAAAAAGTTCGGGTGAGTTGGCGTGTGTTATTTCTATTCGCCGGCAGGCCGTCCGTATATATCCCAAACTGCATTTCAGGAAGATTTTCAAGTAGAGCAACGGGTGATTACGGACATGAGACAGGCCCTGTTGCGCCAAGTCAGAACCAGGCTCCGTCTCACAGAGGAGATGGTCGCGGCAGGGATATCTTACGCAGAAATAGATGCGAATCCAGATGTCCAGGCAATGGACACACGTATCAGGGTAACAGACGAGTATCTGGAGGAGAAACAAGCTGATTTGGAACTGCGCAGGCGACAAGACCGCGCCCCACCTGGAACAGTCGATTTTGAATAAAGTTTGTCAAAAACACATTGCGTTACTCATTTCGAAATCCCACAGTAGTTAATTTTTGAAGTTTGCAAAAGATGAGTGGGTGCACTCTCGGCACACCCTTTTAAAAAAAAAAAGATGCTTTTCTGCACGTTTCCTCAGGGTCTTTGGTATCGTGTCATTCACCTGTGCTAGGCTACTGTCGTGTACCAAAAGTGGGGCCCGTCCTAGCACTCTTTCGAATGCTAGTCCTAAACGCCGTCAATCTTTGCAACCCCTCACAAAGGTAGCTAAGGGCTGGTTTATTGATTAAGAAATTTAGAAGTGTAAGCAGCAAATGGACACTGTATATCTACACTGGACTAGGAGTTGTTTTCATGTATAAAGAGACGTTGACAAATGGCCTACAAGATGGATAACAGGGGATTTGTCTCTAAAGTATAGAATGGCCCGATAATTGTTGCAAAAGAGTGCCCAAAAAATGGTGGGGGAAAGACAAAGAGACAAATGATTTTGCACCAGATGGTAGCGCCATCTTTTGAAAAAAAGGCACATCACAATTAAAACGTTTCAAAAAGGTACAAAGGTGTTGACTAGCATTCATGTCTAACCCAAAATCTTTCACTTATTCGATGACATGTGTTTCCCCCTTAGTTTTACACACGCACATCGTATATTATAGTGTATTTACAAATAAACATTGGAACAAAAACATATTTAAGAAGGGATAACATTAGAAATGAAAGAAGTAAAAAAAGAAGAGGGTTACTTTTATTCAACCTCTCTTGTATTTGGTATTTTACAAGCAAAGGAAATTTCACCCGAATCATTAAGCATAATGTGATATTTATACCCAAGGACACAGTCCACAGGTATGGCCTTGATACGTCTTCCCATTGGACCGACTTTTATTGAAAACGCATCCAGGTCAGGGTTCATATTTACAAGGGACGGCAATTTGCTGGCCAGAAGAAATCCTCTGTGCTCAATAAGTAAAATGGTGTGTAAGAAAAACAGGCCACCGTTGGTAGTAGTAAAAACACTGTTGCAAGACAGTGATTCGGACAATATTTTTGGAGGAATATCGAAACGAAACCCGTGAATAATGGCATGTCTGTAGGCCCATCCAAATTTCGAAGTAATACCGTGTGCTTGTAGGCGACGTTCCTCTTCCTCATCAAGAGCATACACTTTTTTGGGGCCAGCAAAGTAAATGCCAGGTGACAACATAGCGCATTGCTTGTAGCAGAGCTGGTGGTTGAGCAAACGTTCCACAAAAAAGATCAGATCGTCAGACCATTCAAAGCTGTCACCTGTGGATACAATGGCATTATTCAACACTAGTTCAACGACCCTCATGAGGGAAAGGTATCTCTACATACTTGCAGTCAAAACTTCTTGGTGAATTATGGCCCGTTGTACAATTTGTGTTGAGATTTTGGAGGCACCCTTAAAATAAAGCTTCATCCTCCCATTTGCAGCCTCGTACTGGAATAAGGAGTAGGCCCTGAAAGGTAACGTTGTGCAACAATTAATTAAAGTCGATGCAGGAAAGATAAAGTCTATTTGTTTACCATAAAGGTCCCCAATTCTCAACTGTGGTTGCAACGTGTGACAAAATGTGAACATTGAAAGTGCACTCTTCAATTCCAAATATGGATTCAAAATGTTTACAAAAGTCTCGCAAAAGGAGTCGTGCATGTTCCACCTCCTCACGTGTCACACTGTTTTGCAGCAAGAGGTACATTGCCAAGGTAAATTTACCAAGAAGTGTCAAGACGTTGAAGTCAATGTTCCCTTTCAACACGGGGATCCAAACCATCAGCCACGTTTTCCATTCGTGAGCTTTCCATTGTGCCACGCTCTCAAATGGACGGACCCGACGATCGGTGCCAGTTGATACACGTATCATGTTCCACCTTTTGACAACTCGCTCACGTTCTGAAAAAACAGTTTTAGCACACAAAAGCAAGGACAATTGTGTGAAATGTTTTACCTGTCTGTGAAAGGTGGTACACTTTATCGCGTGTAGCATCTAAAATGGTGATGGTCACACGTTTGACAACTCCCAAAAGAGCACCGTGCATATAATCATAGGGGAATCCTTTCACAATATCCATCTTTTGCAAAGCAAGCATAGGTGATGTTAAAATTAGTCCCATGGCAGCATCCTTCTTGGCCTTTCCTGATAAAACTTTTTTTAGGATTGGTATGTGTTCTCTCACAAAGGCATCTGTCCGCGATTGAAATCCAAGAGACTTTTTCGTGTAAATATGTTTATTTACATTCTAAAAAGATGTGTTTTAATGCTATGGTGAAGGAAAAAAATGTTTGAAAGGAGCTCACTTTTTGGCGTTCTCCAGGACACAGACACCATGGACAACCATAAAACCCATTGTGTTGTTTAAAGCCTTGAACCAAAGGCCTAGCAGCTGAATCTGCTGTGAAAATGGGAAAGAAAATTCGAGAACTGTAAGATTGGCCTCGATGCTTCCATAGGACGGGCTGCTCCGATAGTTCGTTGCAGCGTGCAACAAAGGGCCTCAAGAAAGTGGAAAAGTTTGGTTTGTGGCCCCCAAACCAAAGGCCAACCAGCAAAGTGTTTCGTCGTCTTTGCTTGAACGACAATTCATTGACCGAGATGAAAATGGGCCATGCGGCATTATCACCGGACTTGAACAAACGTACACCGTCCGTGTTCATTTGACATGACAGATCCATTCCTGTCAACCCTGGAAAAACAAAGGAAAAGAACATCATAACGTTGCTAAAAAATAAAAGGTAATCAAAGTGCATGTCTACCAAGGTCCTTGTAACAAACACCATCAACAACATCTTCGAATACATCAGACACACCTTGCTGTTCTTCTCGTCGCTGGACACACTTCAAAATCTCGTCGCCATTACAGGGAGTCTCGAGGGTGAACTTTAAAACCTCTCGCATGTCAAGCAAAAAAAAGAACTTGTCATTCTTGTTGAGGGCTTGAACACTACAGTGTTGGTTACAGTCGACGCAAAATGGATGTTGTTCATCAGAAGCCAAAGGTCCTTCACAGTTTGAGCAGTAATAGTATTTGGTTGCTTTCTCAAAGTCAACATTCAGTGATTTTTGCAACAGGTAGTTCGATCTTGGCACTCCTGTGGTATCCTCGGGCAGGATATATTGGAGGAATTGCAAAATGTCATTTGTGCACTCTTTGGTCAAATTGTGACGGAATACGAGTCCATACAGCAAGACGATACATTCTTTTGCAGATACCCTTGCACCTACACAAAAATCAACTACTGCAAGCCTGTAAAAGTCATTTAAAAAAGTACTAGAAGTTTCACCTTCGAAAATTTTGTCCGTGTGTTCATTCAAGACTTCTGTTGGTATTGAAGATTGTTCATTGTCACCACTTTGAGCATCATCCTCATCATCTACCTACGATCCTTGAGGTTTAAGGTGTGGCACTTTGTGGTTAGGTTGGGTTAGTTTGTGTTGGGTAAGGTTTGATTTGGTTAAAAAAGGTTAGGATACGTTTTGTCAAGAGTACCTCAGGACGATAAGCGCCAGCCAGATAATCAAGGTCCGCAGTGGAGACACTTTCATTGTCAAAGTCTTCAAAGTCAAATTCGTCTTCAAATCTTTGCTGTGGGCTGCTTATTCTGTCAGGCTCACTCAGCGACAAGTTGTGCATGAATGAATCGACGGGGGTGCCTGGTGGTGTTGGTGTTCTAGGAGCAGGCTCATTATTTATCGGCGGTGACATATACTGTGTTGGAGGTGGGCAAAAGTTTCTACAACCATAGGCTGCGACGTTTGCCTAAAAAAATGTTGCTTAGTTTTGAAAACAACTTGGACAATGTAGGAAAATGTGTACCGTGTATCGTAGCCTGTAGCGTGTTGTCCTTGGTGGCGTACTGACATCTCCATAGTGCAAATACTGCTTTCGTTTCCTTGGCGCCATTTTTCAAACTCTTTTTGGAATCGTACACACCGTTAGTTGTTTCATAGACTGTGATGTGTGTTTTAAGTTAAAAATGTTCTAGTTTGTAAAAAAAAATAACATTAGACAATTCTAATCTGGTATAAATACTGTAACTTACCTAAAAGTGTATTTTAAAACCACAATTTTGTTTGTTGTGTAGCGAGAAAAATAAAGGCTGAAGGTATTTCTAATCAATCAATGTTTCCTGTTTTAGGAAAGACACTGACATTATACATTTTTAATCTTTGAAAAAAATGAAACTTACCTTGAATTAATTTCGAGTACAAATGTGGAAGATTCACTTTACTTTGTTTACTTCCGGCCAAACAACTTGCCTCTCCAGCGTGCACGCTGGTTGCCTCTGCAGCGGCCGTGTGCGCGTCACTTGCCTATGCAGCGTGCACGCATATTGCCTCTGCAGCGGACACGTTAGCGTCAACTGCCTATGCAGCGGGAGAGGCGCGCACGCGGTCGTTGCTTGCGCAGCGTCAGTGTGACCGAATAGCATATTTATTGTTTTGTGCGCTACGTTTTAACTGCACTTCGGGTCACACTGTTGCACGCACAAGGCACAAGCCACAACAGCGGCGCAACAGCTGCGTGTCCTACAGTTAGCCGGAAACACTTGACAGTGATAAAAGTTAAAACGAAGTACGAAAATTAATCTTCAAAAGCGGTAAGAAATCTACTTTTTGTTTAGTGTGTTACTTCTTTTCACAAAACCTTTTATTTAAAATACAGTTTATGTATCATTTGCCTCTAAAAAAAGAATTCCTGTTTGCAAACATGTCTCGCCGTTCCACGACACGCGCATCTTCAACCGTGGGGACAGGTTTCAAGGCGCCGAGACAAGTGCTTCCAGGTAAAGGTATCTTTCTTACTTAACAAAACACGTTTTTTTGAAAAAACACAGGTAACTGAAATTAAGCACGTTGACTTAACCCTCTTACTCTGCTTTTCCAGATGATCCCAAGTTGCAGACCTTTGACGACGACTTTGTGCTAATCGAATGGCCGGCCACACCTGAAAACGACGATCCCACGTACGATGTCCTGCCTCGCTCCTCAATACAAGATGGCACACTGCGTGCCAGCGCGAGACATCTTCTTGTTGGGGAGACCACAAACATAAAGTACAAAACGGGAAAGATTGCGGTTGGGACAATCCTCATGACAGGTACTTGTTGTCAACTGTATTTATGGCACACCCTACCGTTTCACGAATACTTGTTTTATCTGAAGGATCGAAGGACGAAATGCAGGAATTACAACTGAAAAAGGAGGCCAAAGTCAATCAGAAAAATGAAGCCCGAGAGAGGGAGAAAGAAAAAGAGGCTAGGGAGAAAGAAAAAGAGGCTATGGAAAAAGAAAAAGAGGCTAGGGACAAAGAAAAAGAGGCTAGGGACAAAGAAAAAGAGGCTAGGCGAAATGAAAGAAAGCGTAGGGCATCGGATGGTGAAAATGCGACACAAGGCTTTGGAGATGCTTCGGGTACTTTGGCAAAGTTTTATTACCCATTTTATTACGTATTGTTAGTAAACTACCTTATACAGTTCGTTCTGTGCTTGACAACTCATCGGTTGATGAGACAGAAAGCTTGTCGCCGAAACTCACGCCGGAAACTTACGATCGGTCTCTTAAATGGCCGACGGAAAGGCGGGCAAAGTTGAGCCGGCGCATGTCAGAAAAGCCAACTACGTCAAAGTTGACTGAGGAGCCCCTTAAAAGGTCCGAATCAAATCGTCTGCCAAGCCCTCTTACAAGAAAAGGTGCCACACCATTTTCTATGTTGCAGTATAAAGTGTCTAACATTATTTGAATGCCACTCTCCATAGAACTAGCTGCCGTAAAAAAGGCTCAAAATCTCAGAAACTGGGAACTGGACAACAGCGATCTCTTGTTCCCAATATCACAGAAAAGGCTTCCGACCAAAGAAAAAAATGACGTTTTGACCAGCACGAGAATAGGCTCAGGTAAAGTATTGTAATACTCTCATACACCATTTGGAATTTTTCCACGCTTCTCATACATTTTATCCCTCCAGACTCTGAGGAGGAGGAAAATCCCCTGAATGTTAGCCTCCATGGCAGTCAGCTCGATTTGCCTTCGCCTGTAAAGTCAAAAAATGATTCAGATGAGGAGGAGGAGGAAGACCCCTTCCAAAATACGCCTAAAAGAAAGAATGCCAAGCGGTCAAAGCTCAGTCTAGGACGTGCAACATCTGTGACCGTAAACCTACCCAAACTTCCTATCCTCTTTCGAAAACAACCACGTATAAACATCCCTTTTTTGTCCTACTTTTTGCTTTGCCTCTACCTACCTTTTTCCCATTCTTTAACATCCTAGTTGTTCTTTCCGAGTCCGACAGCGGTGTGGGTAGTATTTTAAATACTTCAGCCTGTCAACCTATAAAGAACGTCAATAGTGCTTCAGGTTTGAAAAACACTTTTGCATAATCAGTCTTTGAATTCCATGTCTTTTTTATGTAAATTCAGAAGATTTGTTTGACACATTAAAGCAAGGGGAAGACGCACGTGAAAGCTTGCCCCGTCTTTTCAACAGCAACATTAGTCACCAAAAGTATTTAAAGTACTTCATCAAGCACAGAGGTTCTTATTGATACACGCATTCATTCATTCATTCTTTCATTCCTTCATTCGATCAATCAGTCTAATATTTACAGTTCTATTGCAAACATTAAAACCCCTTCCCTTAACAATTTCAATTTAGGTATCGGGCCAGATGGTGACGATTTGCCAGACCCTGATGAAGTGTTTAAAGGCATCGAAAGATTGCCCTCCTTGACAGTGAGTGACAAAGGCCAAAAAACAGCGACCGTCACGAAGCCGAGTGACGAGAGAGCCAAAGACGCAAACACGGAGGAGCAGGACGCACAGCTTGTGGACCACCAACGCCCTGGAACATCTGGCATGCAAAATAAGCAAGTTCTTGCTGACCCTAAGGTAGCAAACGTGTTGATTGTTTTTGACCCTACTCGTACACACCGTTAGTTGTTTCATAGACTCGCAACGAACCTCAGGCATCGGATCTAGATACTCCTGATGAGTATGGCGCGCCTGGAGCTATGGTGGATTCGGGTGTGGAAAAGAAACGAGCAAGAAGAAAGCGGGCAGACTCTTTTGAGTCTCTAGAAGACTTTGAAGTAGTTGTTGACAAACCGGTCGAGTATTATAAAGGTACGAATTTGCAATTCCTATTGGCAATCAAAGTGTCTTTATTTCACTTCCTTGGTGCAGATCTCTTGCGTCAGGAACGAAAAATGATGGCCGATATGCGTGAGCGCTGGACCAAACACAAAACTTGGTGCATCCAGGCCAGAAAAGATCTTCTCGAGGGGAAGAAAGAATTGATCAAAAATAGTGGAGTTTACATTAAGAAGCGTGCCCTGAAACGGGCTTTGGAAACACAGTGAGTACACCTATCTCTTTTATGGCTTCAAGCTTCTGTCTTCTAAAATCTCCTTTATTTAGAAAAGAATCGACTCATCTTGCACGCGCCCTATTCAAAATCCTCTTCTCGCACGAGGAACTCCTGCAATATTCTCTTTTGGGCAGGTCCGGTTACTACGATGAAAACACGAAGAAAAAGTTCAACTTCCCCGAGATTGACGCTCGCAGACGAGAGGCTGTTATTGGTATTGTAACAATACGTTTCCCAACACAAACACACACAACCAACCTTTACTTTACATATCGTTTGCCTTTTTAGATTACGCACTCGGCTTTGCAGGTTTTGACGTTAAGGGTTTACGCGATGACAAAATGAACAGGAACTACCGACTGATGAAGACTGAGGAAAAAGCTATTGTCCGCTCGCTAACAGACTTCCTGAGGGATTACAAAAAGGAGCATGGAGTGTTGCCAGCTAGCTCGTCCCCTCCTAAGAGACGGCGTCGTGTGGCGAGAAAAACACAGGCGGAAGGTATTAGTAATCAAGCACTGTTTTTTGTGGCAAATATCTTGTAAATAATGTAATTGTTTGCAATGAAAGGTGCACCAGTAGCTCCTCCTGCAAACCTCCCGGCTGCTGCAGCTAAACAACTACCGCCTGAAGAATCCCCTTCCGAAGTTGAATCGAGTGAGCCTGAAAAACGTACCAAAAAGAAGAAAAAAACCTATTACGTTAAGAAAAGGCAGCGGCTGCCAACAACTTCAGATGAGGAAGATTAAAAAAAGTTTCAAGTCCAATCAAACATTGAATTTAATGTTGCTGTTGACTTGACCATTATTTTTTTTAAGGTATCTTTATAACTGTGCCTTATAAAGTTTGTTGCGGCCTAGTGTTGGAATCAATTGCCCAACCTATAATCAAATGTTTAATATGACAGAAGAATATATAAATGTTTATATTTCTTGATAACCAAACAGGCTTCCTACTAATTGTCAAATATGTTAAGAATTCGAAAATTATCTTTTGTTACTGTAAAATTGTTGCCACACCTCAGAATAAATATGAATATACAGCAAACATTTGTTATTTACACCACCTGCGACCCATTACGAGGCACGGTTACACACCCTATCAAAGGTGTACGAGGGTATTACCAGAAAGGTATTTGGGCATGTTTTTATAGGGTAAATGGTTAAGCCTAAAAAGGGTTGGGATGTATTTATTGTGAATTCCTTTTTTAGACATTGCACACGGTCAGAGCCTAACCTTTGTTGTCCTAATATCCCTCAGATACCTATTACTTTATAAACAAATCTTGTGTATTTTTGTGAAGTTTATACCAGACGCATCTTGCGGTGTCCCACTTATCGACTAATCGAGTGTGAATTTCAAACGTATTTCGAGCTCCAAATCCCATAATATCCCCCCATATACGTTGGACTTTATGTAGTAAGTTCACACGTGTGTACACCGGACTTTTTTTCGGTCGGGTTGATCTACAAGAATTAGACAAATCAACATGGTTTCTAAATATTACACATTTTTGTCAGTTCCTTAAGTATTGTTAAAATCCTATAGGTTTTGCCAGCAGAGCAAATTTTGATGCACCATCATCGAGGTGAGCAAAAAATGGTCGATACTCATGAACACAGCATTTCATTATTTTCCTTTGAAATAGAAATAGCCTTGACTTTGAGTATACTTGTAAGCCCCCTCCCTGCACCATGAGTGCTGAAAGTTGTGACACAGCCCTGGATTGTGGTTGTGGAGAGTTTTGCAGTTCTGTCAAGAAACAATGTCAATTAGCACTTTGCTATGCTGGTAAAGAGAATCCAACAATTTCCAAAAGATTTAAAAATACAACTTATGACTCTCTTATTACAGATAATGATTGTCAGAGTTATCCGGAATACTCCAAGACTTTCACATGTAGGAACAATCGTTGCATGCCTCCACAAAATATCCTTGCCAAAGCATTTGAAAAACAATTTGATAACGAAAACGTACTTGGTGCAAAGAATCCAGCAAACACTGCTAATCAAAACACACAAAATAGTCCAGCTAAAGCTCCTAAAAATCCAAAAGGTGCCAAAAAAACACCTTCAAATCTCAAAGGCCCTAAAATTCCAAAAGCTCAGCCGAATATAATAAAAAATCTTAAAACTACAAAGGCTCAGAATCGAATAAAAAATGTTAAAGGTCCTAAAACTGGAAAAATAGGCTGATGAATTGGGAAAAGAACTGCATATTTATTTTTCAATCCACCTCCATTACGATAACTCTTTCAAATTGATTAAGGTCACCGAAAAAGTAATCTAAAGTGTATTAATAGTTGTTCAATAAAAATTATGAAAGCACAATCTCTTGAATAGAAATGGACAAATCTCTTAGAAAGAAAAAATTATTCCAGCTTTGGTTTTGTATAAGTTAATCATTCATCAATTGGCAATTTTTTAATAAAAGGTAGAACTCCTGGGTTGAAAGGATAAGACAATTGAATGCTAACTGATTTATTCCATAAGGTACACATTCATATATAGGTACAGATGAGCAGTCTGGCAGGCAGAGGGCCTGTTAGCTAGGAACACCCGGGATGATGAAATGTTCCGAGGAAATTTCATCAGATTTATTCTGGTGACAATTTCTCCTGAAGGATCTGGTTAGATCCGGTCAGACCAAGATAGGTCGAGAGCGTGTCCAAAAAGTGAAACGCAGATCGAGGGCCAGCCAGCTCATCAGTTCACAAAGGAATGTTAATTAACAAAT
>Ga0194119_10010274_pt1 | contig 12367 bp, 5 predicted proteins | sample TA2MahC100mmetaG_FD_148620 | JGI IMG/M metagenome (GOLD analysis project Ga0194119, IMG submission 148620) | Freshwater microbial communities from Lake Tanganyika, Tanzania - TA2015018 Mahale Deep Cast 100m | ecosystem: Environmental > Aquatic > Freshwater > Lake | place: Tanzania: Lake... | reverse complement strand
CAAAAATATTTAGGCTCTAAACAAAAATGTCTCACTCTCCTCTCCTCCTCAGTTCATCAGGCTTAGGCCTATTCCCTTCATCTCACACATACAAACTATTGCCCTAGAACATCTCTTCATGGCCAGAGCCAGGCCAACAACGTTCTAGCTACCTAAACTATAGTTCTAGAACATCTCTTCATGGCCAGAGCCAGGCCAACAATGTTCTAGTTACATATACAATAGTTTTAGAACATTCTCCATGTTTAGAGCCAGGCCAAATATGTTCTAGTTACAAAAACTATAGTCCTAAAACATTCTTCATGACCAGAGCCAGGCCCAAAAACGTTCTGGATATATAAACTATAGTTCTAGAACATTCATCATAGCCAGGCCAGATATGTTCTAGTGATATAACCTACAGTCCTAGAACACTCTTCATGGCCAGATACAGGCCAAAAACGTTCTAGATATATAAACTAAAGTTCTAGAACATTCTTCAAGGCCTATCTCTTCTTGGCTTAGATAACCATACCCCAATTAGAGCCAATTGACACATGCCCTTCCCCCTGACCCTAGTCACAACTCCATGACTCATACCAGGCAAAAAACATTCCAGTCACATAAGGCCTATCTCTTCTTGGCTTAGATAACCATACCCCAATTAGAGCCAATTGACACATGCCCTTCCCCCTGACCCTAGTCACAACTCCATGACTCATACCAGGCAAAAAACGTTCCAGTTACATAACCCCATGCTTCTGGAACATTCCACCCTCTCCCCCTCTCTTCCCTAGAGTCCAGAAGGTTACAAAAGCATCCAGAAACGTCCAGAAACTCTGTCTCCCAGCTGGGTATATAAGGGCCAGCATTTTGCAGTATAGGCAGAAGCTTGTCCCCCTTCGAGGGGACAAGAACCAGGGGAGGGCGCCCCAGGCGCGCTCCCCTCTTTCTCTAGGGATGTTGTCACACGGAGAGGCGGACTATGCTCTGCCAGAAATGTGACAACAGTGGCACGGGGCTAGGGCCCTTAATAAGACCACACCCCGCTTTTCTCCCTTAGCGTAAGTGATGCGCAGTACCTGCTGCTCCTTACGGCCCTCTGCTACTGCATAGAGTATGGGAGAAAAAGAGAAAGTCTACTCCAGAACCCATACTCTTGGGATCTGCCAGTAGTTGGGACTCTTATTCAGAATCTGCATGAGAGACCCTCAGGGCAGAACTGTTCAAGAATCTTAACTACCCTTATTTGAACTAGCCTTTGTAGCTGTTAGCAAATCCCTAGCCTTTGTTAACAGTGTTGAGAAATTAGAGATGAGTCTGGACATTCTAAACCTATACATTAGTTCCATTTTAATTTCTCTTCACATTCTTGCATAGCTAAACACTACCATTGAAAGAAATGCATTGTTAACACTCAGTTATTGGTCTCTGAGTTTATAAACCTGGGATACATGGCAAGCTGATATATTAGACGTAATATACTCCGCTGTACACAAATATACCTTAGATGTTTAGTCCTAAGTGCCCCCAGTATTGTACAAATGTACAATAAAAATCTGTTGAAATATAAATCTATAGTTAAGACAAGTTGTCTTAGTGCGCAAACGTATACGTAAAATCTCTTAGTACAGTGTAAGAGCACATCATTGCACATCAAAGCATACAACTCTACAAGTAGGATCATAATTAGAGGTATCAGAAAAGTGGTAGAGTAATAGGTATATAAGGGGTAAGGTAATAGACAGTTAACTGTACAAATGTGATGTATGATAGGGACGGTAAAGAATGAATGTGTTGTTAGACTGTAACCTTAATGGACAGGTAATAAGATGTAATAAGGTGGTCTGTAATAGAAGTGTATAGAGCTTAATACAGCATAGCATTTACATAGAGGAAATTGGTACTGAACCTGTCAGACAAATGAAATAAGAACCCCCCCTGAACCAACATTGTGTTACTGAAACTTGAGTAAAAAGGGTAAGAGTTTCAATGACAAATATTGAAAATATCGCGTGGTTTTTGTGTAAGAGTAAAATCTTATTCAATTAATATTTTCAATTTCTTTTGGGACTCTGATTCTGGTGTAGACCTGGACAATACCTTGATTATGGACAGTTACCCTAAGAGCTCAGGGAAACTGGCTTAATCTGGGCCTACATTTGTTTCTTAGTTTCAAACCATGATATCTGCATGACACGAGGTCTAGAATTAGTCAGGAGGATTCCTCCCTGTGTGGGGTCACCAGACATGATGTGACACAGCCTATCCTAACCTGCAGTATGGATGACTGGGTCATTATTGGGTACTCCATATTGGGGGAATCTGTTAACCTGACTGAGGATGGGCTTTGGTTCCATAGCCAACATACTCTAGGAGACAGTGGCTTTGAATCTGCCTTTAATCAGTAAAGGCCTGCACCTACTGGATTAGATGCTTTTTAGGAATATCATCAGGAATCTAATCTGATCCAGGGTAGCAGTAATGGATTTACCATCTTTGCCAATTTCCGCATAGTGTTTCATAAAAACATATCAGTTAGATTTTCTGGGACGCTTTATCATATCTTTAGCGTTGTACAGGTACGCAGTCCTCATGGTAAAGGGACTGTGTATTTGACGTAGTATTAAGTATGTGATTTTTGGTGGCCTGAGGACTAAAGTTCATTATGGGAAATGGTGTTCTCCGGAGAACACTATACCACCATCTTTAGACCAGAGACGGCATTGTATTATATTTTTATTTATCCTCTTTCACTAGCCTAAAGCTAACCGTGAGAAATGGAATCCCCGTGGGCTCTATATTATCACCCTTGGGCTAAAGATTTTATAGGGTTTTCTTTCACCTTTATGTTTGAGTTTTAGCCTTCCCCCTGGGAAGCCATCCCCTTTTCACTGGCGCACAGTCCTTCTCTTTTTCATTGTCTGAATTTTCAGTACTGTACTTTCTTTTTCCTTTCCCGAGAAGGGGAAGGGTGCCAGAGAACTATACTTAGTCCTCTGCGCATCTACTATATACGAGTAAAATATTTACAGCATGTATATAGGCACACACACACACACATACTAAGAGACACACAAAAAGCATGGGAATACTACATTTAGTCCTGTACCGGTACACCATATTTTACTTACAGTACATATCCAGACATTATGAACTGTATTTTGTAGTATTTTTCCCTTATATTTTTGAAAGGACGACCTAAGCTAGCCCCAAGTCAATTGCACATATTTTCCAGTTATGCTTCTGGATAGAGCCGCTTTCAACAGTACCTGCCAAGTTCCATTCATAAAAATATTCTGCAGAATAAATTGGTGGACTTGTGCACTTTTGTGACCCCATCAACTTTCAAGTATGTACAACTTGATGATTTGGATGTTACAAAAACATTTTCCTGCTTGTTGCCAAAATTTGCTCAGTCATTTCTTACCTTTAAATCTGTTTAGCAAGACATGTAGGGAATAAATTGGAAATTTTAAAGGTCAATGTTGGTTTAAAAATAAAGCTATGCAGATCAACATCAGTTAAAAGATAATGGGGAAGACTAGTTTTCAAATAACAGCAAAAGAGTCTCAACTAGTCACTGTTTTCTAACCTCCAAAAATCTTCTTTTGCACCTATTTCCTACCCTACATTGTCACATAAAATGGCCACACAAATGTATCTCATATAAGGGGGCTGATATTTATCGTTTCAGATATATCAGACCTGGAGATACAGTCCTTTCCTTTTATAAGTCGGCTCTTTATAACAATGCAAACTTTCAATACCAAAAAATTGCTAACAGAAGAGCCTACACTATTGAGCAAACAAATTTTGCAACTAAAAGATCCTACAAATTTTGAGACTTTAATTGATGAAAAATGCAAGGCTGCAAATACTCATCAGGCTCTTAAAAAAAATCCTAGCACCTTGTAAGCAGGATCATCACAAGTCTCCGGATCATTTTCACAAAGGCCTTCCCCCCCCTATGAAACACATCTTTCATATACTGCCAATTCTGGGGATAAATCAAACCTGCAGTGTATCTAGAACACTACAAATAGGCCAGTGAATAAAAAAAATCAATGAACATGTTCAACCATGAAAAATTGCTTCTGAATAGCTGTCATGGTAATGATCCGTTAAATTAAACTATCATATTTTGTAGCAGATATGATATGTTTAGGCAGTATTTACTATTTTTCTTTAAGCACTAAAAAGCCCTCATTTAAAGCCTTTATGGAAATATATAATTTCCCACCACCAGCTGAGAAAAAACTTCCAGCACATAAAGCTGATACTCAACAGAGCTAACTTGTCGACAATAAAAAACTAACAACGGCTCACACTAAAAACAAGTCAGTCACATGTGCCACACATTTAATTTTGTGCTTACTAAAAAGAAAAATAAAGTAAAAATTTCCCTTTATGGAAATTCACTCATCAGACTGTTGGTTATTTCAACCCCTTATAATACAAATATTTGTAAGGTCATGGCAACCAAATCAAAAACTCCAAAATATTTAGCCATTTTTGAAATAACTAAGCATAAAATATTGCTTTCTATCGACAGTCAACTTTTCACTTCTCTTGTGAGGCAGAGAAATTAATATTGGTACTTTGGTACTGTACAGTACTTGTATAATAACTGAGGATGGATACTTGTATAGCAACTGTACCACTATATAGTTAAAAGCATGTAAAAAATATTGCTCTCAAGCTCCATGCTATTAAATACTATTGAGATATACGTACCCCATACCTAGAGCATAGATAGTTAGGATTAAAACTTTGGGACTACATGATTCTTATGCCATTATCTAGTCTAGAGCTGCCACTCTAAAGATTATAACATAGATCCCACATACTTAAAAATATCCCCTCTATTGTATTGTCATGCATACTGCTGCCAAGCACTTACCTAGAAAGCATTAAATAAAATATGATATGATGCTCACTTCCATTTTCATAAACACAAGGACATGCCTTGCTTTGAAAACTACTGTAAACTTTTCATTGCTTACCTTCAAAGAAATCCAAGAAACAGTCATCCCTCTAAGACACTCGACAGTCCACACGGATGATTTGACAATTAATGTCAACCTAGATTTTCTTTTGAAACTCATGGTCACAAGGTCCATTATTAAAGCAACAGTTTACAGTCTTAATCTTACTTTGTATGAGCCATAAAAGAAATCCTTTGACTATAGTGTACCTTCTCTAGACCTTTGGTAATTGTTGAATGAGTTTAAATTTATTTTACTGTAACTCTTATACCCCTGAGGCTTAGAACTATACTACTGCATGGATGTGCCAAATTTCTAGTACGAGATATGTAAGATAACTAAGATATAGAAAGGTAATCCATAGTTTGGTAAGAAAAGAAACTTCACTGACGAGCTTTATGTAAAGATAAAGATTCAAGAAATACTGAAGAATAGTGTTGTATAAGTATTCTAAGCAAAATCAGACTACTAAAGCATCTTATTTGCATTTTAATAGTTTGACTAAGAAATACTATGGCAAGGCAAGAGATGGAAAGATAACTCAGGCCCTTGCCTTTCTAACATCATAATAAATATCTTGAAAGGTTAGCCTGAATATCTCAAATCTTAGTTCCCGCAAGGCTGGTAGGAATAAAAATGTATGACATGTAAATAGATTCTACTGTGACTACCGCAAAAAAAGGAGTTTGATAATTTGACGGTCAACTTCTCCTTGCCCTCTCTTCTACAGATTAGGAGTGCTAGAGTACAGGAAAACCCCCATATTCCCCTCCACTGTTAACGAAGGAGGCACAACACAAATATAATTGCAATATTTTGTTGTTTCAGCTGATTTTACCGACTACACCTGCACTGTATAATATAAAAGTACCAGTACGTATTTCCAAAGGCAGGTTACACTGTAACTTACTGAGTTTTTCTAATCAATATATTTTCATAACATTATAAGGTACTGTTTTTCCGAAGGGATCAGTTAAACAGGATTAGTTTCCAACCTAACATCAGTAAAAAGCCTAATTAGTCGACTGGTTAGACACTTTGATCCGCAATTCAAAGGCCAAACCGCCTTGTTGCAGCACTGAGAAAAACATGTGGCTAACAAACGTTTTGGCTACTGCTGACAACAAGTGTCACCAGAGTAAAAGGCCGAGTAGAACTGCACTGAACGTTTCTTCACACATGCAGCATATATAACCTTCACCCACAAAACGTTTCACTTCTACAGCCCCTCCAATGTATGCAGTGTTATGTTGCGTCAGCTGACAGTATATCTTATACCCCCTGTCATACAGTAGTGTATTATGTAAATACATCAATACTATAGATATCTGCTAAAAATACACCCTCCTACCTGTATTACAAGCGCTGTGTTTTAAAACCCTTCCGTTTTCTATTTAGAAAGCTTCTAGACTCCCCCCCCATGCCGGGCCGAGTTGAAAATACCGGTTTCCACTGTATGATCTGCTCAGACAAGATACAGCAAATTGTTGCGTCAGCAAGGTCATTAACACATGGCCAACTGTGCGTACTGCGTATTCTAGGTCAGCTTTTGTGTTCCAATGGATCAGAAGGAGTTAGGGTATTCGACACCAGCCACACGGTGCAGGGTTGAAATTATATGTTTGTTTTTTTTTTGTTTTGTTTTCTTTTATTATTCTTAGCCCCCTTCTCCAGTCCGTGTTGCTAGCACTACGTATTGATACTTTTTCATGCTGCATCAGCTTAATGTACAATGCAACAACACTGGCTTAAATATGCAGTAAATAATTTGACTTCATTTACAGTCTTATATTATGGCATTCCATTGGTTAAATTACGTATGTTGCCGAAGCTTATTACGTATTTTATTTGTTAGATGGTGTAGATAGCTTACATCTGTGTCACCTGTACTATGTGTTTGTAATCCAGATGTTGCGTTGGGTTGAGACAAGTGTTTAATGATTAAGCGTATATTTCAGATAATGTGTCAGTACCTACAGTAGAATTGCGTACATTGTATCATAATTTGCGTATTCTTACACACAGTATTATCTGTAGTTAGGAAAGGAAACGTTTTGTATACTATGTATTGCGTACTGCGTATTGCGTACTGCACAAAACGCCCCGCATACAGCATACTGCATACAGCGTACAGCATATTAGGTATTGTGTACTGAGTACAGTGTATTACGAATTGTAGGTCAGAGAACATTTTGTTTTATTCAGTAAATTGCTGCCTTAGCAAACAATCATTGATACACAACAACAACCCCTATTGCATACATTTTGAACAATATTCAGAAGCGCAAATACATATGGCCAAATATAACTTACAGCTAATTCAAACTCTTGATTCTTTAAGAGTATCAGTGCCGAGAGCTGCGTATATCTAACTGGAATTTGCGTCAAAATGCTGCTAGACTCCCCCCCCCGCCATGCCGGGCTGGGTTACTATAAATCGTTGCGACAGCAAGGTCATTGACACACAGCCAGTTGCGCGTATGGAGTACTGCATATCCTGTATAGAGATAGTTAATATCAAAATATAATAGAATAGATATATGTAAATGAACATAGAAACATTCTGCTCTTGGATGGATTTTTGCTTCAATTTTTTTTTCTTAATACATAATGCTCTTGCTTACCACACCAGCTTGTGTGGTGACTACAAACACCTTATTGCAATCTTAATTTGAATTAGCAGAAGCCATTTAGTGTGTATTTTATATATTATACAGTAGCGTTATGTACTTGGCAACGCACTGGTAACCTTTTTGTAGCAATATTGAATGTAGCTTAGCCGGTAATAACCCCGGTTACATGTTTCTGTGTTCTTGTAATGACTGTTGGACCAGACACAGAATTTTCCTTTATATCATCTTGGGAAACAATTTTTCCTTTGGTATGAACTGATTTCATATAAAATAGAAAACCGTCATATGTAAAGATTCCAAACAGAGACTCTTATGAATTGAATAATGAAAAATTTAGCAGATCAACAAATGAATTGAACTCTCAACGCAAAATTTTTGGATTATCCTTGTAATATTTCCACTCTTTAAAAATCTTATTCTAAAGAGACAGTGCACTGAGATTTAGTTCAAACTTCAATTTTATTTGACACAGTTTATAAATTGTTTACATAAGTGAGACTACATTCAAACCCACTTAAAACAGTACTCCATTTTTTTTTTCTTTTCTTAATCTTGATGACATTTCATGACATATTTAGGTATGTACAATACTCATGAAACAGAGAAAAAGGCTTTATTTAACACCAGTTCTAAAAACATAATGCTGTGTCCTTTTATTGGTTCTAAACAACAAATTTCATACTAAGATCTGCTGCCCCTGTCATTTTAAAATCTTACCGCAAATCATGACATGCTAAAAATGTACTACCAACATAATGTTTACCCTTTGGTCACTAACATCGCTAGCAACTATACTGTTCTTTTCTCTGCCCTGTACCTAATAGTATAAATATTTGCTGCAGTAGTACCACTTTTGCTACCCCCTTGCAACAAAGTACCACTACAAGTCACCAAAAAGGTCATTTTTGATAACATCCTATCTTTTGTTATCTCAAAGCCACCATGGAAACACCTGTAGTCGCACCCGAAAAACCACTGCCAATGGCTGAACACAGATTGTTGGACCCGGTTAGTCCCTCAAAATTGGTGTTAAACGCAATTATGCTTCCATTTATCTGCTTTTCTGGGTCCTAACAGGTAGATCTTTCTGATCTTCACACTAATGCTTTTACAAATACTTTATAAGTACTTGCAATTTTTCAATATATATATATAGTACACAACTGCTCAAGAGCTGTTTTTCGGCATTACACATACGGTACCACACTTTCCTACTAGTACTATTAGGTCTTGTATACATGCACTGCTGTACAAAGGTTACTTCACTGCAATTATATATTACACGTACCTCTACTGCACTCAGTTTAAACTACATACTGTACATACATTACTGCACTTTGCTCCACAAAAGCTAGCTTTGTACCTAGATACTATGCTTATTCAAATAGTATGTACATCGTACAGTATGCCGGTACTGTATACTCCTACACTGCTGTGCCATAATTACACACTCTACAGTATATTCATTTGTATGCTACTGCATTTCTGTTGCTGTATTTTTACCCATACACTGTACTACACAACAGTGTTGATAATATCCAATATTAATCTCTACTATGCAATCTTATAATAAATCTCTCTTACGCCTTATCCAATATATTGCATTTTAGGCATCCCTACTCACACACAATCACATGTGTATACCCTGGCAGTAACAAACAAATGCTTAAGTGAACTCACAAAAATTGCATATAATTGCATTGTACAAGTTCATACTGTTTGCTGCTATTCTAAATGTATTCTCATGGGCTTCTGAGATAACTTTACGTACCATATATGTACTGTATACATAACAAAAATACATTTAGTAACATGGTATGGCTCAGAATACTTGCTCACGCTCGTGTATTGTATTGCTGCAAAATCAAATGCAAAAGCCGTTGGCTTTGTTCAAATATATTTCTTTAATACGTAATTATACTGCTACTAGGATGCGGTGTTAGAAATTGAATATATAAATATGATGTTTCTTTGATGCTTACCATGCTTGATAGCATTGTGTCATACTGATAATATATTATTACCCTGTATATAGTGTACATTGCATAAAACCATATTACTCTCGGCTGATAGACATAGTATTTTAGCATACAATACTAACACTTTGCACACGTTGCATAGCCTAAGCCTCAGAAATTGTTTCTAAAAGAAGTTCCAAATTGATTTCCTGAAACAATTTGAACCTTGGATGGGGGATGTACCCATTAGTTGAAGCTCCATACTTTAGATCCACGGTAACTTTGAGGGAAAATTACCAATCTCTTAAACAAAGAATGGTATCCTCGGCTAGCTCATAACCTTTTGTTGTAACAACAGTTTGTCACTTTCACTATATATCACTAAACCACAAAAATAAGTTCTTGCAAACATGGCAATCATTTCTGCCTACTTAACATTTGCAAGTCTTTCTTTGTTTCTTTCTCCCTTTTCCCTGAGAGAGGGAAGGGGTACAGTGGGTACAATACTTTGGCCCACTGTCCCGCTGTATCACCAATTGAATCAATTATTCAATTAGTCACAAACCTCCAGAGCAAAGTCTCCCCATCAACAACGACAAACAGCTACTGAACGGTTCACATGTCCCACACATGCTTACCCCCCCCTGTCACGGTTACCAGAAGTTGCATAAAATTTCTTTTTAACCCTACTCATTTTTTCTTCTTTCAGTCAAATACACTATGACTGCTAGCTTATATGAAAAGCCTTACTAAAAGAGTTGGATTTTCTCTAACATATTTAGAGATTTTAACAATACTGAACAAAAACGAATCTGTTTGGTTTTTAGCTTAAAACTTTGAACAGTTTTATATGTCTTAAAAATTTAAAAAGATCCAAATTACCCACAATCAGGGCTACAATCTTGAAGAAAAATCATTCTTGTACATTAAGAACTAACCAATGGATACACATAACAGACAGGCTGAAAGTTTGCCGTTTTGAATAAAATAAGTTACATAACTGAGATTTAAGAAAAGATTGCATGACATATTTTTGTTTTCTCCTTTCCTTTCTTTTCTCTTTCAAGATTAAAATGTACCTTATTCATATTACAGTGTATCAATACATACAGTGTTGATAGAAGGTCACACAACATTAAATTTTGTGCCCAAAAGATCTAGTTACACCTTTTGTTACTTGATACGTTAAAATGCCATATCATTACCCTATTACGGCTCTGGCAATATATTATGAAAATCTTGTGCACTAACAAGATTATCATACATTCTGAAAAATGATTTCCTGGCTCTATTAGCAGAAAACAAGTAAGTACATGCCCAGCATTAGAAAATTCAATTTATTTTCGTACCTCTACAAAACTGGGCTTGCGCTAATAATAACACTTCCTACGTTCTTGCATCATCTTAAATAAATAGATGGAAAAGATAGGAGTTTAGAACTTATGCTTTTAAGGGAGTTAACAGTTGTTCTGTAGTTAAAACTCAACATGCGAATTATGGATAAGCACTATTAATCTAAGAGTTAGCGATATTTTCTCTTTAAATTTTACTGTCAAAGTAATCTCCACTAACTTATGCCCATCAACATGGCAAAGCTGTTAAATCAGATAAACTCACAAACATTTCTTAAAAATCTGATTGATTTATTGCCAAAGGGATCATCAGAATGACAAATTTAACTGACTGAATTTATTAAAAGCTGGCTACTTACGATAAAAATTTATCTACTTGTAAGTTTCAGAATGATCAAAATTTACACCTCCCATTCCACGGATCTCAGTGAATAGGAAAATTTTGTCCAAAATCAGTCAATAAAAATAAGGTCATAAATTTTGAAATGTATAAAAAATAATGCCACATAGAATACTCTGTCAGGTTTTATTTTCATGAGTAAATAAGTTAGTGGACCAATGCCTGAAAACCTCTAAAAGAAAAACTTATCATCTTGATAGTTTTAAGTTTTTTGTAAAGAAATTTCTTCCTACTCTAAATCTTTTGGAAGAGATGTAACTTTCTTTCTGTGCCCTGCAACTTTCCACAAAAACTTAATGTATCTCTCCAAGATTTTTGAGATTTATTGGCTCATTACAAACTGCTGTGCTTTCCTCTTAAAAGGACTTAACAGTATCCCATTTCTGCTCCTTTTAGCAAAGATAAAGGTTCTTCATGTCTTTTATAAAAAAAGAGTGCTTTTTACCGTTTTTGCAAGATTACAGCAAAACCCAGCACTGCTTGGCCCTTAATGCTTATTATATTAGCACACTAAAATTGTGCTTTGCACAAATAAATTATCTGGAAAAGGCTACCTGTGTGGAATCTTATAAACAGATTAACACACTTGCTCCTTATGCCTTCCCTTATGGCCAGAATTTATTAAAAAAAAAATTATGACATGCAATACAGTAGACAAATGCACAATTAAATTTATTGTATTCCCTATAGAAATAAGGAACAAAAAGCGAAGTAGCTTTCTCCTTTAAACACTTTTTCTTAACAAAAGTTTAACAGGACTTAGAGAATACAAACAAAATCCTGCATTTGAGATGGTATGTTCTCTTGTTGAAACCTTTCGACACAAAAATTCTCATTAGAATACCATCTATCATAACTCAGCTCTAGTATATGCAATGCATAGTACATCATAGTACATAATACATGCATCTCATACTTCTATCCTGCATTACATATATATTCGTACACACATAGTACCGTATATGTGATATCTACTACACAACCTACCATATACAATAAGTCTCTGTAGAGCATAGTACAAAGCATGGTGCAAAGTACTAACAGTATATGGTAGAAC
>Ga0194119_10010266_pt1 | contig 12370 bp, 10 predicted proteins | sample TA2MahC100mmetaG_FD_148620 | JGI IMG/M metagenome (GOLD analysis project Ga0194119, IMG submission 148620) | Freshwater microbial communities from Lake Tanganyika, Tanzania - TA2015018 Mahale Deep Cast 100m | ecosystem: Environmental > Aquatic > Freshwater > Lake | place: Tanzania: Lake... | reverse complement strand
ACTTGGAGGACCGCGTCCTGGTCCTCTACAACCGCTCCGACAAGCCGGCCAAATTCGAACTGGACCTCAGCCCGGAATTTTCCGACGGTCCCCTTCAGGATCAACTCGGCATTCTCAAGGACGTGAACGTAAAAAATGGTTTTGCAAGCATCACCTTGCCAGCCCGGATTAGCGCCTTTCTTACACCCTAGTTAAAACTGGTCTGTTGAAACATTTCTGTCCCTTCCAAGGGGCGAGCTTCCTTGCAAATTTTTGTCATCTTATTACTAAAAATGCGTAAAAAGTTATTGTAGGTTTACTAACATTTTATTGACGCACACAATAGAAGGTATAGGAAAGACCTGTGCCACCCAATCAGTCCGACATTAAGGCGCTAAATCATCCTGAACAAAAAAGGAGTAATTGATGAAAAATAATTATCTGATAACCGATCTTGGTCCCCACATCTTGGTTGATCATTCCCAGATCACCTCGCCGCGCCCATGGAAGTCATGGATCGTAGGGTTGGCTTTGTGGGCAGCAACCCTTGGCGTCCTCTACTGGCTCAGCCTCGGGGTGGCCCAAGCCGAAACCACCCCGTCCGACCCGCTGGTCATGAAAGTTTACCCGGACGGCACCAAGGTCGTCATTCGTTGGAGCGAGGTGGGCAGGCAGGTCGACAACGGGGAAAAGTACGGCGGCGCTCCCCGGATCGTGGCCTACGACCCAGCCAAAGACGGCATCGTTCCTATCGGCGAGTCCAGCCAGAAAGCTGAATCGACTGCCACCCCCGCAGCCGTCCCCAACTCATCCTCCGTCGTCTCGCCGGAGCAAACCGCTAAAATGGACTACACCCATGCTGATCCCGCAAACTATGACCCCGATGCAGGGCCCTTGGAGGGTTTCACATTCAGAACGGCCACCGGCGTGGCTTTTCAGCAACCCCTTAGCGGAAGGGACTCGAATGGGCTGCTCGGAGACGCAACCCCCGGCTATAACAAAATTGTCTTTCAACCGGGCATCCGTTTCGACTTGGAACCGGCCTACAATGTCACCGACTGGTTTAGGGTGGGGATGGAAACCGCCTTTATTTACAATCAAATCCACTCTGTCACGGTCAACGGTGATGGAATTTACAATGGGGGGTCAACCATTGGTAATGGCGGATTCTATCAGGTCCCCATCCTGGCCAACGTAGGCTTCCATTTTCCCAGTGATGGACCGGTTCGGGGTTACGTGGGAGGGGGGACTGGCGCAGCTTGGAATGTGCTGCAAATATCCACTGCAGGAGGGGCTCCTTACACGAGTTATCAGTGGAATTTTGTTTGGCAAGTTACGGCCGGCTTTACCTACACCGTGATGAAGGGGTTGGATTTGGACATTGGCTATAAACTGCTCAGCACGCCGTCACCGAACTTTCAAAATCAAAATGCCTTTAAATCTAGCTACAACCATGCAGCTGAAGTCGGCTTGGTTTGGCGCTTTTAGTCATTGAACGACAAAACCCCCGCCCTCAAGCGGGGGTTTTTATGCCTTTTTAGTTAATACTTTCCCAGCAAATCTGTGGATAACTTTACTATAAATAGGGTTCTTTCTTTTGTAGGTACCATATATTGTATCCAGAGTCTTGGGTACCTCCATGTACTGCCCAGACCTTCGACGTTGGATTTTTATCTTTCTGATTCTGAATTCCTTTTCCGATTTTTCCCAAGCTCAAAGAATTTTTCTGCCACCCACACCGAATCCTGTACCTCCACCTTCTCAGGTTGGTTCCGCCCAAACTCCACCCGGAACCCAGAAGGCAGGAACAACTTTGGTTTTAAAGACTTATCCGGATGGCACCAAAAAAATTGTCTCCCTCGAGGCGTTGAATTTCCGCGACGATGGCGCCGCTTTCGGCGGCCCTCCTAAACTTTCCCTGTACCAAGATATCGCCAGGCCCCCGGTCGCCCTTTCCCCAACCTCACCGGAAAGACTTACCATCGCCTCCATCGGAAATTCCACTGACCCTTCCTCTCTTGCCGCCAATCTGCCTCCCTCCGTCGATCCGCTCGCCGGCGCCACCCCAGTCGCGGCAACCGACCCCATGAGTGGAGGTTCTTCCAACCCCATGGGCGGCGGGGGCACGGCGGCGCCCATCGATCCCTTGGCGGGATCGGCTCCCAAAAATCCGCCTCCCTTGCAAACCGTCTCCGGAAAACCCGCCCCGCTCGTGGGCGACTCCACGATGCTTCAGCTCGGCGAATGGGAAAGTTTCTTTCTCAATGCGGGGATCGGCGGCTCCCTCCAAGGACAACTCACCGCCCGCCGCGTGGACAACGGCAACAACCGACAAGCGTATCCTTACCGGTATACCACCGGGGCTTTTGCCGGCGCTCTTGTTGGCGGGGAAAACTTTACTTTTAAGCCAGGATTTCGTCTGGACGTGGAGTTCGGTTATAACTTTTACGAGTGGCTGGCGGTGGGGCTCCAGACAGGACTTACCTATAATGGGATTAATCAATACAACGTCACGTTTAGCGATAATGCTCCAAGCAACCTGCCCGCCGGTTCCTACAATATGTCTGCGGATGGAGAACTGGTCCAAGTCCCCGTCCAAATCAATGGGATTCTCCGTTGGCCCGGTCAGACGAAATTGCGTCCTTTCGTGGGCGGTGGTGTCGGTGCGATCTGGCAGCAACTCGACGTGAACAATTTCTACCTCGCCAACACCGACATTCAGGGAAATTACTGTCGCAGTGGCTTCCAATTCGGTTGGAATGCCCAGGTGGGTCTGACCTACACGGTGGAGCCCGGGGTCGATTTTTACGGGGCTTTCAAAATGCTCAGTGCTTTCATGCCGGTGATCGGCAACTACCAGTTTGAAAACTCCTACAACTTCGCCCTCGAAGTAGGTATCCAGTCCCGGTTTTAGTTTTCCTCGAGACTGATCTCCCCAGGTTTCAGGCCGTGGCAAACTCCCCGCTTGGTCTTGGCAATAAAATCACAAAACTCCTTCACCTCCGCCGCCTTGGCGTCCTTCCCTTTCCGAATCGCCTCTAAGGCCTGCACCCGGTTCTTTCCGCCGAAGAAAAATTCTTCATACGCGCGCTGTAAGGCCTTCCGATTCTCCGGCCCCACCCCCGCCCGCCGTAAACCCACTGCATTCAGGCCGCACACCCCGTTGGTCGCCACCGCCATGCAGTAGGGCGGCAGATCCATCCCCACCCGGGTCTGACCCCGCACCATCGCCAATCTTCCGATCCTGACGAATTGGTGCACCACCACCGCCCCACCCAGAAAGGCCTTCTCCTCCACCTCCACGTAGCCCGCCAATAGCACGTTGTTCACCAACACCACCCCGTCCGCCAACCGGCAGTTGTGCGCCACATGCGCCCCCACCATCAGGAAACAACCGTTCCCGATGACGGTGTCGGTGCCCTCTTTGGTCCCCCGATGAATCGTCACATACTCCCGAATCACATTCTCTGATCCAATGATCACTCCGCTTTTTGCCCCCTGATAAGCCAAATCCTGCGGTTCCGCTCCGATCACCGCTCCGATGCCAATCCGGTTTTTGGCCCCCATCTTAACCCTGCCTTCCAGGACGGCCCGCGGACCCACCACACACTCCGCTCCCAGCTCGACCTCTGACCCCACGATCGCCCCCGGACCCACTAGACACCCCGCCCCCAGCTTGGCGCCTTTCTCCACCATCGCCGTCGGATGAATTTCGGTTTGTATCAAAGGTATCCTGCCTCCCGAAAACTATAGTAGCCGGGACGCCCCTGCCGGGCGACGCCGATAATCACGTGATCTTGCAGCTCCACCCCCAACGCCTTCGCCCCGTCGCGTAATCTCCGCGTGAAGTCCAGATCCGCCGGACTCGGGGCCGGATCGCCCGAGGGATGGTTATGCACCGCCACCATGGCATAGACCGCCTCACTGCCCAAAGCCTGCCGTAGCACATCCTGCGGCTGCACCGCCGTCTCATTCACCGATCCCCGGCTGACCTGCACCTTGCGGATCAGCTTCAATTTGGTGTTCAACAACAGCGCCCACATTTCCTCGCGATCCTTTCTCCGTAATTCCGCACCCAGCACCGCCTCCACTTTTGCCGGGTGATCCATCGGCTCCCCCGCCACCTCGGCCGAACCCACCCTCCGCCCCAGTTCGATCGCCGCCGCGATCTGGCAGGCCTTGGCCATCCCCAACCCCTGAAATTCTTTTTGCAGCGACTGCGGCGTGATCCGGGCCAAGCTCCCCAAGGCCTCCCGCGAGTGCAGGATCTCCCCCGCCAACTCCACCGCCGACTTACCGGGCCGGCCCGTTCCCAGCACAATCGCCAGCAGTTCCGCCGTCGACAACGCCTCCGGCCCCCGGGTTATCAACCGCTCCCTGGGCCTCTCCTCCGCCGGCAACTCCCGGATCCTGCTCACTTCCCGGCACAATAAACGGAGCGACCATCCCCCTCAAGAAAGGGGGAATGTGTGCCTTGAGCTCCACCTCATTCCCCTCGTACCTCTTTTCCAGGATCCGTCCTGCACGGGCCAACCGGGCCAGTAAGGCTCCCTCGCTCTGGGGTACCTTCAAATGGACCCGCATGCTCCAGGCCGAAAGCATTGCCGCCAACTCCGCGAAAAACGCCGGCATCCCTTCCCCCGTCTTAGCCGAAAGCAAGATCCCGTGCGGAACCCCCGCCGCCTCCCGCTCCAAGCCTGATCGATTCTCCCCCCGATCCACCTTGTTCCACACCGTCAGCGTGTGCTTATCCCCGGCACCGATCTTTTTTAACACCTCTTCGACCGCCCGGATCTGCTCCGCCCGCTGCGGATGACTGGCATCCACTACATGGATCAGCACATCCGCAAAGGCTACCTCCTCCAGAGTCGACTGGAACGACTCCACCAGATGGGTCGGTAGCTTCTTGAGAAAACCCACCGTGTCGGTCAAGAGCACCCGCACCCCGTTGGGCATCCGGAACTGCCGGATGGTCGGATCCAGCGTCGCAAACAGCCGGTCCTCCGCCGCAACTTCGGCATGGGTGAGACGGTTCATCAAGGTCGACTTCCCTGCGTTGGTATAACCCACCAGCGCCGCCACCGGCCAATGCTGGCGCAGGCGACCCTCCCGCTGGATCGTCCGGTGCTTCCGCACCTCCCCCAAATCCCTTTCCAATCGGGTGATCCGCTCCTGCACCCGCCGGCGATCCACTTCCAGCTGCGTTTCCCCTGGTCCTCGCATCCCGATGCCCCCCGTCTGCCGGGAAAGATGCGTCCACATCCTCGTTAAGCGCGGTAAAAGATATACCAGTTGGGCCAGCTCAATCTGCAGTTTTCCCTCCCTTGACTTCGCCCGCTGCGCAAAAATGTCCAAAATCAGCTGGGTCCGGTCCAGCACCTTGCAGGAAAAAATTCCTTCGAGATTGCGCGCCTGCGCCGGGCTCAGCTCGTCGTCAAAAATGACCGTGTCCGCTTTCTTGTCCCGGGCCGTCTTCGCTAACTCCGCCGCCTTGCCGCTCCCGATGTAGGTCGGCGCCACCGGCGCCTCCATTCTCTGGGTCGCCCGATCCGCCACCTCACCCCCCGCGCTTTCCACCAGCAGTCCCAGCTCATCTAGGGACTCCCCCACCTCCCAGCGGTTGCTCTTGGGAGTTTCCAACCCCACCAAAAAGGCACGCTCCGTCGTCCGATCCCGACCCGTGGAAATGATCATCCGAAAAGGTTATCCCGCCAGCGCCTTTGCCAGCTTCTCCACCCCTGTTGCCGGCAGGGACTGCCCTGGTTTTCCTTCGATAACGATCAAATTAGGAACCCGTTTGAGCCAGGTCAATTGACGCTTCGCATAGGCCCGGGTCGCCACCATAATTTTGTCACTTGCCTCCTCCCGGCCCAACCGCCCCGCCACCACCAGTTCGATCTCCCGGTAGCCGATCGCCCGCCCACCCGGGCACCCCCGCCAGCCCGCCCGCCCCCGCAGCCTCCTCACCTCCTCCGCCCAGCCGTCTTGGATCATCCCGGCCACCCTCGTCCGGATCACCGCCGCCAACACATCCAGGTCGGGCACCAGGGCAAAGGTGGGCGCACCTGCCAAGGGTCCAGCCACCGTCTCCTCCCGCTGCCACGATGACATTTTCCGCGCTGTCTGCCGCCAAACCGCCAAGGCCCGGATCAGTCGTCTCCGGTTTTGCAAATCCGCCTGCCCGGACCATTCCGGATCCACCCGCCGGATCTCCTCGACCAGCTCCGCGGTCGACCTTGCCTCCAGTTCCGCCGCCACCTTCACGTCCGTGCCGGGTGCCCTGGCCAATCCCTCCGCCAAAACTTTGTGATACAGCCCGGTGCCTCCCACCCAAATCGCCCCTTGGCTCCGTTTCCTTAAATCCTCCAGCACCGCACCTGCCGACCTTAAATAATCGGCCGCCGTAAAAGGCTGCTCCGGTTCCACCAAGTCCAGCAAATGGTGCCGGATCTCCGTCCTCGCCATCGCCGAAGGCTTGGCCGTTCCGATGTCCAGCCCCCGGTAAATCTGAAAGGCGTCCACGGAGCAAATCTCGGCCCCCGTTGTCCGCGCCACAGCCATCGCCAAACGGGATTTTCCCGAAGCCGTGGGTCCAAGCAGGAAAATCACCGGCGCGGCTAACTCCAGTCCCCCAGCCCCGCCGACCCCTTCACCCGCCACAAATTGACCAAATCCCGGTTGAGCTCATTCAGGAATCGGGATGGGGTCTGCCAGGCGTCCCCTCCTTTGCCCATCCGCAGCCGGGGGTGACTCAAATAAAGCTCATCCTTGGCCCGGGTCACCGCCACATAAAACAAACGCCGTTCCTCTTCCTCTCCCTCCTCCGTTTCCATCGCCCGGGCCGATGGAAACAGCCCGTCACAAAGCATGATCACAAAAACCACCCCGTACTCGAGCCCCTTCGCCTGATGAACCGTGCTCAGCCGCACCGCATCCCCCTCGTTGTCATTCTGCCTGGCGGCCACCTCGGTCTCGGTATTTCCCAGCAGGGCCAGCTCCGCCAGAAAATCAGCGGTGTTGGCAAAACCGTTGGCATAATCCTCCAACTGCCGCAAATCATCCAGACGGTTCACCGCGTTGGCATAACGGGCCCGGACGTAGTCCCCATAACTCCCTTCCACCACCACCTTGACCTGTTCCGCCGGAGGCTTTCCGGCGATCTGACGCAAAGTCTCCACGAGTTGCGACCAGCCTTGGGCGCTCTTTTCGGAAACCTTTACCTGCCCCAGCGCCTTTCCTCCCGCCACCTCGTTCCACATTTTGGTGGCCGATTTCGGCCCCACCCCCGGCAAAAGCCGGGCGAGGCGGTGAAACGCAACCTCGTCCTTGGGATTTGTGCCCACCCGCAAATGCGCCGCCACATCCTTGATGTGGGCCTGTTCAAAAAACCTCAGGCCGGAGGTGATCGTGTAGGGAATGTTTCGCCGGGTTAACTCCAGTTGCATCTCCATGGCATGAAAATGGGCCCGATAGAGGATCGCGATGTCGGACAGGTTGGTTCCTTCTTCGTGCAACTCCAGAATCCTTTGTGCCACAAACGCCGCCTGTTGGCCCCCATCCTCTACCGCCACCAAGGCCGGCTTCACTCCGGCATCCCGCACCGCCCGCAGGTTCTTGGGAAACTGCTTGGGGTTGTGGCTGATCGCGTGGTTCGCCAATTCCAGAATCTGCGGAATGCTCCGGTAATTCGTCTCCAACCGGACCACCTTGGTTCCGGGATGCCGGTCAGGGAAATTCAGAATGTGCTCCACCTTGGCCCCCCGCCAGGAGTAGATGCTCTGCGCATCATCCCCCACCGCCATGATCTGGTGGTGCCCGGCCCCGATCGCGTCCACAAAGTCCGACTGCAGCCGGTTGGTGTCCTGGTACTCGTCGACCAACACATGCTGAAACCGGTCCCGGTACCGTTCCTTCAGATCCGGCTGTTCCAGAACCTGCAGGGAGAGGGTTAACAGATCATCGTAATCCATCGCGGCACTGTCCTTTTTCCGCCGTAGATAAATCTCCGCCACCTTGCTAATCCAACCCTCCAGCTCGGTGAAGTATCCAAATTGTTTTTGGAGGATGGCTCCCACCGTGGTCCGGTGGTTGGCCGCCAAGCTGAAGATCTCCGCCAGCACCTCCGGCTTGGGGAAACGCTTGTCCTTGGGATCTACCCCCGCCTCCCCCAGACTGGCCGCGATCAGATCTTCCGCATCCTCCCGGTCCAGAATGGTGTAGTCCCGCGCGTAGCCCACCCGGTCGGCATGCCGGCGCAAAATCCGGTTGCCCACATGATGGAAGGTGCCGCCCCATAGGCGGGAAAGATCGTGCGGCAGCAACGAGGCCACCCGGGCCAGCATCTCCTTGGAGGCCTTGTTGGTGAAGGTCAGCAGCAGGATCTGCTCGGGCGCCACGCCCTGCTCCACCAGATACGCCACGCGGTAGGTCAGGGTCCGGGTCTTGCCACTGCCGGCACCCGCGATCACCAAAATCGGGCCCGGCGGGGCCGTCACCGCCGCCAGCTGTTCCGGATTCAACTCCCCGGCGTAGTCGATTCCCGGCCCGCCCGCCGGCCGGCCCTCCTCCCTTAAAATGTATTCCACGCGCACACCTCGTCCGCCAAAGCTCCCTCGTAAAGCGCCCGACCCACGATCACCCCTTCCACCCCGCCAGCCTTGTCCAAGGCCTGCAGATCCTTCCACCCGCTGATGCCCCCGGAGGCGATCACCTTTCCGGAAAAGGCCTTCACCATCTCCTGCACCGCCGGGATATTCGGCCCGGTCATCATCCCATCCCGGGTCACGTCGGTATAAATAATCCGGATCACCCCGGCCTCGGACATCTTGGCGGCCAGATCCTTGGCCTTCCAACCGCTCGGCTTCGTCCAGCCCCTCGTTTCCACCACCCCGTTGCGGGCATCAATCCCCACGACCACCTTCTCCGGCCCAAACCGCTGCACGGCCTCCTTGATCCGCTCCGGCTCGTCACAGGCGATGCTTCCGAAAATCACCCGGGTCGCCCCCGTCTTTAGGATTTTCTCCGCCACCGCCAGATCCCGGATTCCTCCCCCCACCTCACAAGGCATTTTCACCGTGCGGGCGATCTGCCCGATCATGTCCAGGTTCCGCATCTGCCCATCAAAGGCCCCCTCGAGGTCGACCAGATGCAACACCCGGCCCCCTGCCTTTTCCCAACGCCGGGCACAACCCATCGGATCCGTGCTGTAGACTTTCTTTTCGGTGGCTTTGCCTTGGGCCAGACGCACCACCTCTCCGGCCATCAGATCGATCGAAGGAATAACAAACATCAATCCATGCCCAGCTTCTTGCGACCATCTGCCGTGATCATTTGCGGCCCCCAGGGCGGATCCCACACCACCTCCACTTGGGCCTCCTGGATCCCCTCCAGGGATAAAATCTTCTGTCGCGCATCCGCCGCAATCGAGGGCCCCATTCCGCATCCCTGCGCCGTCAGGGTCATCTTCACCTCCACCCGCCGACCGCCCCCGTCCGTCTTTTTCATTTCCATACTGTAGATCAGCCCCAGATCCACGATGTTCACGGGAATCTCCGGGTCGTAGCAGGTCTTCAGCACCGCCCAGACCGCATCCTCACCCGCCGCCCCACCGGTCGACTGGGTCTCCGTGGAGACTTTCTTCCCGAGCGCATCCGCGTCCTTGCCTTGAATCCGGAACAGCCCGCCCTCATGGGGGGTGTGCACCGTAAAAGTCCCTCCCAAATCCTGCGTGATAATCACCTCCGTGCCGGCCGGCAGCTTTTTCGTCGTTCCGGCCGGGATGGCCACGGCCTCCACTTCCCTCTGCAGCTTGATCTCTTCGCTCATGATGAGTGGTTTAGCAGTTTAGCCCTTCGCTACGAAGCATGACTTCAGCTTCAGGCAATGCCCGCCCCCCAAAGCACCCGCTTCGGCTCATGCACCCTCCAGACCATCGGTTGCCTCCGCGCCAGCAGCCCCCGGTTCCACCAGTCCAGCGCCTCCTCCCGGTCTTTCATCTTCTTCTCCCTTTTGGTGGCCTCGAGAAACGATTTTCGGGACAGCCCCCAAAGCAGCGGCCGCTCCAGCTCCGACCAGTCCGCCTCCAGCAGCGCCCGGTTGTGCTCCACCGTCTTGCCAAAACCGATGCCTGCATCGGGCAGGATCCGGGAGCGGTCGATCCCTGCCGCCACCAAGGTCTCCATGCGCCCTGCCAGAAATTCCCGGATCTCCGCCACCACATCCCGGTAGTTGGGATTGTTCTGCATCTCCTGCGGCCGACCAGCCGCATGCATGCACACGTAGCCCACCCGGCTTCGCGCCACTAAGTCGATCATTCCCTCATCCCATCGACCCCCACCCACATCGTTCACCACATCCACCCCGGCCTCCTCAATCGCCGCCCGGGCCACCTCTGCCTTGTAGGTGTCCACGGACAGGAACGCCTCCGGCCTTTCCTTACGCAGCTCCTTCAACACGGGAATCACCCGGGCCCGCTCCTCCTTGGCCGAGACCGGCTCCGCCCCCGGCCGGGTCGACTCTCCCCCCACGTCCACCCCATCCCCCTCGGCCAATAAAGTTAGGCCCTGCCGGACGGCTTCGGCCTGCCGCACAAACTTCCCGCCATCGGAAAAGGAGTCGGGCGTGACATTGAGAATTCCCAAACAAAAGGGCCGCTCGGCCGACAGCTCAATGGTCCGATCCCCGCAAAGCCACGGTTCCGTGGCGGATACCGGCATGGGCGGGAAGGTTCCTTAAGCCCCGGCGGGCGCGCCTTCCAGACCCGGCAGAATCGTGCCCTTGTCCTTCACCTTCTCCACCGGACGGTTGGCCGGCAATGGCTCGCTCGGCGCCGGCGAACTCGGCGCGGTCAGCCCCTTGGGTGGGGGATTCATCATCCGGCCATGCTTCACGATCTCCTCCACCTGCGACCCGTCCAACGTCTCATACTCCAGCAAAGCCGCCGCGATCTTCTCCACGGTGTCCCGGTGTTCCCCGAGGATTTGCTTGGCCCGATCGTAAGCCCCGTTGACGATCTGGTGCACCTCCTCGTCGATCTCCCGGGCGGTCTGCTCGCTATAGCCCCGCGAGCGCCCGATTTCCCGGCCGAGAAACACATAATCCTCATGGTCGCCATACTCCACCATCCCCATTCGGTTGCTCATCCCCCATTCGCAGACCATCTTTTTGGCATACCAAGTGGCCATCTTGATGTCGCCGCTCGCCCCGCTGGAAATATCCCCGATAAACATCTCCTCGGCCACCCGCCCCCCCATCGCCACGCAAAGATCATCCGTCACCTTCTGTTTGCCGTACCCGTACCGATCCTCCACGGGCAACATCATCGTCACCCCCAGCGCCGGACCCCGCGGGATGATGGACACCTTGTGCAGCGGGTCGGTGTGCTCGAGGACAATGTTCAACAGGGCATGACCGGCCTCATGGTACGCGGTCAGCTTTTTCTGCTCATCGCTCATCGCCAGGCTCCGCCGCTCCCGGCCGAACCTTACCTTGTCCCGCGCCTCCTCCAGATCCTTCTGGGTGATCGCCTCCGCGTCACGCCGCGCCGCCAGCAACGCGGCCTCATTGATCACGTTGGCCAGCTCCGCGCCCGAAAATCCCGGCGTGCTCCTCGCCAAGGTCGACCAACAGACCTCCGGTGCCGCCTTCACCTTCTTGGCGTGCACTTTCAGGATCTCCTCCCGGCCCTTCACATCCGGCAGGTTGATATGCACCTCCCGGTCGAACCGACCCGGCCGCAAAAGCGCCGGATCCAGCACGTCCTTGCGATTCGTCGCCGCGATGATGATCACCCCCTCGGCCGTATCGATGCCGTCCATCTCCACCAGCAAGGCGTTGAGGGTCTGCTCGCGCTCATCATGCCCGCCACCCAGCCCGTGGCCGCGACTCCGCCCTACCGCGTCAATTTCGTCGATGAAGATCAGACAAGGCGCCGTTTTCTTCCCCTGCTCGAACATGTCCCGCACCCGCGAGGCGCCCACCCCGACGAACATCTCCACAAAATCCGATCCACTGATCCCGTAGAAAGGCACGTCCGCCTCTCCGGCAATGGCCTTGGCCAAAAGGGTCTTGCCGGTTCCCGGCGGGCCCACCATCAGGATACCCTTGGGGATCCGGCCCCCGAGCTTCTGGAATTTTTTCGGATCCCGCAGAAACTCCACGATCTCGCTCACCTCGTCCTTGGCTTCCTCGATCCCGGCCACATCGGCAAAGGTCACCTTGTTCTTGTCCTTGGAAAGAATCCGGGCCTTGCTCTTGCCGAAACTAAAGGCCGATTTCCCCGCCATCCGGATCTGCTGCCGGAAAAAGAAGTACATGATCAGGATGAAAAGGACGAACGGCAGCGTCCCGGCCAACGCCTGCCACATCGAGTTATCAATGACCTTTTGGCTCA
>Ga0194119_10010264_pt1 | contig 12372 bp, 11 predicted proteins | sample TA2MahC100mmetaG_FD_148620 | JGI IMG/M metagenome (GOLD analysis project Ga0194119, IMG submission 148620) | Freshwater microbial communities from Lake Tanganyika, Tanzania - TA2015018 Mahale Deep Cast 100m | ecosystem: Environmental > Aquatic > Freshwater > Lake | place: Tanzania: Lake... | reverse complement strand
AAGACTTGTTTTTGCTGTCTTGGAGGCATCTTGTCTGAAATTTCCTGTAAATCTATAGAAAAGCTCAAAAGAATTTGAAAGAGAATAAGGTACGTGCGCAGTTAATTTTATCATTTGACCTAAATATTAGTTTAACTTTACCCGAAATCAAGTACAACTTTTACTTATAACACTCCACGCGACGAAAGCGGAGGTCGGAAATTTACTTTTGAACGCTGCACCTTCCACCAAAATGGGCTTGAGACCTCCTGTTCGGTAATAAAGGGTATTTTAAAACTCAAAAGTAAAGTGGGGCCGGTTCACGTACTAGAAAAAGTAACCCTGAAGGGATTAAGCCTCAAATCTAAGTGAAGAAAAACTTACCCAAAACGGAATTTGAGATTTGAACAAAAACACTCCACGCGACGAAAGCGGCTGGCTTTAAACAGATCTAAAAATACCAATTTTCATTGTGATAGTAAAAAAGAACTTTACAAATTAAGTCAGACTATTACCTGGACACGCCTAGATACTGTAGCCAACTTGGGTGCTTTATGCCGTGCAACCGGGCACCCCAACCGCAAACCACCGAAGAACCCCAACAAATCCAACACTAATGGTTGGTTAGATGTTGTAAGGTTCTTCGGCAGTTTGTTTTCCCCTCGAACCCTATGCGCAGGTCGCCTACCTGAGGTTGAGGGGGAACTTAAATGGCTACGAACAGTCTTTTTGATAGACTTTGAAGGCTCTGTAAAGAGATAAATGTTGAAACACTTAAGAACAAATGTGGTTGAAAGTAAAACGTTACCTTGAAACGAAACTTTTAAACTTATAGCACTTAATTTACACTCCACGCGACGAAAGCGGAGGTCGGAATTTTACTTAATTTTGAACGCACCTTCCACCAAAATGGGCTTGAGACCTCCTGTTCGGTAATAAAGGGTATTTTAAAACTCAAAAGTAAAGTGGGGCCGGTTCACGTACTAGAAAAAGTAACCCTAAAGGGATTAAGCCTCAAATCAAAGTGAAGAAATACTTACCCAAAACGGAATTTGAGATTTGAACAAAAACACTCCACGCGACGAAAGCGGAGGTCGGAAATTTACTTTTGAACGCTGCACCTTCCACCAAAATGGGCTTGAGACCTCCTGTTCGGTAATAAAGGGTATTTTAAAACTCAAAAGTAAAGTGGGGCCGGTTCACGTACTAGAAAAAGTAACCCTGAAGGGATTAAGCCTCAAATCTAAGTGAAGAAATACTTACCCAAAACGGAATTTGAGATTTGAGCAAAAACACTCCACGCGACGAAAGCGGAGGTCGGAAATTACTTTTGAACTAAATTTAGCAAACCGTTGTGAATTTTCATGGAGGAATCTTCTCTGCTCTGAACAACTTGATCCACGCCGAATTTTCTTGACCGTCAGCTGCCACTGCAGTGGGCTTGGGCGGAGCGGCCCATTTTCGGGCAGTGGCACGCTGAGGCTTGCCGCAGGGCCTTATTCTATGGAATTGGCGCCGTCGGTAGCAGTGCGACAAGAATGTTTTAGAGTCAAAAAAATAATCACTTTTACGGCCAACTGATGACTTAAATAAATAATTACTTTATTAATTATTTTATAAAAATGACTTTATAAATATTTAAAACATATTTGAAGTATATATGATGCAAATAACCTGAATTAAATAGTATTTGGAAAAATCAAATTACAAATCGAGTCGCCCTGTTTCCAAGTTTCAAAAAACGACATTAAGAAAAGCTGCGGACTAACTTGTCGTTAACTTACTCATCTAAGATCTTTATCCTTCCAAGCCAAAAAAGCAAAGTATATAAATAATTTTGAAATTCCAATGGCTAACGCGGAAGAACTGGCAGTTTTGCCCCTGGAACTCCTGTGGTCGTCACCCTACGGGACAATGAACGTAAAAGAAATTTGTGACCGCATGGGGGAAATGCTTTTTTATTTGGAGTGGCTGAGGGAGATGAACTATTGTGTCGAATACGTAAATGAGCTGGTATTTAATTATTTGATTTAAAAACCAAAGTTTTCATAGATTGTGACCCTCCAAATGCTTTTCTAGGATCGCCAATTCTTTGCCGTTTGTTTGGAGCTTGCTCCACTGCTTCTCCACTCAAGGACAAAGATCTTGAATGATGGCAATTTTCAAAAAAAAGTGGACCTCTGCATTAAACTGAAGAGGTACACCACGGACATCGAGGTGTTGCTAAACACCTACCTGAAAGAAGCCCAGGCCAATTTGGTCTAAATCATTAAAGCTAAAATTACATTAAAGAATAAAGAAAAATATAGGAATACAAAAATAAAATTGTGTGTTTTAATGTCTTGTAATGGATGAAGTCTGTTGACTCCTCGGTTGGGGGTGGGTGGGGGGTCTACATCCAATTATTTATTTAATGGTCCTCCCTTTTTTTCATCACAAAACCCATTTGGTGAACCCCTTCCTTTGAGGGAGACTTTCTTGGACGAATGGTTAAACGTACCGGGCAAGGACGGCATTTTCCCCAAAGATTTGTCGTTCGCCCCCCGGTGTCGCCCTAAAAAGTCTTCCTCTTTTATTTTTTTACTTTAGTTTTTTACATGCAAATCTTATAAAAGACTCATTAAAAACTCTTTTGATAACTGTAAAACCAATAAATGGAGGAATTAGCAAAGGTTTTTGACGTCACAAACGTGTTGTTTATGAACATAAATAGGAAATGACTCATTCGAAAAACACATGAAACTCATCCATTTTTTACTCAATTGTCTTGTTTTAAGTACATATAGAATCCTTAAGGGACGACCTTTCTTCTATATTTTATTACAGTTTTCAAAATTCGCAACAGTATTTTGTCAAATTTATGTTTTCCTTAAAATTTCCAAGCTTTGATCATTTTCCATAGGAAAACGCATCACAACTCAGCCATTTTTCAACCAATTTTCAAAATGAAAGTTAATTTTAAATCAAGAGGGACAGGGCTTCAAAACATATTTTATGCATTATGTCAAAATTTTCAACCAATTTATCACAAATTGTGATTTTTCTCTTAACTACGCGGACGATGAAAAAAAATGGGAAAAACTCACTGGAAAAACACATGAAACTCAATCATTTGTTACTCAATTCTCTTGTTTTGACTACATATAGAATCCTGAAGGGACGACCTTTCTTCTATATTTTATTACAGTTTTCAAAATTCGCAACAGTATTTTGTCAAATTTATGTTTTCCTTAAAATTTCCAAGCTTTGATCATTTTCCATAGGAAAACGCATCACAACTCAGCCATTTTTCAACCAATTTTCAAAATGAAAGATAATTTTAAATCAAGAGGGACAGGGCTTCAAAACATATTTTATGCATTATGTCAAAATTTTCAACCAATTTATCACAAATTGTGATTTTTCTCTTAACTACGGGTCCGTGACCAAAAAGTGAAACGACAAACTCACCCCCATTGTAAGGCCGGGGTTAGATTTGACAAAAGTCACTGGACTTTGCCGTTTAACGAATGTGCGATGAAATTTTTGTTACCGATACTTATACGTATTCGCTGTTTTTTCATTTTTTTTGCATGTTTTAAAAGAAAAAGTGTCGTTTTTCACAGAAATAAAAATATGAAAATGAACAGGCTGACAACAAAATGAACAAAATGACAAGTTATAATATCTCGGCAATTTCTCATCGAAAAGCAAAAGTAAAATATGTTTTGAAAAGGGGAGGTAAAATAAAGCAAGGTGTGCTATGTTTGAATTGATAAATCAAAGTTTAAGTGACTGAATTTAAAGCAATAACATTCATGGCCCTTTCTACTTTGTCTCTTTGTTTTCTCTTATAAAAAATGAAAGTTTTTGAAGGTGAAGGCTTAAACAAATCTATTTAGGGTCTGAAGAATATAGAAATGACATATTTCAGCTTTCTTGTTAGTAATTTTTGGTCATAAAATGAGTTTAAAGTATCATGTTTTGGAGGCATTTTTTCCAAAATGACGCGAAGTAACGAGATTAAGCCCGAGCACCAAATAGCGGCAAAATAAATAGATTGATGCTAAATAAGAAATGGAAGCTCGCTACACGTTTTGTAAACATCTTTGATAAATAAACTTCACAGTTTCTCCCCTTTTTAAAGTACATAATAAAGTAAATTGCAATTAAAACAAACTTTATTATTCAGAAAAAAAAGATAAGAAAAAATATATTTTGACGCTCGATCTTGAGACGCTGGTTATTCAAACTGATGTAATCGCGGGTAAATCCAATTGTAATACAGCGTATCCTGAAAGAAATTTAACTTGATGCACTACGTTTCGTAATTTTGCGTTTACAGACAAACGGCAAAGAATTGGCGATCCTAGAAAAGCATTTGGAGGCAAAATAAATGTATAATCGCCCACCCAGCGGAAAAACTGTCACGGGAGCTATTCCGGTCATTACGGGTCACCATCTATGAAAACTGTCTTACCTGGGCTTAATTGCGTACACGACGACGGAGGAGTGGACTACGTACTGAACGGTGAAAATACCGATACAGCCTTTCAATGCGCATAAGGGCCATGTTGGCCATGTCTTTCATTCCCTGAATGTTCGCCTCATTCATCCAGTAACGGTGATCCCGCTCCGGAAACTCCGGAGCAATGCCACGTAGGTAAAAGTGCATCGAGACACCTTCCTTCAGAACACTAAACCAATCCATGGCCATCAGATATTGGTCACGAGCGGTTATTGTAATAATCTCGGCTTCGATTCGCTCAAGAATATGCCTTGCCGTCTGAATACAACATCAAATGTCTCGCCAAGAACGACAATATAGAAAATCAAAAAATCTTACGTGTTCTCCATTGTTGGGCCAATTTAAAAAGACCAAAAAATCTCCACGTGATAGAATAACGTGTTGTGCTGCAGCCATTTTCAATAAAGATTCACGAAAAAACGATGGCGTTTTATTCACAAAATTTGTAATGGAATATTCCAAGTTACAGGGTTATCACTTAACTGATTGGTTTTTCCCCAGCCACCTGTGAAAGCCCCACCTTAAAGGTTTTGGCGCGTTGCTTTCTAAAACTGCCGGCCAGCATCTAGGGGAGGGCTGCATTATAATCCTTTGACTTTTAAACAAAAAATATAAAACAATTTCTGGCCTAAAAGTTTGTGGAAATAAAAAAACATGTTATTTATAAAATGTCATATAATTATATAGTCAACTGCATCAAATATGGCATGTTTCTTGAACCTTTAATTTAATACTGGTTAGGCCAATATCTGTGATTCAAATTTTGAAGGTTAATTATTAGACCCCTGAAAAAAAGAGGTATACGAAAATTTTACACTGTTTACAAAACGCGTATCGAGCTTCAATTTTTTATTTACTTGACTTACAATTATTTGGGCACAATTTTGAGGAAAGTGCTTAATTCCGTTACATTTTTCATAAAACGCGGGCACGCAATCTCGTACGTAAACTGTCAAACAATTTCAAACAAGCAGTTGAAAAGAAATTGTTGTACGTGCGTCACTTTGTCAAAAGAATTTAGCAATATGGCAACTAAAGGGAGTCCAAAAAGGCAAAGCAGGGGTTACTATTTTTATAAAAATTACCATGGCAAACTCGTTGTCAGTCGTCAAAGACGGTTCCTTGCAAAGAAGGTAAGAAATTTTTGGTATCATTTCCATGAATTGCTAACTGCGTACAACTCTTTGACATTTGTTTTTCGTAATAAGAGGATGGAAAAATTGCTTCAGCAACAAACAAAAAGTGATTTGCCTCAAGAATCCTTGTTTCCTGTCGATGAACTTGAAGCTTACCAACAAGACGTCGAGGCGGTATATATTTAATTTTCTCTAAATGCTGCATAGTGGCCGACCGCTGTAATAATTATCAGAAAGCTTTCTTTTTATCAGTCTTTATTGTTCCAACAGTTTCAACAAAGTGACACAGACAGTGCAGAAGAGACTGGCGACGACGTTGACTTCAGTACATTGGATCGAGTTGACGCTGCAGCAACACCTGCTAATCAGATGGTGGATGAGGTAATGTGTCTCTATTTTTTACTTGATCAAAAATTCATAATGAAACGTGCACGCTAGAAGCTCATCCAATATTCCTTTATAGCTTGCAAACCAACTCTTTGAAGGCTGTAAAATCAGCACCGAAGAAAGTCGATTGATTTTGTACGCCTATCTACAGCGCCACAAGCTCTCACAATCTGGACTAAATGACACTCTGAACATTCTGAATATACACATGCCTGAGTTGTCGATATTACCAAAATCCAAATATCTTCTTGAAAAAGGTTTAAATATTGCAAACGAATTAACAACTTTGACGAAAAATTACTTTTGTCCAACGTGTCAGAGGGACATTCCGTTAAATGCCAGGGAATGTAGCAACGAAAATTGTAAATCAAAGATTGACTTCAACACGCTAAAGAAAAAGGGCTTTTATTATGTTCATTTCAATGTCAAAAAAGTCTTAGAGAAAAACTTGAAAAGTCCAAGCATCGCCGAAAATTTACTTAGTAGAGTCCATCTCCGCAACAATCCATCTCCAAACCAAGATTATGTGTCGGACATTATGGATGGAAAGGCTTACCAAAAACTAGGTATCACATAATTTTGGATTATGCATTGCATTCTTGTAATCTTTTGGAATTTTCTTTATAGGTTTAAAAAATCAAGACTTTTCCGTGTGTATGAACACAGATGGTGTAAATATCTACCAATCTTCAACGTTCAGTATTTGGCCTATTTTCTTATCTATAAATGAATTGGAATACAGAATGAGAAGGTATTTTTTTTTCAATGACAGCATTTTGTTTAAATAAATTGCTTATATCTATATAGGAATAACACCATTCTGGTAGCACTTTGGTTTGGTTTTAAAAAACCGAACTTTCACACTTACCTTCGGGGATTTATCGAACAATGCAATGAAATAATAACTGAAGGAATAGAATGGACCTATGGATCTGTCACATACCATTCAAAGGTCAAGTTTCCCATAATGGCAGCTGACTCTGCAGCACGGTGTCTTTTACAAGGATTAAGACAGTTTAATGGAGAAAGCAGTTGTCCATGGTGTTACGCCAAAGGTCAACATTACGAGGTATATCGCGACGTTATAATGACATAAAATAAAATTTTCCCTTCAGATTGTCAATTAATATATATATATATAGACAGCCACTGGTGAAGATAAAAAATGGATATTTCTAAAGGAAGATTTGGCCGCGGACGTCAGGACTCATGAGAAATTCATTGATGATGTTCAGGATCATTTCAAAGATGAAACTGCAGGCAAAAAAAAAGGTAAAAACCCACATGGCATAAAAACTGCAACTTACTTCCTGGCATTGAAAGACTTCAACATGGTGAACGGATTCAGTTTTGATTACATGCACACCATGCTGCTAGGTAATTTGCTCCATCGCGACTTTAATTATAATTAGGCATTTTTAAATCCACGTCTATATGTAGGTGTTTTGCGTTCCTTAACAAGGCAAATTTTTGCAAGTACTAATCACAGTGCGGAATTCTATGTCAATGCCAAAAAAAAGGAACAAATAGACGAGGCTTGGTTGAGAGTCAGAGTAGAATCCGGGGCAAACAGGACTGTAAGAAGTCTCAATGATATTGCAAATTGGAAAGCAAATGAATGGAAGGTAAAAAATACTTTGCACGCATCAATATATATATGGCATACAAATAATTTAATCTTTCCTTTTAGGTGTGGTTATATGTCTGGATTATTTTATTGAAACCTTACCTACCAAATAAAATTATTTTGCATTTGTCAAAGTTCACATTTGGTTGCATGCTCCTCATGCAAACTGTTGTGCAAAATCGAGAGATAAGTCGTGCCAATGCCCTACTCATCTCTTTTGCAGGTAATGGAAGCATCAAAATAAAAGGCCACGACGCAAAAAAAATTATAAATATTTCAAAACTCTTATGATTATATACACATATAGGGGCTAATGAAAATATATTTGGTCCACAAAATGCAAGCTCAAACATCCACCTTCTTTCCCATGCTGCTGATTGTGTTAAAAATTGGGGACCATTGTGGTAAATAAAGAATATATTTATAGATCGATGTATTAATTTCTAATTATAAAATTTTTTTAACTTACAGGGGATATTCCTTGTTTCAATTCGAAAATGCCAATGGAAAATTCAAGTCCTATGTAAGAGGAACACGGGAAGTCTGTGCGCAAATCATTAAGCAAAGTGTCATTTCTGCTGAATTGATATTGGAAGGAGACTCTGTCTTTAAAACAGAATTTGCAAAAAGCCTTTTTGATTCTCTTGTATCTAATGTCCATCACTACAAAACATCTATCAAGTGTAACGGCAATATCACGTTAGCTGGACCACCTCAAATTTATCATTTGAATGCTTCAGAGGTACAGAAATTATCTCTTCTTCTTGGAATCAAGCTTGCCGGATTGAAAGCCGCTCCTTCTTATAAGCATATGTTTGTTCATAAGCTCAGATTTGATGTTTACAAAAGTGACTCTTTGATGGTTGCTAATTACATAATTGCAACCTCTAAGGGTTTATACATTTTGGAAAAATGTCTCAACATTAACAATGAGGCTGTTTGTCTTGGGAAAAAGTTAATGATCAAACAAGTTTATGAGGATTGCACAAACATTTTTAAAGTCATTAGCATTGCACTCCACAACCAAATCATCTCGCCCACAGATGTGACTGCAAACAAGTTCTTTGTAATACTCAACAAAAATAAGAAAATTGATTATGTCTTTAAAATATTATGTGTCAGGGAATCTGAATAAAATTTAAACGTTAAATAATTCTGGTCTTGAAGTTTCGTCTGGCTCCGTTCGCCATATCTGCACTGCGTTGAAACACATGCAGTGTTTTTCGTTTGATTTGTCTGACACTCTTTGTTAATCCCCATATTCCATGACACACAAAGAAGAAGTTTCAAAGTCGATCGAGGCACACCCTTCAACGCTACGTTCACGCGCATTACAAAATAGAAAAGACGCCATTTCTCAGTTGTTTCATTTCATTTGCAACTACTTTAATATAGACATATATATTTGACACAAAAAATGGATTTCAATAATCGTGATTCCAGCAGCAGTGAAGATGAAATCATCAATATAGATGATTTAGTGGCAAGCCTTAAAAGTAGACAACAACAACTGCAGGAAGAAATAGAAGAGGGAAAGGAAAGAATCCTGGAAAAACAGGAAGAAGGGCAAGATTTGGACAAGATGATACAGATAGGGGAACTATCTTTGAAAGATGTGTTATCTGAACTGAAAACCCCAGTCAACTCCGACTCAGAGGAGGACGAGGTCAGATGCGCTGTCAATTATATATATACTCTTTTTTCATCGTGTTTTTTGGGCTTCTACTATGGGCGGGTGGGTGGGTTATTTCTTCAACTTTCTACTTTTGAACTTTTCTGCTTATTGCCAACTGAGGCACCGTGCATCATTTCTTCTAATTGGCATTACTTTTAATTTTTATTAGCCACTCTGCGGCCAAAATGCAACAGACATTGCAAGAGTGGCTGCCATGACTCCAGCTCAAAGGGAGCAAGCACAGCTTGTACTCGTACAGATGCGGGACAGCAGCCTGCAACCCAATCCTCTGTCTGCCATTGCCATAGCCTACGATAACAGAGGTTACAGGAGAAGTGCCCTGAGAAAAATGAAAATGCTTATCAGATTCCTAGAAGATGGCAACTTTCTGGATTCGTATTCAGATGATGGCTACATGAAAGAAGTCCAGAGGCTGAGAGAGACTTATCCAGAAGAAAAACGACATGGACTGCTGCAACTGGTGGCATTTTACTTACATCAAAGGGACAAGTATCTCTTCTTCTTTGGCACCAGTGAAAGCGAGCAAGAAGATCGAGAATGAGTAAAAGTTGACGACGCGGATTCGAATTAAGCACAATCCGCAATATTGTCCTCAAATAATTGTAGCGCAATTAAATAAAAAATAGAAGCTCGATACACGATTTGTAAACAGTTTAAAAAATTTTAAAAACCGCTGTTTTTCACTGCTACCTGAAGAAAATTGGCGATAAATAAGTTTCAAATTAAGCTTCTAAAGTGGAATAACAGATGGCACTGATAAGCATTTCAAACAAAACGTCATGACGTTTCAAATTTTGGACGCTCACTGTAGTTTAATTGAATTATAATATTAATAATAAGCAATTCAAAAAGTCTGTTGCTGGTTCAAATATCCTTTACAGGTTCACGCCTGTTTAAAGTACACGAAATGTGATCTTTTAAGGTGTAGGCAATCAGCATGTTTTTTATTTTCAAAAACTTTATTCGCTACCACAATAAGGATCTAACTGCTCTACCAATAAGTGCTCGCACTGAATGGGCTGAAGGGGCCGCTGGCATTATTTGACCCCACCTCTTACGCCAGACCCAACCACCACTGGGTTAGGATGGCTAAGCTAGGGTGGCAAGTCAACGATGGGCCGGTCGGTACCCTTCGGCATGGTGCGAGCACAATTTTTAAAGTGTGGCCCGAGAGGCTGCACATTATTTTGTGAAGATAGAGGGGATTTAAGAATATAAGGAAGTGCGTTTCAATTCCTCAATTTATATGGACATGAGCAGAATAAATAATTAAACATCAGACCATTTTATACTTAATAATCTTTTCATGCATTGGTAAAAAACATTTTAATTTATATAAACATGCTTATAGAAAAGGTCTTTTTAAGGGTGGAAAGACATTTTTTGACGTACGTTTACTGCTATATGCGGGAACATCGATAAATTGAAAAGAACGTTTTTTCTCTAGTATAAAAACATGTTTTTTAACTTGTTTACAGATGGCGCTGGAGTGGGTTAACCAAAAGTAATTGTTTTATTGCTTTCAATTCATAATCTTTAACTTCTTTTTGGAATTTTATGCACCTACAAAACCATAACAATTGACTGACAAATCTGTAATACTTATACAATCTTCAACAACACGCTAATAACCGTAATTTCTAAGAAAACCTCTCTCAAAGACAGTGCTAATAATTAACCTTTAACCTTGAGCCCATAAAGACTAACTTCGTTTATTCATTGCCTGACCTAGGTCAGGCGGTGAGCCCGCTCAGGATGAGGGGTTGGCAAGCAGAACTGAACCGATTGCTTCAGTGAAACTGCCAAGGGGCCGCACCACCCTGACAGTGCCATGGGTGTCGCTTATTTTTCTTTTGGCCTGTCTCGAGCACCCTGACAGTTTGACCCGCAGATTGATCCAGAACTGCTTCGCCAACCAAATCTTGGCAATTTTTGAAGCAATCTCCTTGGGATTGCACTTTGGGGAATTAAACATGGTGACTCTTTTCACAGTGGCTTTCATTGTCTGCTATGAGAAAGTTTTTCTTATCAGTTTGGTTGCTATCATGACTATATCACAAAGGGCCTATCCTTTAAACTAGGGCTTAAGGATTAGCAAATTGAAAAAAACGAATTTCCTATTAGAAATATAACATTGACTACCACCGCCATCTGTTAACATTTTCTTACAGCTTATTTATTTGCCGCAAAAAACGACACAAGTTGAGGCAAAACACTTGAAAATATACAGGGAACAGCAAAAACATTTGAGGATCGTTTTTTCTAAAATTCATGCACTTTTCTACAATGCAAAAACCCTGGTGCATGCCTTAATATCCCACCTTCCTTCTAAATATTCAAATTCGTATTCAAATATTTACAAAACCTGGTAAGATTTTAAATGCATTCCAATTTTCGTATACATTGTGAAAAATAGCAACTTTACTTTATAATGCATTCCAATTTTCGTATACATGGTGAAAAATTACAACTTTACTTTCTTATGCATTCTAGTTTTCGTATTCATTATGAAAAAATACAACTTTACTTTCTTATGCATTCTAATTTTCGTATACATTGTGAAAAAATACAACTTTACTTTCTTATGCATTCTAATTTTCGTATACATTGTGAAAAAATACAACTTTACTTTCTTATGCATACTTTTTTTCGTATACACTGATTTTCAAAACACAGCAGTAACCACACTGCATTACATTTTTCGTATAGTTTGTGAAAGCAACTCACTATACTTTCTTATGCAGAATTATTTTCGCATTAAAATCACGAAACCTTGCAGCAGTATTTTTTCTGCATACAGATTTTCGTATAGTTTGTGAAAGCAACTCACTATACTTTCTTATGCAGAATTATTTTCGCATTAAAATCACGAAACCTTGCAGCAATATTTTTTCTGCATACAGATTTTCGTATTAAAATCACGAAACCTCGATCTAATTTTTGAAGATTCGTATGCTTTATGCAGAAAATTTATCGGTTTCTTTTTTTATCCATATGCAGTGAGGCGAATTCTGAAGGACTTTTTCACTAGGGAAGTTAA
>Ga0194119_10010256_pt1 | contig 12379 bp, 11 predicted proteins | sample TA2MahC100mmetaG_FD_148620 | JGI IMG/M metagenome (GOLD analysis project Ga0194119, IMG submission 148620) | Freshwater microbial communities from Lake Tanganyika, Tanzania - TA2015018 Mahale Deep Cast 100m | ecosystem: Environmental > Aquatic > Freshwater > Lake | place: Tanzania: Lake... | reverse complement strand
CATCAACTCTTGTTGAACCCTGAGAAAATATTTTGCCTTCCACAGTCACACCTTCTGCGATTATGGTGAGGGTTTTACTCATAACGCTTTCGCCTTCTTTTTTTGAAAACATTTTTACCTTCCAAGATAATATATCTTTAAGAGTATATAAACTATTATGCAAAAAGAATAAATTCACAAATTATTTTTTATAATTTACTGCAAGTAGAAAACAACATTTTATACATATTCTGCAATATACAGCTTTAATCATTATAATTATAGCATTTTTTAAAACTTTTATGGCTTATAAAGAAGAGGTAGCTAAATCCAGACTTCTATAAATTCAATGAATCCTCTTCCTGGCCACTGCTGTCCTGGTTATAGCCATATAATTCATATTTATCTTTTTCATCAGAATCGTCATCCTGGCTATCTGGTAAAACCTCTTCCTGGTCTTCCGATTCCTTTTCAGAGCTCTCGTTCTTTCTCTGTACAACAGGACCTTCTGTCATCCTGCTGACATTACCGCTGAAAATACCGCCCTGGTTTATTATAAGTGAATCTGTCTTTACGTTACCTATGACAATTCCTGTTTCCTTTATTTCCACATTCCCGGTAGCTTCCATATTGCCTTCATACTTGCCAATTATTTCAGCTTCTATTGTTTTGACATCCGCATTTACCAGGCCATTCTGAAGTATTGTCAGCTTGCCGTCAACTGTCAGCTTGCCTTTAAGTTCGCAGTCAATATCAATTGCCTGGGAAATCTTGAATTTTCCGTCAAGCACTGCGCTGTCGCCAACAATTTTAAGCAATGTTCTCTCATCCTTCTGATATGTTTCCTCTTCTTTGCTGTTAAAAGCCATTATACCCTCCTGTTTTAATCTTATATTTTTTATTATTATATTCTAAATAAACTAATTAATAAAATACTGTTTTATATTTCTTTATCGGCAAAACAACCGAAAAAATTTAATTTTTTTCACTAGCCAGGAAAATTTTTTCCTTATTAATCTCGCTTAAGAAACTGTCAATTTCTCCAAAAGCATCAAGCATATCAAGGCTTGCTTCAGAAAATGGAAAAGTTTTAAAAACCGGCTCATTATTTAACATAATTGAAAGCTGGTAATGCGAAAGATACCTAATTTTTTTACTAACCAGGTTAAATTCAGTTCCATATCTATGCTTAAATTTTTCATAAACAGACTCAGAGGCTCTTTTCCTTTTTTCATAAGCGTTTATGAGCACTGCCACAATATTTAGGCTCATATGGTATTTTTTTTCAAGATTACTTATTATTCTTTTTAAATATGCTATATCCAGGAAAGAGAATATTTCAGGTTTTAAAACAATTACTATTTTTTTGGCAAAAATTAAAGACGTTGTTGATAGAAGAGAATAATTAGGCTGTGAATCAATAATTACATAATCATAATCGCTTTTATCAAGGTACTTTTCCAGCGTGTTTTTTATAATTAAATTCCTGTGCCAGGCATGAAAAACATCATCAGTTTGCCGTGATTTCTCTATAAGATGTTCCGTTAAAAACTCCTCAAGTAGCGATATATTGTTTGAGCTCGGCAGCACATCAATATTTTTGGCAGCCTTTAATATATATTCATTAAAATCAATATCATTATTCTCCAGTGAAGAGACTATAAGGTTTTCAAGACATTTGTTTTTAGGAATTACAACCTTTTTAAATAATGCCTGGACAAGACTCACCTGGGGATCAAAGTCAAGAAATAGTATTTTTTTATTAAAGTTTTTTGCAAGATACCAGCCGTAGTTAAAACAAATCGTTGTTTTACCAGTTCCGCCCTTTGTATTGAAAAATACAATTTTTTCCATCAACAATACTATAAAATAAACTTAATAGAATAAAATATATATAAATATATATAAATTAGATTTATTTTAACATTATTTATAAATTTTTAACATCCCTTTAATAAATAATTATAATTAATTACCTGTATTTAAAGCTTTGGAGATAAAATATTTATATATTTTTTAAAGATTTATTTCTGTAAATAAAGAAAGCATTATTTCAAAATATAATTTATTCATAATAAAAATCATAAAACATTATTTTAATTGTATATGAACAAATTTTATATTTAAACTTGAAGCAGGTTTGCGTTTTTTTAAAATGGATTTATAGAGAACTGGATTATTTAACATAATCAAGTGGATTTACCTGTACATTATCTTTTATGATTTCAAAATGTAGATGCGGACCTGTTGAGAAACCGGTATTACCCATTTCCGCTATTTTCTGGCCTTTTGTGACTTCATCACCTACATTTACCAATATTTTATTTAAATGGGCATATACAGTCATATAACCAAAGCCGTGATGGATTATTATTTCATTGCCAAAACCCTTATTCCTGTCTGCAAAAACTACAACACCTGAAGCTGCAGCATAAATTGGTTCTCCAACCTTATTTGCAATATCAATACCTCCATGATAATGGCCCCTGCCCCTGTACTCACGGAAAACGCTTGTAAGAACTCCCTGTGCTGGCCATACAGAAGGAGTATGCTCCACCATATAGATGTGGTCCTCCATATGTTTCTTATCCTCGGAAAGCTTAAGAGAAATTTCAGGAGCCTTTGCAATAAGGTTATCAAGTATTCTATTTATGCTGTCAAGATCCTCTGCATCTGCAAAATCATAATAAAATATTTCACCTGTATCATTTTTAATATCTATATCTGCGCCCAGATCGGTAGTATAAATTGCTACATCGCCTTCATAACCGCCTTTACCAGTAATATCCCTTACCATTCTGTCAAGATCTTCAACCTGGGCAAGGTAATCTTCCAGCAGTTTGGTTTTTGCTTTTATTTCATTTGATTTACTTTCAAGGTTGGCTATTTCAACTGCTTTATAACTCACTTTTTCCTGCAACCTGTCAAGCTCTGCTATTTTATTGCCAAGTTCATTTCTTACAAGATATATGTTTGCAATAAGAGTGAAAATTGAAATCATTACTATGCTTATAAATATAAAAGCGAAACGAAGCCAGTTGTAATGGATTTTAAGACTCCAGACCCTGCTGTCTACGTCAGAGTGTACCAGAATAGTATAGTATTTTTCCTTTTTTTCTATATCCATGCTTCAATAATATATGCTATATGATTACAACAAATCAAGTAATATTAAGAAAATTATATACAAATATTTAAATAAATCAACCCATACATTCCAGATGCCCTTTTTTGGCTTAAATGTATTTGGGATAATTTCGCTTTAATTTTTATAAAGTCCCACCGTAAAAATTGCCCTTATTATTATAAATAAATTATTAACCTGGGCCTTCAGGGTTTATTGATTAAATAATAAATGGTATTAAAGCCTTGCGTTTTTTCGGGTAATCAGGAAAGTTTGCCAGATACCATTTATGGGTAGAAAAAGCTCTTGGCGCCAGGTTTGCAATGGTAAAAACTGCAAAAGCAAGTCCTGGCAGGCTCCAGGTGGCCACCGCCCAGCCTGTCCACTCGATAATTTCCCCGAAATAATTCGGGCTAGATATATACCTGAAAAACCCGCCGAAAGGAATCTTATATATATTCTCCTCTCCTTTTGTTCTAAGATTCCTTAAAATATAGTCAGAATAAAGGTTGATTGCAAAACCAGTAAAAAATATAGCAATGCCTGCAATAAAACGGATATCTGTTAGCCAGCTTAAAGTATAATCTGGCGCAAAATAAAAAAGGTATCTGCCATTTAAGTATCCATTTAAGGTATTAAACAATATAGAGAACAGGACAACAATCACGGGAAAAGTGTTTTTATTGCTTTTTAACAGCAGTGAATATATAAAAGTCCTCTGGAAATAGTGAATTGACCATATGCATATAAATATTATTGCAACTATGCTCCCTTTTTTATTGCCGGCAAAAAAATAAAAAAGTATGACAAAAAAGGCAGGGCACTCCATTATAAACCATGCGATCTTAGGATTTATCCTTATTCCCCAGCTCCTGCTTGTAAATCTGCCATAAGGCGCATTAATGAAAAAAAGGACCACAAATACAAGTGCTGAAATAACAAATAATGATATCAGGAGAATGTTATAAATTATTTTTTCCAAAATTATACTTAAACTAAATTGTCATTTATAATTATTTGGCTTTTTAAAATTTAAAAGTGATTATAATTGATATCATAAACTAAAAAAAGGTTTTTTAACCATATAATATAATTTAATTGCCACATTTTTTTTAATCTGCAATAATTAATGTAATTTCTATTTATTAATCCGGGTTTAAACTTCAATATATGGAAAAAAATAATAAGGGGCAGGATTTATATATAAGCGATGAACAGCTTAAGGACGAAAAACCGCAGCCTATCGCGGACCGAACTTATTTTGTATTTAATGATTTAAATAAAGGCCAGGTAAGGCAGGGCAGCTTTGTACTGAGAAATCTTGGAGGCCCTTACAGCAAAATAGAAATTACAGTGCCTGATGAGCCGAAGTTTGTAGAAATTATAAAGTCTGAGCCCTTAAGCCAAAATCAGTCTGAAAAACTGCCTCTCTGCATAACTTTTTCGGCAAAAGCCCTGGACTGGAGCAGGCGCTATTCAAATACAATAATAGCAAGGCTGGATGATGCTGATGAAAGAGTCCTCATTGAGCTTGATACACGCACAAAACCTGTAAATGATTTTGCAAAAATATTTTCAAATCCCGAGATAAAAAAAATTACGGCACTTATTGAAAGGCTTGAAAAAGCCACAACCGCTGAAATTGCTGTTGTGACTATTAACACGCTTGAAGGAAAAACTATTGAAAAGTATGCATTTGACCTATTTAACGAATGGGGCATAGGCAAGGAGAATATTGATAACGGAATACTTTTTTTAATTGATCCCGCTGACCGGTGCTACAGGATTGAGATAGGACGGGGGCTGGAGAAATTTTTTCCGGAAGAATTTTTAAACAGGCTTTTCACTATTTACGCTTCAAAGTATTTTGGTGAAAATAATTTCTTTAAAGGCACTTACCTTATACTGAGCGAACTGTTTGCAGAAATTTTCAGGGCAGACAAAAATAAGTAAACAAAAACACAGTAGTGCTGTTTTTAAAAAAACTGATGTCTTTATATTTATAAAAACAGGTTTTTTAAAATTATAATATGTCCAACTAATCTTTATTGGAAGGCTCAAGCTATACAACTGGCGCAAAAACAAATATACCCGCTAAAAAAGGCAGGGTTTTAAACTATAGCCGCATATTAATAAGCCTTGCTCTTTTAGCTTTTATTGTATTAAAAAATTATAAAAATTTTGATGAAATTTATAAGGTGCTTACAAGCACCGTTTCCCTTTTTATAGCATTTGCGCTTATTACGCATCTTTTTATGCTTTTCATAGAATCGCTGCGGTGGCATGTCCTCCTTTATGCCCAGGGTGAAAGGGTAAGCAGGGCATATCTTTTCCATTCAATGATGATAGGGTATTTTTACAATAACCTTCTTCCCTCAAATATAGGCGGGGATTTTTTCAGGATTTATGATATAGCAAAAAACAGGGATGTGCCCGTTCAAAAAAGTGCATCAGCAGTTTTTATAGAGAGATTCTTAGGGCTTATAACCATTACAATTTTTTTTGCAGCAACCTCTTTTTCAATTTACAGATTATTGAAAAATTATGTGATTACAATTACAGTTTTTTTGGCCATAGCATTTGTGCTCTTTATTTTGCTTTCAAAACCCCAGCTTTTTAAAATAGACAGGTTCTTTAAAAAATTTAAAAAACTTGATAAAGCATGGTTGAAAATAAAAGATTTTAGCGATGCAGTCACCAGTTATAAAAATAAGCTGCCAGCCCTTTTCCTTGGGCTTTTTTTAAATATAGCTTCACAGCTGTTGTTTACTATAATGTTTTATTTTATATCAATTGCTTTGGGGCTTAATGTAAGTTTTTTAACTTATGCATTTATGGTACCAGTGATATTTGTAATAATAGGCATACCAATTTCAATCGGCGGCCTTGGAGTGCGGGAAAACCTGATAGTGTTTTTACTCTCAGCTGTAGGAGTACAGAATGAAAAAGCTGTTGTTTTTTCCCTTGTAGTTTTATTTATACATATTTTTAATGCTGTACTGGGCGGCATAGCTTATCTAACCAGAAATATTTTTTTCAGATCAAAAGGGTTTATATAAATTTTTAAATGAAAAGTTAATAAAGGCAGGAGGAGATCATGTCTGTGCATCTGGAACCCTGTAAAAAAGAAAAGGAAATTATTAATAAGAGAAACACTAAAGAAAACCGGATTATCTGCGCTGTAGACGGGCTTGCAGTTCAAAGCGATGCAGATATTGAATATCATCATTTAACCCCATTTACTTCTGGCAGGGATTTACAGTTAACCGGCATTGCAACAGTGTGCAAAAAACACCACAGAGAGCTTGGCCAGCTATCAATTATGGAACTGAGGGCATATAAAGAGATGGAGGAATTTTTCAGCAGTAGAAGTATCTGCAAGCTTGATGATGTTCTTTCTTTAAAACTTGGAAACGAAAATACAAAAAAGCCGCTTTCTTATGAAACAGACATGAGTAATAATACTGTGGCCATTAAACTACCGGATGATGACAGCAGCCGTACAGTTCCTCTTTCTGTTTGCCCTTCCACAGGTTTTCAATATTTTTATGCAGTCCTGCCGCTCTCCTGTATAAATAATGACATGGAGCTTCAGCCAAGGCCGCTTGAGATAAAAAGGCTCTGGGAACTTTACAGGCACCTTCTTGTAAACAGCCAGCTAACGCCTTCCGTATGCAGGCTCTCCGGCAGCCATGTTTATCTTTTTGACGGACAGCACAAGGCTGCAGCCCAGATTTGGGCAGGCCGAAAAAGAATTGAGTGCAAAGTATATTTAGAACCAGCAATTAAAATTTTAAAGGAAACAAACCTTGTGGCCCACGATAAGCTTCGACAGATGCCGTTTTTTGTATCAGTTTTGATAAACAAATGGGCAAGCATTTTTGAAGAGGAATGGAAGGAGTATATAGAGCTTGCTGACAGCAAGTCTGAGGCTGGATTTGTTTTATATCTTGTAAGCAGGGGCAGGAAAAAATCTGAGGCGCTGCATATGATAGAAAGCAATATTTACGACAGTATTCTTGAAGACGAGAATAACAGGATGAAAAAGTATCTTGCAGAATACAATTCTGATTTAAGGTGCCCGCTTACTGTAGGAAGGCTGAAAGTTTCATTTTTTAAAAAATTCATTACAGCTCCTCCTCTTACTATTAATTTGGAAAAGTCAGACAGACTGCGTGAACTTGAAAGGACAAACAATGTAAGGCTCTTAAACCTTTTTTCGCTTTATGCGCTTCAAGATATGTGGTCACCGGATACTAACGATGAAAATCACAGGATTTCAGAAAAAATATTCCTTAACGGATCTTTTAAAGCAGTGTGCGCAATAATAAAGGATATAATTGCAGCAATACTTGAGCTTCTCGATGAAGATGAAAGAAAAGAATTACTTTTGCGCCAGATAAGCAGGCAAAACTGGGACTTGATAGAAAATGCTTTAAGCATGCTTTTTTCACACAGGGTCTGGTCGGATAATTCACATGAAAATTATAATAATCTTAGACTTAACAATGAAAGCCAGGTTAGAAAGTATCTTGCAAGAAGAGGTCTTTCTGTTAACTGGATTATTAATAACTCTTATGATTCTGGCAATAATTTTATAGACTGATTTTAGCTTAAATAAGAGGCGATAATTATTTTAAGGAAATGGTGTTATTTTTTTAGCTTCTTTTGTGTATTAAGCAAAACAAAAGTAATATTTTTATATATGCTTATTAAATATCATGAGAAATTTACTGTATAGAATTACTGTTAACCTTCTGTATAGCAGGACGTGCAGGAAAATAATAATTAGCCTTTTTGAAAAAATTACCGCCTTTTTTTTAAAACCTGGCAAAAAAAACTCTTTTTCCGGCTCAAATATTACAATACAGAATGAGAAAAAAATAATGGCTGTTGCAGCTGTAAATGCAATTGGACGGAGTATTGAAAAAGGCTTTTTGAAAAAAGATGTCTCTGAAGCCACGCTTAAGTTATGGGCAAATGCCCTGCTAAGCACTTCAAAAAGAAAAGGTCCAGTAAAAGAATTTTATAAGCAAAATAATGCCGATCCCCCATTTTTGCTTGTTATTAGCCCCGGGCATGCTTGCAATTTAAAATGTGCTGACTGTTACGCTGCATCGGGTGCAGGCGGTTCAAAACTGTCATGGGAAATAGTTGAGCGGATAATATCGGATGCAAAAAATTTATGGGGTATAAAGCTTGTTGTGTTTAGCGGAGGTGAGCCATTTGCCTGGAGTGGGCAAAACAGGGATATTTTGGATATAGCATTTAAAAACCCGGATTTACTCTTCCTTGCTTTTACAAACGGTACATTAATTGATAAAAAAACAGCAGGAAGAATTGCAGCCTGCAAAAATATTACCCCTGCTTTTTCTGTGGAAGGCATGGGGCCCAAAACAGATGAAAGAAGAGGCAAAGGCATTTTTGGCAGGATTACTGCTGCAATGGATTTAATGAAAGAGGCAGGCGCGCCCTTTGGCATTTCTGTAACTGTTAACCGCAATAACTGTGCCAGCGTGCTTTCAGGAGAGTTTCTTGATTTCTTTTTTAAAAAAATGGGCGCCTTTTACGGTTTTTATTTCCAGTATCTTCCCATGGGAAGGAATGCAGACTTTGGCCTTATGCCCACACCCGGGCAAAGGCTTAAATTCAGGGAGCTTATATGGAAAGTAATTGAGGATAAAAAGCTTTTCCTGCTTGATTTCTGGAACCACGGCACACTGGTAAACGGATGCATTGCTGCAGGCAGGGGCGGCGGCTATATTCATATAGACTGGAACGGAAATGTAATGCCATGTGTTTTTACGCCATATTCAGCAGGAAATATTGCAGATGTTTACAGGAGCGGCGGGAACCTTGATAATATATGGAACAGCCCATTTTTAAGCTCAATCAGGAACTGGCAAAAACAGCAGGGGCACGGAAGGAAAAATACCGGGACAAAAAACCTGGAATCCATTGCAAAAGGAAATCTTTTAACGCCATGCCCATACAGGGACCATTATGAACAATTCATCCAGCTTGTGAAACAAAACAACAGCAAACCGCAGGATGACTCAGCTGCCATGATGTTAAATGATGCACAGTATTATAAAAAGATGGCTTCCTATGACAGGGAACTTGAAAAGTTATTTGACCCTGTCTGGCAACAAAAATATACGGACAAATGAAGTCCTTGATCTTATTTCTGGTTTTGGAATAGAGTCACAAATAACATATGACGATTATCTTCAGGGGTTCGAGAATCTTAAGGCTTTGAAATAGAAAAGAGACAATACTTCTGCTACTTATTTGCAAGCTTTGTAACCTTAAGGATTTCTTCAATCATCTCTTCTTTTCTCGAAAGGTTTTCTGACTTTATTGCATTGCTGAAGCAGTGCCGCAGGTGATTTTCAAGAAGAATAAGATGTGCCGATTTTAAAAGCCCTATGACTGCAAGATTCTGCTGCATTATATCCATACAGTATCTGTCTTGCTCAACCATGCTGATGATTTTTTCAATGTGGGACTTTGCCTTCCTGAAATTTAATATTGAATCCTTCTTTTGCGGTTTTTTGTCTAAAGCCATAGATTTTATCCTTTTTTAATTTTTAATTATAAAATTTTGATAAATATTTTACTGGATTATTACTAAATATTTTAAAAAATTGGCATTATAAGACCGGCAGAAACAAGCAAGTTTATGAAATTAAATAAAGCAAAAAAAATCACTATAAATCCTGCTGTCTTGAAAAATATCCCTGAAAACGAACTTTTTGAAAACCTTATACTGGAAAAGGAAATTATTCCCAGTACCGGAAGCGTTCCAAGAGCAAACACCAGCATTAAAAGGCCGCCATCAAGAAAACTGCCTGAAATCATAGAGCTCAGCTGCATTGACTGGGTAAAACCGCAGGGCAAAAAGAAAGTCAGTATCCCAAGGATTACTGGCATAAAACGGTTTTGCAGCCCACTGTTGTTAAGGATCTTTCTTGAAAAACTTTTTGGAACCCTTAACTGGAATTTGTTTAAAAAAGGGCTAATATCAAGCAAATTCAATCCTATTACAATCATAAGTACAAAAAGAATAATGCTTATCACAAAATTAGCTGTCTGGTTTATTGTAAAATAAGCACCGGCAATTCCCAGTATCCCTCCAAGAATAAAAAAACCTGCCACTCTTGCTGAGTGAAACAAAAAAAGCGACCGCACTTTATCATTAGTTCTTGCATAGCCCGAAGAGATTGAAAGTACCAGTCCCCCGACTACTGCCATGCATGAAGAAAGAGATGCTATAACTCCGATTAAAAAAGCTACCGGTAATGTCAGGCTGCTTACATTTAGCAGTCCTGCAATGCCGGATTTTTGCAGAAGTATAAATGCTGCAAAAATGAGGGCTGCCGCAAGAAAACCCTTTAATAAATCAAGCCACTTTATCCTGTGCGAAGGTGCAAGCTTAGAAATTTTATACCCGTCTTTTTGGAGAATTTCATTAATGTTTTCAAGCAGCTGGTTTTCAGGCATATCAGTCTGCAATTCAAAATAAATTTTCCTGCTGGCCAGTATAACATCAACATTATTTACTGATATATTGCCTGAAAGTTTTTTTTCAATAATAAGCTCACATGCCGGACAGTGCATTCCGCCAATAAAATACTGGCAGGTAGTTCCTTTTTTTAATAATTTGATATCCGTTGTCTCATTTTCCATTTTTTATCTGCATACTTTCATTATAATATAATTTTAACGTACCAGTTTTGTAAATTTTAGCCTTAATGAATTTGATACTACCGACACACTTGAAAAAGCCATGGCAAGCCCAGCAAAAACCGGGTTCAAAAGAATGCCCCATATCGGGTAAAAAAGCCCTGCTGCAAGCGGAATGCCTATTATATTATAAATAAAGGCCCAGAAAAGATTCTGCTTTATTGTACTCATGGTCTGCCTTGAAAGGAGTATAGCCTGCGGAATTTTTGAAATATCGCCTGCAAGTATCGTGATGTCTGCAGATTCTATGGCGACATCTGTTCCTGTGCTCATAGCAATTCCTACATCTGCCTGTGCAAGCGCAGGTGCATCGTTTACGCCGTCTCCCGCCATGGCAACTTTTAAACCGCTGGCTTGAAGCTCTTTAATTTTTTCCGCTTTATCCTGCGGGAGAACTTCTGAAAAGACTTCATTAATTTCTGCCTGACTGCCTATATACTCTGCAGTATTTTTATTATCTCCGGAGAGAAGTACTATTCTAATTCCCAGGCCTTGTATTTTTTTAATTACAGCTTTACTATTATCTTTTAATTTATCCGCAATGGCAGCCACAGCTATTAGTTTCCCATTACCTGCAAAAAATACCGGCGTCTTTCCCTGAAAGGTAATCTTTTCCAGGAGCTTGTCGCTGTATTTTATTTTAATATCATCCATAAGTTTGGTGTTACCTGCATAATAAGTAATGCCATTTAAATCCCCTTTTACTCCCTTTCCTTCAAAATTTTTAAAATTATTTATTTTTAAAAGCTTTAAATCTTTTTCTGCAGCTTTTGCAACAATAGCTCCTGCAAGCGGATGTTCAGAATTTTTTTCAAGTGAAGCTAAGATCTCAAGAGCATTTGATTTGTATTTATCTGTATTATCCTCAGAGTCATATAAAATAAAATCAGTAACTTCAGGCTTTCCTTTTGTTATTGTCCCGGTCTTATCCAAAACAAGGGTATTTATTTTATGCAGCTTCTCAAGGCTTTCAGCATTTTTAATAAGAAGCCCATTTAAAGCACCTTTTCCTACTCCTACAATAATTGCCGTTGGCGTTGCAAGGCCAAGAGCGCAGGGGCACGCAATTATAAGAACACCGACAAAGCTTAGCAGGCCATATCTGAATGCCTGGTTAAATTGCATGAACTGGCTGCCTGCTGCAAGCCAGATAATAAGCGCTACTACAGCTATACCCAGCACAACCGGAACAAAAACTGATGAGATTCTGTCAACAAGTTTCTGGACCGGGGCCCGTGACCCCTGTGCTTCTTCAACCATCCTTATAATTTGCGCAAGCAGTGTATCCTGTCCAATCCTTTTGGCCCTGAATTTAAAAGCTCCATGCCCGTTAATTGTCCCGCCTGTGACTTTATCCCCTTCTTTCTTATCAACAGGTATTGATTCACCTGTTACCATTGACTCATCAATTGAAGAGATACCTTCAATAATAATTCCATCTACCGGTATTTTGCCGCCTGGTTTTACAATGACAATATCATCAAGCACAAGTTCTTCAACAGGCAATTCTAATTCCTTGCCGTTTCGCAA
>Ga0194119_10010254_pt1 | contig 12379 bp, 9 predicted proteins | sample TA2MahC100mmetaG_FD_148620 | JGI IMG/M metagenome (GOLD analysis project Ga0194119, IMG submission 148620) | Freshwater microbial communities from Lake Tanganyika, Tanzania - TA2015018 Mahale Deep Cast 100m | ecosystem: Environmental > Aquatic > Freshwater > Lake | place: Tanzania: Lake... | reverse complement strand
GATGTGAATCCAACTGCATAGTGTATTCTTCACCATTCCATAATTTTTGAATTTCTGAACGAGCCCAACAAAGTCCTTTACTTTGTGTCCAATGATAATCTAATATTTTAAATCTATCATCATTTGTAAATTCTTCCATTGATTCGGTTTCGTCTCTTTGCCAACAAATACCGAATGTTAAATTTTCAGGATATTTTGCTTTGTTAATACAATCTCTAACTGTTGGTAATAATTCGGGGTCCCTATATGACGCTATTTGTACGAATATTTTCATAAAATAATATTATAAAAATATATTCTTAAATAAAGTATTAACTTGATTGGGATATTGTTAATATGACTGATGGGATTGCCGGACCGTAAGTTGGTGCCGCTTCGTATTGTAAAAACGTATTATTTTGACTTGCCGTCCACCTAATTTCAAAATACTCACCAGCGTTAAAACTTTCTAAAAAATTCCAAGACGCAACAGATCTATCTCCGTTAGCACCGTCTAAAGTTACTTCTGTATTTGAATTTGGTAAATTTGATCCATTTTTAAATAACCATATAAAAACTCTAGATTTGGTTCCTGAATTTTTTTCTAATTGAGCGGAAAATTGAATATTATATATTCCTCCATATGTAAAAGTATATCTACCACCATTAGAAATTGTAATACCTGACGCAAATGATTGCGTTTCTGCGCTCATAGTATATATTGTACCAGCAATAGATATTGGTTGATTAATTAATGAATAATAAGAAGCGGATGTGTTTGTTTTTGGTTGCCATGCGGCATTTCCGTCATTATCTGAAGTTAAAACATAACCATTTGATTGATTTCCGTCAATATATTTAAATGTACCTGTAGTTCCCGTTCCACCAACTTGCAGTGTTGCTGTCGGATCTTCCGTTCCATCTGGATTTAAACCTAAACCTAATAATCCTGTGGTGTTTGGGTTACCATCACCTTTTAATTTTGTTGTGGCAGCACCATTTAATTCAAACCATAACGTTGCTTGTGTGTTACCACCTGCAGGATTTATTATCATGCCGTCAACATAATCATTACCTCTTATTTGTATTTTATTTCTCCAAAAATTAACACCAGTCGGTGATACGTTTGTTCTTGTATATCCTGTACCCACATACCCCATCAATCCACCACCAGCATTACCACTAAAACTAAAACCATTAAACGCTTTATTACCATCACTAAAATTATTTGTTGAGTGTAGTATTGCGGTATTTGCACTAAAAAAAGTAAAAATTCCTCCTAAATTTGTAGTATTACCACTGTATATTGCAGGTGAATTAGTTTGTAAAATTTGATTAGATAAAAAGTGTGTGTCGTCCCAAACAGTTATTGGGGAACAACCGTGAACATTTTTTACGTATAAATCATTTATACAATATCCGGATATTGAATCAAATAGTTGATTTATTGACGCTTTATATGATGATCCATCAGGGTCTTGTGAAGTATCTCCCGTTATAACAATATGTATTAAATCATTAGTTGTTACTCCTGTAGATAGTGTTCTATCTGTTAGTCTTTGATAAATTACCGGCATGTTTTTATTTTATAAATACTTTGTTTTAATTTTATTCGAACATATAGTTGTTGCCGTCCATAAAAATAAATAAATTACCATCTTGAAATATTTTTTGTCCACAGATTAGGGATTGGTAATGAATGCACCCATTTGTATCTATTATTTTTACGTTTAAATTATTTTCGTAAGGAAAATAATATTCAGTATTAAAACTTACGGTAGGTGGTATAAATGTTGTTCCCGATACATAAAAACAAGAGGTGTTTGTTACATCACATATGAATACGTCATATGGTGCCTGCCCGCTAGTTACTCCTGTTACTTCTATTAACATCTATATCCAAACTAATCTATCCCCACTTTCTGTGGTTATTATGAGTGCCGTCTCAGTTAATATAAAAAATGTGTCGGCAGGACAATAAACATACTTGAATATCAAACATCCCGTACTATCAACTAACTTGATTAGTAAAACTTGAGCTGATGAAAAAAAAGAGTTAAGTGTATATGTTGTTCCTGTTGACCCCAACAAAAAACAGTTATTCATGTATTGGTCACATACATAAAACTGATATGGAGGTGTCCCTCCTGTCTCTCCTGATATAATTAATTGTGATGGCATTATGGACAGGTTTGAACATTTGTTATTACACCTGAAGCATCAACTTGAATTACATATTTAGTATCATATATGAACCCTGAATAGTATCCAAGACCTATTGGTACCGGTGCATTATAAACTGAAATCCAATTATTATTTCCATTTACTATATTAGCTCCCGTTGTTCCTGAGTAAACCGTAGAACCCACATTAGGTGTTAGACCAATATTACCTATTCTGTATGATGTATTATAAGTAATATTGTTGCAAGCATCGCCACTTGTTGTTGCAGAAATTGCGTTAACCCCAATCATATTTTTATTACCACTAATTGGGCTAGTGTATCTCCATCTTAACCATGAAGAACCGGTTCCCGGCGGTCCAATAGTGGAACCTGAACTTGAATTTAATATTTCTAAATAATGTATTTTTTGTCCGTAAACATTGGTGTGTGTTGTGGCACTAGATATTAATGTTAAAGTACCAATCCCTGAACTATTTGTTGATGCGGTAAATGTATTGGCACTATATTCATCGTAATTAATGCCGTTTATTGATGTTCCTCCTGAAAAATTAATCAAATTTGGTAACGTCAATCTCATTGTAAGAATTTCATTAGGTGCTCCTGAATATGATATAGTTCCAGATTCAACACCAGATAAAGGCCAAATACTACTACCAACATTAGCAAATGATGTTGATGTGTATAATGCTTCATATGTTACTGGTGGTGCTGGGCATAATGTCCCCGTGCAGGTTACATCATAAACCACAGTTAAACTTAAACTAAAATCAGCATCAGATAATGGGTCTTCATCACCATCACAATTAGAATATATTGTAAGTGTATTATTTAATAAATTTATCTCATAACTTTGGATTTGTGGTATACCTGATAGTATGTCCTCTATGGTTGTTTGCCAAACCGTATCTTGTGGAACATCATTTAAAGTTGTTGCAGTGTAGAATGTTTGTGTATAAGCGCTCCCATTAATATCAACTTGACAAATAAGTTCTGCAGAATTTAAAGAACAACCCGTATAACCTGAAGTTATATCTAAATAACCTTCATTTAACATTTCAGAAAGTCCTCTTTTTGTCCCAACCGTCGTTGTAAAAGTACTATTACAAACATTAAACAATTGATATGATGTAGGTGTGATTCCGTTACAATCAATTGAGAAGTACTGAATATCGTAACATCCGTTACTATCGGTTATCTCTACGTAATAGTTACCCGCCGAAAGTCCTGATATTGTAGAACCCGTTTGTCCATTACTCCAATTATATGTAAATGTTGGTTCTCCTTGATATATAACAACGCTGGCGGATCCGTCATTTCCATTTACACAATTATTCTTTTGTACTGACGTAACGAGTTGTCCCGCAGTTGTAATAGTAAACCCTGTTGATACTGCACATCCATCGATATCAGTTACTGTTATGGTATAGTTTCCAGGAAATAAGTTGTTATACGTTACTGCAGTGCTTGATGTATCAATTAATGTGTCCCCATTACTTAATACATAATCTAAAACACCATTATAACCACTATATACTTCAACATATGCAATTCCATTAGCAATACCACATGTTGATCCTGTTGTTGTTGCACTTATATTAAATTTCTGTTCAGATGTTACATTTAATGTCGTTGTATAAATACAATCAGTTCCTGAACCGGAAATAGTTAATAAGTAAGTATCGTTTTGTAAATTTGTAAAATTGTTAGTTTGATTTAAACTTGTATTTTGAATAACTTGATTAGTGTTTTGTCCTGATAAAATATAAGTATAGTATCCCCCTAATCCCGCAATTTGTACATTAATTTCTCCGTTATTTTGATTACAATTAGAATTATTAACCATTATATCAACAACGTTAAATCCACCAACAGGACTTAAAAAACCACTTAATGTTGTTTCACAAAAATTAGCATCTCTTACAACTACTTGGTATGTTCCTGCAGCTAAATTAGTTAATGTGAATGTGTTTGACAAAGTATAACCAACCTGAGCAGTAGATGCTGAATAGTAAAATGGTGCAGTACCACCTGTAAGTATATACGTTAAACTTCCGTCAGACGCAAAACAACTCGGTGTTGATGCGCTTAATAATCCAATTCCTAATGGACTTGCAGCCCCAATATATTCACTTTTTGTTAATTCACATCCACTACTATCAGTCACAGTACAAGTATAAACTCCTTGTGTTAGTCCTGTTATTAATTGTGTTGTTTCACCATTACTCCATAAATAAGTGTAAGGTCCCGTACCTGTTAAACCTGTTACCGCTAACTTACCTTGATTAATAACACAATTTGAGGTGTTAACAACCCAAAACCCGTAATCTAAAGAAGTACTTGCCGATATTATTGCGTTTTCTGTATTTGCAGTTGTAAATCCATAATCAAAAACTGTTGCATAATATATTCCGCTTGGTAACCCATTAAAATCATAAGGTAATGTTCCTGTCGTTTGGACATCATATAACACACTATCTTTATATAACATTATGGTATATGGTGAACCTGAAGATGTAGCACTAATAGATAAATAACCTGTATCCGTACCACATGTTGTTCCGCTAGCAGTCACAATGTTAGCTTCAAAACAATCTGTAACTAAAACATTAATATATAATTCATTGTTTTGTAAACCTATAGAATCATTTAATCTGAATACATAAGTACCACCCGTTAATCCGGTAAAAGTTATAGGTCCACTACTTGTTTGAGCAGTTAAAGTTCCCGGTATAATATTATCAATAGTGTATGGTGGAATTCCACCATAAGAATTAAATACAACAGTTCCTGTTGTTGAGTCACATAATCCTGTAAGTTGGAACCCATAACTTAAAGGTCCTTGATCACAGCTTTGGGTACATGTTATACCTGTCGCAATGTAAACACCTCTTGCACTACCTGAGTAAGCCTCATCAATACAGATACTCTCACCTAAAGAAACTCCTGTTTGATATTGTCCACAACAATCAAAGTATTCGTATACACCACCCGTTAAACCTGATACACAAGCCATATTTTTTTTTAATTTATATTTTTATTTATCATGGTGTAACCGATTGGGTACAATTTATTTGTAAATCAACACCAATATTTAAATACAGAGTTTTATTTGTAAAATTATCGTAACAAGTTGAGTTACTAACAATTAAAGTATTACCAGCAAAATAATAATTAAGTCCATAATTATATAACCCCTCCAAGTATGTGTTTGCGGCATTTGATAAGTCAGTAAGCGTGGGGTATCCGTAGATTCCGTAACCTGTGTAAAATTGTTGTTGAATAAGGACCTGTGAATCTAATCGACAATCAATATACCAATTAGTTACAATACTATTCAAATCACAGTCACTTTGAGTAAACCCACTATTACTCAAAACATTGTTTAAAGCATAACTAAGGATTAAGGACGGGTCAGTAACGGTGTTACACTTTAATGTTTGATCAATACAATCATAACTAAAAGGTTCCCCATTGTAAGTACAAGGTACACAAGCAACAGGAATAAATGAACATCCTCTTTGTCTTCTCCAAACAAACTTTTGTCTATGAAAAATAGAGTTTTCCATTTTTTGTCCTGTTAACCAAAGAGTAGTGGCAGGAACTACTTGTTCTAAAAGTCTTTGCCAATGATCTCCTAAACCTAAAGTATAATCGATCATTTTTTGGTAAGTAAATTTATTAGATGGTATTCCTACAGTTTGTTCAGATTCTAAGTATCTCCAAAATACTGATTGTAAGGTTGGATACCCTCCGGTTTTTCCATCAAATATTGTTTGTCTATTTCTTACATTAATAAAATTATTATAGAAGGTTTGTGCAAATTCAAAAAAAGTTTTTTCTTTTGGTTTAGGATTTATAAAAGTCCAATCAATATTTCCAGGGTATGGATATGGTGTAGTTAAACCTGAATTTGGTATTGGGTAATTATATTTAACAGACATGTCCCATATATCATATGTTATACCTTGCCCCATATTAGTATAAAGTTCAATGTTTTTAGAATTTATCACTAATCTATCGTCACTAACATTATAATCAACACCGTTAAAGTTAGAACCATCTTTTCTATTACCCGTATCATTAACCGCCCATGACTTTTGGTTATCACTTACTTTTGTTAGAGTATATCCTTCAGCAATATCAGGAAAGTCTCTAAATCTATCCATATATTCCTGTCCATAACTAAATGGTTTTAATGAAGAAATTAGATATGGATTTGTTGGGTTAAATGAAGAATTTACTGAATCTGCAACTTCAGGGGATCTATGTTGAGGACTTTTTTCAAACCATCCGGCACCTTTTGAAAAAAGTTATCGTCTGTTGTTGCAGGACTTTTCGGATATCCGTCACTATCTATACCGTAATCATTAAGAGTGGTTGAGATGAGGTTGATAACTCCACTACAGGTATAACCTGTATATATATTACCCATAATACTGAAAGTATTTGCCGGATTCAATACCGGTGTTTCTACATATGAAGTTCCTCCTGATATCTTACAATACTTTTCATAAAATTCATCATAGTTAATTTTTGTGTCCGCCAAATAAATAACTTCATTGAATTCTATTAATGCTTCAGGTGCACCAATAAATCTCATCACATATTCTAAAGACTGTCTAGTACCTTTTTTCCTAAACATATATGCTGAATTTAATATTAAATTTCTATAATATTCGTAATTTAATTCTGTCGGTGTCGATGATACCGCTTGTCCCGGAAATATTTGTTTTGCATTAGGATCAAAAACAGAATTAACAAATCCTTCATTTGTTATTGGTGATATATCTGAATTTATACCTAATGTTTTTGCTAAATTAGTTAATAACTGTGATGGTATATCATTACCAACTTGGTAGTTGACTGAATTCATATTTGCTAAAGCGTCTATGAATTTTTTTACTTCATCGAAACTTCTACCATATATTTGTAAAACTTTTTCTATTTTTTGATCTTGGGTGTCAAATTCTTTAAATGAACCTGTAATTAAAAATCTACTTATTAAATTTGTTTTATACTCATCTAATTTTTCCGCAAGAAACTGAACATCGTTTATATACTTTTCAAATTTAGAACCGTTAATATCTAAATTCCAATACTTATCTAAAGGCCAAGTAACTTGTTTACTATATAGAGTATATTTACCTGCCGCGTCATAATCAGGATACGTGAATGTTGCAGTGTATTTAGGGTATGATGATCTATTTAATAAAAAATCTTCAATTTCATCAAAATTATTTAAAAATTCTTTTTCGGTTACCTCATTATTTGGTTTAATTACTAAATTAAAAGTTGATGCGGTAGTATCGGGAAACATTTCACCCTTAACTGTTATGGTCAAAGTACCACCTGTCATATTTTCAACAGGTACCATATCAGTTATTTTATATTCATCTTTAACATCCCTAAAATACGCAGCATACCCTTCAAAATTATTAGTCATATCTCGATATGGACTAACAGGTATTGGTCTTGTTGAAATATTTCTTGCGGCATTTTCTGAATAATCGATACCGAAAGGATTGTAAATTAAACCTGTATCAATATCAAATGTTGTTTCATCGTTTTTTCTATCGTAAGTAATATTAAATGCAGTGTTTCCTGTGTAAAGTCCTGTAATTTGTCTTGGATATACTTCTAAAGCTGCTGGAAAATAATTTATTACCTTTATAATAGACGCTGATAATCTTTTTTGTAACGAACCATAAAGAGAAAAACTTGTAATTTCTGAAATATCAAAATTAGGATAAACTTTAAATGTTTTTTCAATGATTTTTTTTATTTCTTGTATGTTATCTATTTTAAGATTCTCTAACGTATATGGGTTAGAGAATATTCCCGTATCAAACTTTCTATTTGTTTTTTCGTATATAGCACTAGTAAACTCAAAATTACCTTGCGTTAGTCCTCCTCCGTCAACGATTTGGAAACCAACTAAATTGTCAGAAAAGGTTTTTACACCTCCAGGTGGGAAAAATATTTTATTTGCCATTAACTAATAATATTTGTAAAGTTTTTACTAAAGTCTATATTATTACCTCTATCTTGTCTAACCTCATACAATAATTCATTGAAGTTATCTCTAACTTCAAATAGGTTATATTGCTTGTAGATGTTCCCTCCACTATCGTAAAGAGTATAAATTCCGTCCTCAATACTTTTAGTTTGATTACCGTAAAGGGCAATTGCAATTGTATCTAAATCGTAATCAGCCATTTGTATATCAATAGTGATTGGATTAAAAAAAGTATTGGTGACAATAATATTTTGATTAGGTTGTCCAATAAAAGGAGTTGCATTTGGTTTATTTGTTGGCGACGACGACGGTGACAGTGTACAAAATACTAAGTCACTACCTCCATCAACATATCTATATCTTATACTTTTTTGTGATGAGTTTACTTGTTCTGTTACAACAGGTTCACAAAAAAACGATGATGTTACAATTCTATAAAAATTAGGTATTTTTGTACCATCTTGATTTAAATATTCTACTCTATAACCAACCAATCCTTGATTTGTAAATTTGTTTCTAAACTGTGAAGGAACTTGATTTATATCTATAACAATACCTTTTACGTTTGGTAATGCAGATAAAATTCCACAATCACTGATTGTTGTTCTTATTTCTGCTGGTCGTAAATAAACCGTATATATTCCTTTTTTATTAAATTCAGATGCCGGTAGTTTTAAACTATATAAACCACCTAATATTTCAACGTTAGCGTTTCCACCTGTATTTGAATTATGAAAATACGGTGTTAAAATACTTCTTGAGTTTAATTTTTTTAATAGAAAATTATCTGTAACGTCTCTTGATACAGTATAATGTAATATTATATCAACATCGTCAGGTGATACATCAGCCGGTCTAACAATTCCATACGTTCCTAATGCCATTTTTTTATTTTATAAATAGTTTATATTGTTTTTTTTATGTCGTCTTTATACGATAATATCCATAACCGTATCTTACCAAGTCACCAATGTTATCGACTTCACCCAACCTTTGTAATGGTTCAAAAGCAGAATATTTACCTCTTTCTATATAAACATCTGTTTGTATTTCAGGTGACATAACAAAATCTAATAGGTATTCATTTTTAGTCATGGCCGAAGCTACTATATCGTTAGATGTTATACCACTACTATTAACAATATAGAATGTTTTACCATTAACTAAATCATAATAATTAACATTATTAATTGTATATGCGGTATAATCAGGGGTTATAGAGTCGACTTGTCCAAATACCTGATTGTTTTTATTAAACACATAACCTACAGTATATGGGGTTGATCCCCATCTTTTTAAATCTTGTAATCTTGAACTAGTAAACCCTGAAATAGTAAAAGGTACTGACGTAAAATTACTTGACACCTGATATGGTATGTTATTTTGTGCGTCTCCATCAAAAATATAATTGTACGACACAGGTATATTTGCCCAATTACCTTGTTGTGGTATAAATGTTATTGTTCCTTGTTGATTAGTAACAGCTGCAGGAACTAAAGGTATTGTTATTGGTTTTTGTATAACTGTCACCCCCCAAGGATTACTGCCTGATAATGAAATTGTATAATTACCAGGTCCGGCATAGATATGGTTTAATGATGTTGTTGTTAATGTTTGTGAAAAACTGTCTCCCCAATCAACACTATATGTCGTAAAATCTAAATAACTAACAGTAAAATCACCAGATGTGTTATATAATGTTACTTCATACGTATTTAAAACGTTTGTTCCTGAAAATAAAAAATTAGTCACAATATCTTTTTGTAGTAATAACCCATCAAATTCAGAATAGAAACCAATATCATTATAAGTCTGTGTAAATACTACAGGAATTGTTAATCCCGTTAATAAAGAATCACCATTTGTTCCCCCACTTAATATGTATGACATACCTGAGTAAACATATATCGAATCCGTTCTAAATGGTTGATTGGGTACTGTGATGTTTAAACACGGTTGTTTTTCTTCATAATTATATCCGGTGTCTGCGGTATACACAAATCCGTATAAATCTAATGATAGATTTTCAGGTGAAATTAAAACGCTATATTTTTCAGATTCCATTATGGGTTAACATATTCATACCACATTATAGCTTCAGAGGCTAAAGGACCGACACCAACTCTTGTAAGTGCAGGGTATTCTTTATATATTTTATATTCATAAGTAGAATAATTAAAATCAACTTTATAATAGAAAAAATCAGACTTATCAAAATTATAAACACTCAAACCAACTAATGAAGATTGTGGCGTATTCATCATCCTAATAAATTGTCCTTTTTTTGCGTTAAAGAATTTTGCACTCATATAAAAAGTTGTATTTGTCAAATACGATGGGTTCTTTAACCAATAAAAAAAGAAACCTTCTTTATCTGCACCTACATAATCAAGTAAATATTTTGGTTTTTTTACATCAACTTGTGTTGGGTTTAATAATGATCCGATAAATCCTGGTTCTTTTAAACCTTGCTGTGTTGGTAAGACAACTGAAAATAATATTTTTTGATTTTCGGAATTTTTAGTATCGTAAAAATCTAATTTAAAAAAACTACCTTTAAACGAATTTGCAAAATAATATATTTCACTGTCAGTAAATGTCGCATACTGATAGTCGTCCAACCAATTTGTTATTGTTGGTGGTGTAGTTATTAAATCTGTAGGTGCTGATGGATCAAAAAAATTAAACTGATAATATATCTCGGTTTTGTCTTGGTTTAAATCCCATGGCGCGTGTGCAAATTTTGTTGTTTCAAAATCATCAATACCATTAATTGCTTTTTTTACTACATCGGCTTCATATTCCTCAACACCCATATCCCTACCTTCATTATCAAATGAAAGCTCAACAGGTATAATAATATCCCTATCATTAACGTTAAGATTAAACCTATAATAATTATTATTCACAATCGTCGTTAGTTGGTTCGTTTATTAATGTTGTTGTAACAATATTAGTTCGTTTTATTGGTTTTTGTAAAAATAAAATGTTTTTAAACGGGTAGTGTGAACCGTTAATAAACGGATAGTCAACACCTAATCCATCAGCATCTAAATAACCATATGTATAAATGTCTCTCCATATAAATGTTTCATTATACTGTGAGTACCAAGCATAGTTTGGTATATTATCGACGGCACCTTTATTTCCATATTCTAAATAATCACTAAAAACCCGAATAGGGACTCTATAATGTGGTTCATAAGCATAACCACTAGGTAATGTTAATGGTGAATTATCTAAAAAATAAATAGGGTTAAATGAGTATTTGTGATATAAAGGAGATATAACATATTCTTTTTGTTCCATAAAATTATACTCACAAAAATCTCCTTTTATTATATCATCAACATTTAAAAATGAGTTATAATAAAAAAATTGTCCACTACCCGCAGGGTATTCGTATGATAATACAGGAATATTATCTTTATTTAATATGGATGTATGATCCCACCAGTTATCTACGTTATTTTTTTGAAAATTAAATTCCCAACCCACGTCTAAACCAACTATATTACCATTTTGATTAATTGCCGGCGGATTAAACCAACCCATATAACCTCTTTCAATTATTGTTACAAATAAATCGGTAATAGGTTTACCATTGTTATCAACTAATGGTTTTATGTTAATGTCTTTATCAAAAGTATAACTAAAACTTTTAGAACCATCCTTTACAGAAACTCTCTGTACTTGGTTAGGTGTTAATGCTGAATATTCTAATTTAGATTTAACAGGAAATGGATTTGTTTCGAACCCTCCTTGCGTAATATTAACGTCTTCAATGTTTGTTAAAATTTTATGTAATCTAATATAGTATTTTGATTTTGTTTCTCCACTATTCTGTAAATTAGCAATTCTTTTAAAATTACCATAAGTACCTGTAGTTACTTGTGTTGTTGGAAATTTTAAATCATAAATACTAAATACGTTTTCTTCTGAACCATATGTTCCATCTCCCAAACCATAGACTTCAAAAACATTCTTACCCCCTAAACCTGAAGGGTTTGTTGGTATAGAAAGTTCTACGTTTTCACCTACTTTTATATTGTGTTTGGTTCCGCAATAAAAATAAACTAAAGACTTACCATTAAAAGATGCAGTATCAATAACAAAAGGAATACCATCTGAAACAATAAAATTATTAGTCACATTGTAAACTTCACTTGTGTATGCCATACTTTGTTGTGTATCACTAC
>Ga0194119_10010242_pt1 | contig 12388 bp, 12 predicted proteins | sample TA2MahC100mmetaG_FD_148620 | JGI IMG/M metagenome (GOLD analysis project Ga0194119, IMG submission 148620) | Freshwater microbial communities from Lake Tanganyika, Tanzania - TA2015018 Mahale Deep Cast 100m | ecosystem: Environmental > Aquatic > Freshwater > Lake | place: Tanzania: Lake... | reverse complement strand
GAGCAGTTGCGCGTCGCTACGCCGTGGCCCGAGATACTCACCCGGATCTATCGCGACTTTGCGGGTTTTGCCTTCGCCGCGGAGCGCGTTACGCCCGTTGGGGTCGCCGCCAACTGCCGGATTTAGGCTCAAGGGCCGCTAAACCCCAAGATATCCTGAACTTTCGGGTACCTTCGACCGTCTAAACAAATTGGGAGCCGTTACTCTTTGAAAACGTGGAAAATCGTAGCTGGAGTCGTCGCGGTGGTCGTCATCAGCGGCGCCGTGTACGCCAGCATCAAGTGGAATCAAAAAGGAATTGTCGCGGTCCAGACCGGGAAAGTCGTCCGGCAGGATCTAACCAGCGTGGTCACCGCCTCGGGTGAAATTAAGCCGAGGAACTACATCAACATCGGGTCGAACGCGAACGGAGCCGCCCGTATTACAGATATCCTCGTGATGGAGGGCGCCCGCGTCCGCAAGGGCCAGTTGCTGGCAAAACTCGAGAGTGTGCAACCGGAAGCCGAAGTGGCCGCCCAACGGGCGCAGGTCAATTCTTCGGAAGCGGATTCGTCGGCTGCCGAGGCGGCCGTGAAGGCGCAGGATTCCAACGTCAGGACTCTCCAGGCGAACCTGGATCGCGTGAAGACCGATCTAGTGCGCGCGAAGGCCGATTTCGAGCGCGCTAACCAGCTTTTGAACTCCGGTTTGATCTCCCGCCAGGAGTTCGACTCCCGGAAAGCGGCGTTCGATTCCTTCACCGCGGCAATCCCGGAAGCCGAGGCCCGCATCGCGCAGGCCCGGGCCGGCCGGGAGCAGTTCGTTGCGCAACTGGCCGCGTCCCAGCGCCGTATCGCGGTGAACCAGGCCAACCTGCGCCGCGCCACCGATTCGCTACAGCGGACCGAAGCCCGCGCGCCCATTGACGGCGTGGTGACCAACCTGCCGGTGCGGGTGGGCGAGACTGTCGTGCCCGGTATTCAGAATTCGGCGGCCTCGCTGATCATGACCATTGCCGACATGTCGCTGATCACCGCCGAGGTAAAGGTGGACGAAACCGACATCGTGAATGTAAAGCTTGATCAAGTCACCGACATCGTGATCGACGCCATGCCGGGCCGGACCTTTAAGGGCCACGTCATCGAGATCGGGAATACGGCGATACTGCGGTCCACCGGGCTGGCGGCCTCCCAATCGGCAATCTCCAGCCAGGAAGCTAAGGATTTTAAAGTAGTTATCGCGTTGGATAACCCGCCCGACGAGATTCGCCCGGGCCTGTCGTCGACGGCGAAAATCATCACATCCACGCGCGCGAGAGCGGTGTCGATTCCGATTCAGGCGCTGACCGTCCGCACGAAGGGCGACCTGGAAAAGAAGGAGGGCCAAAAGGAAGAGCCTGTAACCGACCCGGCCCTTGCACGCGCCAAGAAAGAAGAAGTCCAAGGCGTTTTCGTCATCCGCGGAGAGAAAGCGGTATTCCAGAAGGTCGAATCCGGCATCACCGGCGCAACCGACATCGAGGTCTTGGGTGGCCTTTCGGAAGGGGATGAGATCATCACCGGCAGCTACAAGGTGATTCGAACGCTCCGCAACGAGGCGAAAGTGAAAGTGGACAACAAGTCCCCCGTCAAAGCAGAATCATAAAGAGTTACCTTTTCCATGGCACAGGCAGCCGTTCTCAATCCCAAGGAAGCAGGCGAAGAACTTCGCCGGCAGGGAATCATTATCCGCACGATGAATCTATGGAAGACCTATCAAATGGGCGACCAGACGATCAACGCGTGTTCCGGTATCAGTTTCGACGTCAAGAAGGGCGAATACGTGGCCATCATGGGCCCGTCCGGTTCCGGCAAATCCACCCTAATGAACCTGATCGGCTGCCTCGACACCCCGTCAAGCGGAGAGTACTTCATTAACGGAAGCCTGGTGTCGACGATGAACGACGACCAACTCGCCCACATTCGCAACAAGGAAGTGGGATTCGTCTTCCAGACGTTCAATCTGCTGCCTCGCGCCACTGCGCTGCACAACGTCGAGTTGCCGTTGATCTATGCGGGCATCGAGGCCGGTGAGCGCATCGCCCGCGCTCGCGAGGCTCTGCGCCAGGTGGATCTGGAGAAGCGCATGTACCACAAGCCGAACGAGCTATCCGGCGGACAGCGTCAGCGCGTGGCCATCGCCCGGGCGCTCGTGACGCGGCCGTCGATTCTGCTGGCCGACGAGCCAACCGGCGCGTTGGATTCGGCCACGGGCGTGGAAATCATGGGCTTGTTTGAGCGCCTCTACCAGGCCGGCAATACCATCATCCTCGTCACCCACGAACACGATATCGCCATGCACGCGCACCGCATTGTGTTCTTGCGCGACGGCAAGGTCGAACGCGACGAGCCGGTTAAGCGTTAAGCGAGCCGGTCGCGCGCCCCAGTTTCGAGGTGATGTCATCCAAGCGGACCGGCTTGGCGATATAGTCGTCCATGCCGGCAGCCAGGCATTTTTCGCGATCGCCCGGCATGGCGTTGGCGGTCATTGCGATGATGGGCGTACGGCGCTTGGCCCCCTCGAATTCCCGGATGGCCCGCGTGGCGGCGAAACCGTCCATCACGGGCATGTGGCAGTCCATGAAAATCGCGTCGAAATGCGCCTCTTTGCACAACGTCACCGCCTCCTGCCCGTTGGCCGCCAGAGAGACAGTGGCTCCGGCGTGCTCCAGAAAGCGGGTCGCTAGTTTCTGGTTGATTGCATTGTCTTCCACAACCAGAACGCGGACCGCCTTGCCGGGTGGCTTCTCCAAGGGACCAGGCAGCGACTGCGGCGGCGCAGCGCGGCGCTCCAGCAGCCCCGCGAAATCCGTGCGCCGGAACAATGGCGGATCTGGGCCCAGAATCTGCACGCCGAGCGCGCGCAGACTCCGGGTTGTGGCTTCGCTGCCGGGATAGTCGCCGACGAAGGCGAAGTCGGGAACCAAGCCGTCGGGGATGACGGTGTGAACCCGCAGGCGGAGACTCCGCGCCAACGCCTCCAGCCGGGTCCGGCGCACAGGGTCCGATTCCAGGATCAGAAGGACGCGGTCCCGTAACCCAAAATCGGCCGGGTGTACGTTGCGGAAGTGCAGCACAAACCAGAAGCGGCTGCCTTCGCCGGGCTGGCTGGCAAAATCGATCCATCCCCCCATCAGCTCGCACAACTGCCGGCAGATTGTAAGTCCCAGGCCGGTGCCGCCGAACTGCCGCGTGGTCGAGTCGTCGGCCTGGGCAAAGGCCTCAAAGATCCTCTGGTGCGCCGCCACGGCGACGCCGGCGCCGGTATCCATCACCTGGAACCGCACCGGAACGGTCCCTGAGACGGCGACCTCCACAGAGCCATGGTCGGTGAACTTAACGGCGTTGCTGATGAGATTGAGCAGCACCTGGCGCAGCCGCGTCCGGTCCCCGTCGACGATCGCCGGGACCTCCGGTTCAATCCGGCAGTACAACGCGATACCCTTTGCCGCGGCCTTCGAATCAAACAGCTCCACTGCACTCTCTACCGTCCGCCACAGATCGAACGGCGCGGATTCGATCTGCATCTTGCCGGCTTCGATCTTGGAGAGATCCAGAACGTCGTTGACAATCACAAGCAGCGACTCGGCGGACTCCCGGACCGCATTGGCGTACTCGCGCTGCTCGGCCGAGAGAGGCGTGCGCAGCAGAAGGTCGTTCATACCGAAGACGCCGTTCATCGGGGTCCGGATCTCATGACTCATGTTGGCCAGGAATGCCGCCTTGGCCCGGTTCGCTGCCAGGGCCGCGTCGCGAGCCGCCTCCAACTCCTCCGTTCGCCGTTCCACAAGCTCGACCAACTCCTTGCGCCGGCGATCGGAGTGGCGCATCCGGAAACGAAAGAACAGGGCCACAATCCCAGCCGTGGCCGCCAGCGCGCCTGCGCGGAACCACCAGGTGCCCCACCAGGGAGGCAGGACGCGGAACGCAGCGGCGTTGCCTAGCACCGTCCACGCTCCGTCCTTCTCCCGCGCCCGGAAATGTATCGTGTATTCTCCGGGCGGCAACGCAGAGTAGCGGATCTCGGTGGAGGGCGTAGCGATCCAGTCCGTATGCAGTCCATCGATCCGGTAGGCGAACTCCAGGCGATCCCGGTGCTCAAATCTTCGCACTGAGAAACGGGCAACCAGCCCCGAGTTCGCCTGCGTTACTTCCCGCGTGTCCTGCCCGCCGAGCGAAAACCGGGCGAGTTTCACTGGTGTCGCCGCGGGCGCCGGCCCGGCGACAGAGGTTTGCAGATAGCTCAGCCCTTTACTGGTTCCGATCCAAACGCCATCCCGTTCGGCCAGGAAACCTCCGGAGTTCGTGTTGTCCCAAACCAGCCCATCGGCGCGGGTCCAGGAGCGCCAGCGCCCATCGGAATAGCTTTGAACGCCTTGATCGGTCCCAATCCAGAGCGTTCCGTCTGGCGCGTGCCGGACGAAGCTGACGCGCTCGGAGAGCAGCCCGCCTGCCGTCCCAAAATGGGTCGATTGCGCCCCGGCGGAGAGGGCGGAGATCCGGGCAAGCCCCCGCGGATCGCGGAAGGACAGATACACCGTGCCGTCCGGCGCAAGAGAGGCGCTGCGAACCAACTCCTCACCCCAGTGTCCTGTCAACGGCACGTGGCGAACCACGCCGTCGCGTAAGTGGAACAGTCCGCGCCCCGCAAGCAGAAGCGAACCGTCGAACTGCGGACTGATTCCAAAAAAGCCCGGCCGCTCCATCGAAATCGGCAGCGCGGCAAACCGTTCGGAGCCGGGCCGCAGAATGAAGATCTCCCGTTGGGAGATCGCCACCAGATCGTTCCCTTGAAACGCCACGGATCGGATTGGGGCCTTGGGCAGCCCCTGGGCCTCGCCAAGCTGCCGCCACGTCCCGGAGGCGATCCCATAACGGAATACTCCTCCGGCCAGGGTGCTGATCCAAAGAAATCCGTTGCCCGTCCCCGTTATGGAATTCAATTCGCGGGGCGAGCCGGATACGATCCTCCAAGTGTCGCCGGCCGGGTCGCGGTGCAGCAATCCGGCATCGGTGCCGATCCACATGCTGCCCGATGGGTCTTTGTGCACGGCCCGTACGGTCTCGGCGGCAAAACCTGGCCCGTTCGTCGAATTTCTCCAACGTTGATAACCCGGCCAGCGGTACAGGCCTACTCCATCGGTGCCGATCCACAGTCCGCCATCCACATCCTCAGCGAAGGCGTTGACCGCGCTGGACGGCAGTCCGTTCGCGCGCGTGTAGTGCGTGAATACGGACCGCTCCAGTTTCAGGATGCCGTTCGAGGTGGTGAGCCACGCGGCCCCGGCCCGGTCCACGAACACCTTGTAGTCTCTCGGGCTCTCACGTTGCGGAATCTGGATATCCCACAGGACCCTTCCGGTCTCATGGTCGAGTTCGACGAGGCGCGACACCGAGCGCGCCAGTACGTTCCCATTCGCACGCTGCGCGAGCGCCCGCCAGCGTTCGGCCGGAAGGCCGCGAGCCGGGCCGAACTCTGTAGCCTGACCGGGCCGCCATCGCCAAAGCGCACCGTCGCCGGCGAACCAGGCATCTCCGTTCGAGTGACGCATCACCGCCACGAGTCCCTCCGGAACCGGCAGCCGCTCACAACGGAGCCGGTCCGCCGCGCTCTGGCAAAGCGCTGCCCCGTCTTCCGTGAGGGCGACCAGAGACTGGCCCGGCCCGGCGACGATGGAGTCCGAGCCGCCAAGCAAACTGACACCAACAGAATCTATGTTCACCAGCCGTTTGCCCTCCAGCCGCGCCAAGCCGTCTCGCGTGCGCACCCAGATGGCCCACGGCGTGACGACGATCGCCCGGACAGACTCTCTGCCGTCGAAGCGTTCGAAGCGTTCGCCATCGAACCGGTAGAGCCCCGTCTCGGTTCCCAGCCACAGAAAGCCGTCGGTGTCGGTGGCGAACGCGTGAGACGACAGTCCGGCTAGCCCGTCATCGGGAGCGTACTCTTTGAAATGAACCTGTTGGCCGGACAGCGCGAGAACGAATGCGATCGCCGCGCAGACCCGCCTCCCCATGCGTGAACGAGCAGGAGCGTTGATCCAGGCAAGCATGACGGACGCCGATACTGTATGAGCTTATCCGATCTCCGCCTGTTACACGGGAGTTATCCGCGAGGATCTTAATTTGTAATGTCGTGTGTCGTCGACTCGTCGCGAAGCGGCAGGTACAGCTTGTACCACTCTTTTTGCGCGGCCGAATCGGTGTACGCCTTCAGCGCTTGCTCGTCCTTGAACTCCATGACGATGGCGTGCGTGTAGCCTGTCCCTTGCACCTTAATGCCCCGCGTCCAGACGCGAACGATGCCTTTGTACGTATCGGCCACCGTTTCGGCGCCCTTCAACGCCGCGTCGATCTGGGCCGGTGTTGTGCCCGGCTTCCAGCGAACCGTCACGACGTGAATGACCGTTTTCGGCCGTTTGGCCTTCGCCTCCAAGGGAAGGGCGGCCGTCATTGCAATACCCAGCAATAGGGTGGTAAGTAGTTTTTTCATGATTGTTTCGACTCCCGAAATCCGGACCAGTGTTCGCAGATCACAATCGAGTTGAAAGGATTCCGCGGATCGTACTTTACGAGCGCGGGGCCAAGCAGACGCTCCGGCTCGCGAGGCAGCAGTTCGTGGATGCCGCTGATGTCTTGCGATGTGTCGTAGGCGACACCGGCCAGTTGATAGCGGTAGCGAAGCTTGGTAACGGAGGCTTGATAGAGCATCGCTTCCCCCATCCGGCCATTCACGTGAATGTGAATGCGCCGCCGCCGCTCCCGCTCGGCCGGGTCCTTGCGCCAGCGAACCGCCCGCACCAATAACCAAGCCCCGGCGCCAGCCGCCACCACTCCCAGGGTGGCGGGCACGGCAAGAGGCAGGTTCTTGGGCAGAGCGGTCACTTATTTCCGAACGCCTTGGCGTGATCCTTCAAAAACTGCTCCAAACCCTTGTCCGTCAGCGGATGATTGAACAGCGCGTCAAGCGTTTTGAAAGGCATGGTGCCGATGTGCGCGCCGGCAAGCGCGGACTGGATGACGTGGTTGGTGGTGCGCAACGACGCGGCTAGAATTTGGGTCTTGAAGTTGTAGTTCGAGTAGATCTGCACCAGTTGCTCGATCAACTCCATGCCGTCCTCGCCCATGTCGTCGATACGGCCCACGAACGGGCTGATGATGTACGCACCCGCCTTGGCCGCCAGCAGCGCCTGCCCGGCCTGAAAACACAGCGTGACGTTGGTGCGGATGCCTTCCGACTCCAGCGCCTTGCACGCCTGCACGCCGTCGCGAATCAGCGGCAGCTTGACGATGATGTTCTTGTGAATCTTGGTGAGTTTGCGGCCCTCCTCCACCATCTGCTTGAACTCGGTCGCCACCACTTCGGCGCTGATATCCCCGTCGACGATGTCGCAGATCGCCCGGACCTGCTCCTCGATCGGCTTGCCTTCCTTGGCGATCAACGATGGATTGGTGGTCACGCCGTCGACGATCCCCCAAGCCGCGCCCTTGCGCAGTTCGTCCAGATTGGCGGTATCCAAAAATATCTTCATGATTTCGTTTCTCCTTGCTTACTCACTTACAATCGGGTTTTCGACCGCGCCCACGCCGCTAACAACGACGCGAACCTTGCTCCCTGCCTGCATCGGGCCCACGCCGGATGGCGTGCCCGTGGCGATCAAGTCTCCCGGTTCCAGGGTCAAAAACTGCGTGATGTAAGCCAGGACGGCGCCCGGCTTAAAGATCATATCGGTCACTGGCGCACTCTGTACGCATTTTTCGTCGAGATAGGCCTCAACGCGCATCGACTCAAACTCCACTTCGCCGGCCGGCACGGCCCAGCGGCCCACCGGACAGAACGTGTCGAAGCCCTTGCCGCGCGTCCACTGGCCGTCCTTGCGCTGCAGGTCCCGCGCGGTCACGTCGTTCACGCAGGTGTAGCCCCAAACGTAGTCCCGCCAATTCGCGGCGTCGATCTTGCGCGCCCGGCGGCCGATAATCAGGCCCAGCTCCGCTTCGTAGTGCAGATTCGCCGTCAACGATGGGTACACCACGCCGTCGCCATCGGCCACCAGCGAAGAGGGCGGCTTCAGGAAGATCAGCGGCTCGGTGGGCACTTCGTTGCCCATCTCCTTGGCGTGCTCAACATAGTTGCGGCCGACGCAAACGATCTTGCTCGGGCACGCGGCTGGCAGCAGCCGCACTTCGGAAACGGGAACCGCCGCGCCCGCCGGTTTGGAATCGAAGAACGAGACAACGGGGCGAATCGTGTCGCCTTGCAGAATTCCGTACAGAGCGCCGGCCGCATCGGTGAGCGTGGGTGGCGCTGTCCGGTCCGTGGAATATCGAACGTATCGGGTCAAGGAACTATTATCTCCACTTCTTCGGTGGCGCCGCTTTCGTTATTGCGAAGGTCCACGGCTGTCACCCGGTACTTGTAGGCCGCTCCGCTCTTCACGTCGCGATCCGTGTAAGCAGGTACATCGACGGCTGCCACGCGGCGGAACTCCGCGCCGTCCGCGCGCAGCACGTGATAGTGCGCTACGTCGTTTTCCATATTCCGGTTCCAGGTCAACTCCACCGTTCCGGCACCGGGCACGGCGGCCAGCCCTTGCGGTTTGGCGGGCGGGAAGCGGTCCTCGATGCGCAACGTCACGGCGGTGGAGCGTTCGCTGAGCGCCGCACCGCGTATGGTTTGCACCTCGTATGAGTACGTCTTGCCCAACTCGGCGCGCGAATCGGTATAGCTGCCTTGGGACCCTTCGCCAATTCTCTGGCCGTCGCGGAAGACGATGGCGGGCCCGGCGTGACCGCTCCATTCAAGCCGCGCGCCCTGCGGCGCGGAATCGGCGCGCAGCGCGGGCTTGGCCAGCGGCGGTTCCAACCGCAGCCTTAGGACGTTCGACCAACCGGAAACACGGCCCTTGGCGTTCCTCAAGCGCACGGCCGCCACCGCATCGCCATCGGCCAAGGCGCCTACCGGCGCCGTGGCCTCCGCCGCGCCCGGTTCTTTGGTCGATACCTCCACGGCGCGGGCCCCGGCCGCCCACACTTCGATGTCCCAGGCCCCGGTCGGCGGCCGTCCAAGGCGCAAGTCCACAGCCGAAAGGTCCTTGACTGCCAACTCCTCCGTAGTCTTGGCGGGGATGGTGAATCGAAATACGACGGACTCGCCCACCTGCTCGGCGCTCAGGTCGCGGACCGGTTGGGGGATATGCAACGCGGGCGGCAATGGATCGCCCACGTAGCCGCAGGAGGCGGTCCACAACACAGCGATCCCGGCGGCGAACCTCACAGAATGTACTTGCTCAGGTCCTGGTCCTTGACCACGCCTTCCAGCCGCGACTGCACGTATTTGGCGTCGATCTTGACGTTCTTCTTCTTCAGGTCCGGCCCCTCGAAGCTGATCTCCTCCAGCACCTTCTCCAGAATCGTGTGGAGCCGGCGCGCGCCGATGTCCTCCAGCAGCTCGTTCACATGCGCCGCGCTGCGCGCCAGTTCCCGCATCGCATCGTCAGTGAAGGTCAGCTTGATACCTTCCGTTTCCAGCAGCGCCTGACACTGTTTGATCAGCGCGTTCTTCGGCTCCCGCAGAATGCGGATGAAATCCTGTTCGGTCAACGCCTTCAGCTCCACGCGAATCGGAAAGCGCCCTTGCAGCTCGGGAATCAGGTCCGAAGGTTTGGAGACGTGGAACGCGCCGGCGGCGATAAACAGAATGTGGTCCGTGCGGACGAAGCCGTAGCGGGTATTGACGGTTGTGCCTTCGACGATCGGCAGAATGTCCCGCTGCACGCCTTCGCGGCTGACGTCCGGACCGTGGCCGCCTTCGCGGCCGGCGATCTTATCCACCTCGTCGAGGAAGATAATGCCGCTGCGCTCCACGCGCTCGATCGCCGTCCGCGTCACCTGGTCCATATCGACCAGCCGCTGTTCCTCTTCCTGGATCAGATGGTCAAACGCCTCGGCCACCGGCATCTTGCGCTTCTTCGACCGCCCGCCCAACAGGGGCCCAAGCATCTCGCGCAGGTTGTTCATGTCCGAATCGTCCATGCCGCCCGGCGGTCCCGGAGGCTGCGGGCCGGCCGGCGAGGCGAAGAACTCAAACGACGGCCCCCGCTCCTTCACCTCCACTTCCACGGTCTTCTCGTCGAGCTTGCCGGCGTGAAGCTTCTCCCGCAACCGGTCGCGGGACTTGTCGGGGATCGCCGGATCGCTCAACAGCAGATCGAGAAGTTTCTCCTCGGCGCTCCGCTCGGCCCGGTCCGCGATCTCGTCCAGCTTCTCCTCGCGGATCATGTCGATGGCGATCTCAACCAGGTCGCGGATCATCGATTCCACATCCCGGCCCACATAGCCAACCTCGGTGAACTTGCTCGCTTCCACTTTCAGAAACGGCGAGTTCGCCAGCTTAGCTAACCGCCGCGCGATCTCCGTCTTGCCCACGCCCGTGGAGCCGATCATGAGAATGTTCTTCGGCATCACGTCTTCGGCCAGATCCGGATCCAGCCGCTGCCGGCGCATGCGGTTGCGCAGAGCGACGGCGACGGCGCGCTTGGCGTCGGCCTGCCCGATGACGTATTTGTCCAGCTCCTGCACGATCTCCCGGGGTGTCAGCTCGTCCAGCAGGATCGACTCTTCGTTGCCGTTCCCGTGCTGCGTGGGCAGGTAAATGACCATCAGCCCAGTTCCTCGTAGATCACGTTCAGGTTCGTGTAGATGCAGATGTTGCCGGCGATCTGCATTGCCTTCTCGGCGATCTCGCGCGCCGAAAGGTCCGTGTTTTCGAGCAACGCCACCGCCGCCGACTTGGCGAACGGACCGCCCGAACCGATGGCCGCCAGCGGTTCGTCGGGCTCGATCACATCGCCGTTGCCGCTCAAAATGTAGGTGTGTTCGGGATCGGCCACCAGCAGCAGCGCCTCCAGATGGCGCAGCACCTTGTCGGTGCGCCAGTCCTTCGCCATCTCCACGACGGATCGTTCCAGCTTGCCGTTGTGCTGTTCCAGCTTGGCCTCGAAACGCGAGAATAAGGAGAATGCGTCGGCCGTGGACCCGGCGAAACCGGACAGGATCTTGCCGTTGTAGAGCCGCCGCAATTTGCGTGCGGAGGCCTTGAGGACCTCGCTTCCCAGCGTCACCTGCCCGTCGGCGGCCATTACCACTTTGCCGTTTCTGCGAACGGCAATCACAGTGGTCGAACGAATACGTTGCGACATCAAACTCCCATTCTATCAGCGCGGTACGCTATTCCCATGCCCAATCCGGCGTTGACGCGCAACAAAATGGGCTGGCACGCGCGGGAGCTGAGTCCGCTGAGCCTGCGATTCGTGGAGTTCTGCCGGGCGAATCCGGGCATCCGCGTGCTCGATATCGGCGCTGGCGGCGGCCTGGCGGCCCACGCGGCCCATGCCGCCGGCGCCCGTGTCGTCGCCGTCGACCTGGAACCCCTGGAGGGCCCATTCGAGGTTCGCCTCGCCCGCTTCCCGGCCGGGACGGTGTTCGACTCCGGCAGCTTTGACGCCGTGCATGCCGCGAGCGTCTTCCACTTCCTCACCGGCAATCAGTTCGCGCACGGCCTGCGGAACATCGCCAACTGGCTGCGGCCGGGCGGGAAGCTGTTCGCCCAAACCGCCACCCCCTACCAGCAGCCGTTCGCCAGTTTCATTGCGGAGTTCGAGCAGCGCAAGGCGGAGAGCGCAAAGTACCCGGGCTGGATCGCCAAGGCGAGCCAATGGTCGGCGCACAAGCGGCTCGGCAACATGCCCGCCAGCCTCCATCTTTTCGACGATCAGACAATGCGCGCGGCCCTGCAGCAAGCCGGCCTCGAGGTCGAGTCGTGCGAACTGCATCGCCGCCCGGACCTGGATCCCAGCCTGTGGCTGGACGGCCGGGAGACGCTCTCGGTTGTTGCGGCGATGCGGCCGATCGCCAATGAATGGGACGTTGCATAGGATCTGGCGCAATACGTTGCTCGCTGTTTGACCTGCGGCGGCAAAGGAGGCCCTGCGTGATGCGGGCCGGGTATCGCGCGCGAAAACGGTCCCTTTGGGTCCGTTCCCCCGATGGCGCTACACCGCGCGAGGTTCTTTCTCGGAACTCCCTCTGTGTGCCATTCTCCGAGTGGCCGACGATCCGGACACGGAGACTCTCATTCGTGGCGTACTGCTACACAGTTCGAAGCCACGATGCGGAGCCAAACCTAGCGGCGCCGCTTGAATTTTGTGTCAACAGCTACCGCGGGTATCGGGGGTTTCGTCTGACCTCTTGTCCCACATTTCCGTTTTGAGCCGCGCGTGCGAATCTCCCGGATGCTCGTCCGCATCAATATCCATAGGGGTTTGAAGGCAGCGAAGACCCCTGCGGAGGACAGCGCCCAATGGGTGACAAAC
>Ga0194119_10010236_pt1 | contig 12391 bp, 10 predicted proteins | sample TA2MahC100mmetaG_FD_148620 | JGI IMG/M metagenome (GOLD analysis project Ga0194119, IMG submission 148620) | Freshwater microbial communities from Lake Tanganyika, Tanzania - TA2015018 Mahale Deep Cast 100m | ecosystem: Environmental > Aquatic > Freshwater > Lake | place: Tanzania: Lake... | reverse complement strand
GGTTGCGCGGCACCGCGGCTTGGCAAGTGCCAAAAAAGCCCACTGCAGTCAACGGGTGGCACAGCAAGCGCGTTGAGGAAGATCGCGCCGAGGCGAAGCGCTGCGCGATTGCGGCAGGTGGTTGCTGCCTCCCAGCGGTCCGCCTCCTCGAGCAGCCTGCGCCCCCGGGCGGCCCCGGGCCCAAGGGCCCGCGTTCTCGATGCCTGGCGGCAATGGCGCCTGCCGAGCGACGCGCATGGAGGGCTAGCATCAGGCGGTCGTGAGCGGCCTGCGCATCCGGCTATTCACGAACGATCCGGGCTTGTTCAGGCGCGAGCAGACGCCGCTGTCGACGAGCGGTCTGCCAGTTGCCGTTATTCGCGTCGGCGAGCGCGGGTGACACGATCGCAACCGGGCAAGGGGGGCCTTGCGCTTACTGAAGACGGGGTACCTGTCCGGGACCGATCAGGAGCTGTGCTGCGTGACCCGCGCCGATCCCGGCTTCAGCCGGTCATTTGGGGGCAGCAAGAATCTCGCAGAGAGGGCGTGCGTCCTCGAGCTCGTCCAGCCTCAGAATCCGGTCGGCCAGTCGGTCCGCCTGTGCCGCCGGGATCGAGCGTCGAGCGAGTCCATCATATTTCGCCCGTAGTGCCTCGTCGCTGACCGGATTAGACGGCGCGCCGAGCGGCGTCATGGTGGGCTCCTCATGGCGGCCACTGTCGGCCTCGATGACGACCGATGTCCGCTCACTGCCGGCAATCGCATCGTCGACCACGACCTCGACCCGGTTGATCAACGCCGCGAGCCTCGGATCCGTGCGCCGCTGCTCCTCGTAGGAAGAGAGGGTGGCCGACCCGAACAGGATCCGGGCCGCGATGGCATAGGGCAGGCTCATCTGCGCGGCCGGCAGCGTATCGATGATCTTTCCTCCGACCATCCCGGCAAGGAAGGTGTTGAGCCGCACCTCGATGCGGCGGATCGAATCGACCGGGATCGGCATCCGCGCCAGCAGCCGGTCGACGGCATCGACCCCCGCATGGGTATCGCGGCAGGAGGCGTGGGGCTTGATCGCGCAGTTCCTGATCCGCCAGTCGGAAGCCAGATGGCGCGACAGCGCCTCGACGTCAACCGGCCTCCGTGCGAGTGTCTGCAGAAAACCGCCCCAGACCGGATCGAACAGCCGGCGGGGCCCGCTCATTCCCTGGCGTGCGAGCAGTGCCGCCAGCACGCCGCTTTCGGCGGCACGTCCGGCGTGCAGCTTCTTGGTCATCGAGCCATCGTGAATGAAGGCCCAAAGCCCGCTTGCGAGGCTCCCGGCAATCCCCAGGCAGGAGAGGCTCTGCTGCGAATCGAGACGCAGCAGGTGGGCGGCCGCTGCCGCCGCGCCGAACGCTCCGCAGGTGCCGGTCGAATGCCAGCCGGCTTCGTTATGCGGCCGATACCCGCCAAAGGCCTCCAGGACCCGCCGACCGACGTCGTAGCCGACGGCAATCGAGGTCAGCAGGTGCCGGCCCGAGACCGGTTGCGCGAGTGTCGGCAAGAGCGCGAAGAGCGCCGGTAGCACCACCGCGCCCGAATGGTCGCAGCCGCCCGTGTCGTCGAGCTCATAGGCGTGTGCAGCCACGCCGTTCACGAGCGCGGCCTGGCGAGGCGCGAGCGCGAGCCGCGTTCCCCAGAGCACTGCGGGGCCCGGCGGCTCGGTCTCGCTCAGCGCCTCACGCGTGAGCCGCGTTTCGGCCGCTGCCGCTCCGGCGAGGGCGGCGCCCAGCGTATCCAGCGTGTGCTTGCGAGCCTGAGCCGCTACCGCGGCGGGCATCTGCTCGTAGTGCGCCGACGCGACAAATGCCGCCAGTTGCTGGAATGAGTTCTTCATGGCAAGTCCGCCAATCGCTGGAACCCGAAGACCCGCTAGAGGATCAGCGATCGAAATAGCCGGCACGCACCGCTGCGCCGACCAGATTGACGATCATCCGTCCGGCCGTGATGCAGGTGATCTGGTTGACATCGCTGGCTGGAATGATCTCGACCACATCCATGCCGACCACCCGACCCTTCTTGACCAGGCCGTGAATCAGCTTGCGCATCTGAGGCAAGGTGACCCCGCCCGGACAGGCGCCTGCGACCGCCGGAGCGATCGACGGATCCATGCCGTCGAGATCGACACTGATGTAGTAGCGGCCCCCGTCGGGGATCATGTCGAGCACTGCGTCCATGCCCCGATCGTGCAGCTCGTAGGCAGTGACGAGCTTCGAGCCCCATGCGAGCGCCGCCTGCACCTCCTCGGCGCGGGCGCTCCCGCTTGCCCGCAGTCCGATCTGGATGATATGCCTGACATGCGGCATCTCCGAGGCCCGCCGGATCGGACTCGACAGGCCATCGCGCACGCCGTTGACCGAATCACGCCAGTCGAGATGCTGGTCGATATGGACCAGCGTCAAGGGCCCGTGGTGCTCGTAGGCGCGCAGCGCGGGAATCGTGATGCCATGGTCGCCGCCCATGATGATCGGCAGGGCGCCCGATGTCAGGATGCGCCGTACGGCCTGCTCGGCGCGCTGCTTGTGCACATTGAGGTCGCGGAAGTCGGGCGCAATGTCGCCGCAGTCCACGGCCCTGATCGGGCGGTTGTCATAGAGCGGCCCTTCCAGATCGAAGTCATATCGCTCGACTGATCGCAGGATGCGGTCAGTGGCCTGCCGCATCGCATAGGGCATGTGGGTCTGGTCGTTGACGATGTCAGCAAAACTGTAGGCGCTGCCGTAGGGGATGCCCAGATAGGCGATATCGGCCTGCAGATTGTCGAGATCGGTCTGCAGTTGCGAGTACAGAAAAGTCTGGTGGCCGACTTTGGAGGGGACGGTCAGGGTCATGGTCTTGAGCCTCGTCTTGCAGTGATTTGCAGAAGGATCAGTGCGCGGCATCGCCGGGCACGCCATCGATACGTGGCACGGCCGCGATCAGTCGCGCGGTGTAAGAATGGGACGGCGATCGGGTGATCCGCTCGGTCTCGTCGATCTCGACGATCCGTCCCTGGTTCATCACCGCGATGCGGTCGGCCAGGTGAGCGACGACGGCAATGTCGTGAGAGATTAACAGATAGGCGACCTGCAGGCGATCGCGCAGGTCGGCGAGCAGATTGACGATCGCGGCCTGAACCGACACATCGAGCGCTGATACCGGCTCGTCGCAGACGATGAAGCGCGGCTCGGTTGCGAGCGCGCAAGCGATGCCGATCCGCTCTTCTCGCCGCCACTCATCTGATGTGGATAGCGATACGCGTAGTGAGCAGGCAGGCGTACCAAATCGAGCAACTGCCGCACGCGTGCCGGGATCTCGCCCGCTGGTACCAAGCCAAAGCGTTCGATCGGCCGACCGATCAGTTCCAGCACGGTCTTGCGCGGATTGAGCGAGGAGTCCGGATTCTGGAAGACGATCTGCGCCTTGCGCCGCATGGGCTCGAGCGCGCTCTGGGAGAGCCCGACGATCGGTGTGCCGTCGATCAGGATGCGGCCGCTGTCAGGCTCGATCAGGCGCAGCGCGATGCGGCCTATCGTGGTCTTGCCAGAACCCGATTCGCCGACCAATCCCAGCACCTCGCCCGGTCTCACCGACAGAGTGACCGAATCGACCGCGGTGATGCTCAGCTTGTCAAAACGCGGCCAGCCGCGATCGAGACGCAGCCGACCGCGCCCGATCGCAAAGCGCCGCACCAGCGAGTCGATTTCCAGGACCGGCGCTGTGCCCGTCTGCATCCGCTCGACCGGATCCGATGCCGCTTCGATCGGCCAGGGTGTCGAGGCGTGACTGGCGGCCGCATGGCAGCGGGCCTCGCGTCTTGTGTTGTCGTCTACTGCGGTCAAGGCCTGCGGCATGCCGCACGCGGTCTCGGCAAAGGGACAGCGGGCCTGGAAGCGGCAGCCCTGCGGCAGACGGCGCAGATCGGGCAGGCGCCCGGGGATCGATGCGAGCCGCTCTCGCCGCAAGCCGAGGCGCGGGATCGCAGCAATCAACCCCTTGGCATAGGGATGGAGCGGTGCTTGCAGCACCTCGGCGGTCGGGCCGGTCTCGAAGACCTGACCGGCGTACATCACGGCGACCCGGTCGGCGATCCGCCGGACCACGCCGAGGTTGTGACTGATGAAGAGCATCGTCAGCCCGCGACGCGCGCGCAAGGTCTCCAGCAACTCCAGGATCTGCGCCTCGATGGTGACATCGAGCGCGGTGGTCGGCTCATCCAGGATCAGCAGATCGGGCTCGGACGCGAGCGCACCGGCGATCAGCGCACGCTGGCGCATGCCGCCAGAGAGCTCGTGCGGGTAGGCCTGAGCCACCGCTCGAGGGTTGCGGATGCCGACCTCGTCGAGCAGTTCGACCGCGCGCTCGGCCGCTGCGGCAGGCGTTGCGCCGCGATGCTGGATCAGCCCTTCAGCGACCTGGTCGCCGATCCGCAACGAGGGATTGAGCACCGAGAATGGATCCTGAAAAACCAGCCCGATCCGCCGACCGCGCAGCGCCCGCCGCTCGGCTGGCGCCATCTGCATCAGGTCGCGGCCATCAAACTCGATGCGACCTGAGGGGCAGTAAGCCTCCTGGGGCAGCAGGCCCATCGCGGCCAGCGCCACGGTGCTCTTGCCCGAACCTGATTCGCCGACCAGCGCCAGCGTGCTGCCTCGAGGGGCTGCCAGCGAGATGCCCGTCAGGGCCTCGACCTCGCCGCTGGCGGTGCGGTAGCGCACGCTCAGGTCATAGATACGAAGCACGGTCAGCCTTTTGCGGTGCGGGTCTTCAGCCGGGGGTCGAGTCGCTCGCGTGCGCCGTCGCCGATCAGGTTGATGCCCACGACCAGCAGGCACATCGCGATGCCGGGCGATAGCGCGATCCAGGGCGCGGTATCGATGAAGGCCCGAGCCTCGGCGATCATCAAGCCCCAATCCGAACTCGGCGGTTGCGCGCCTAGACCCAGAAAGCTCAACGCCGATCCGAGCAGGATCGCATAGGTCACCCGCAGGCTCGCCTCGACGATCAGGGCCGGCCAGGCGTTGGGCAGGATCTCCCGAAAAAGGATCCACGCAGGCCCCTCCGCGCGCGCACGCGCAGCCTGGATGAAGTCTTCGGTGGCGAGCGATAGCGTGACGCTGCGCGTCACGCGCGCGATCGGTGGCACATAGACCAGACCCACCGCGACGGCGGTCTTCCAGATCGCAGGCGGGGTGACTGCGAGTACCAGCAGGCCCAGCATGATCGGCGGCACTGCCATCAGCACGTCGGCGCCGCGCATCAGCAACTCATCGGTGCGTCCCCTGAAATAACCCGCCGCCAACCCGATCGGAACGCCGATCGCGAGGCTGATGAGCGTCGCGCTGATGCCCATCGCGAGCGACAGTCGGGTACCCATCAACAGGCGGCTGAACACATCGCGGCCGTAGTCGTCGGTCCCCAGCCAGTAAGTCGTGCTCGGCGGCAGGAAGCGCGTCTTGATCGAGATCGTATCCCAGGGGTGCGGGCTGATCCAGGGAGCCAGCAGGCCCAGCAGCACGATCACGCCGGTGATCAAGAGGCCCGCCTTCAACTGGGCCGACATCGGCTTGCGGGGCGCACGCTCGAATGCCGCGCTGGCCGTCGCGCCCGGGGCGGGCGCGTCCGGGACGGATCCAACCGCGCCCGGCGACGCCACAGCGGCCGAGCGGAGGGCGTTGCCCTGGCCTGGCTCAGGCGATCGATCGGTCATAACGGATCCGTGGGTTGAGCCAGGCGTAGGCGAGGTCCGCGAGCAGATTGGCGATCGCATAGATCGCGGCAACCACCAGGATGCTGGCCTGCAGGGTGGGCAGATCGCGGTTCTGGATCGAGAACACGATCAGGCGGCCCAGACCCGGGTAGGCGAAGACGGTCTCGATCACGACGATACCACCCATCAGGCGGCCAAAGTCGAGTGCGAGGACCGTGATCGTGGGCAGCAGTGCGTTGCGCAGCGCATGGCGCATCACGACGATGCGCTCGGGCAGTCCCTTGGCCCGCGCAGCGGTCACATAGGGGCTCTGCAGCACCTCGATCATGCTCGAGCGCGTGAGCCGCGACACATGCGCGAGATGCGCAAAGACCAGCGTGATGGTTGGCGCGACCAGGTGCTGCAGCCAGATCCAGAAACCCGTGGCGAGCGGCTCATAGCCCGATGAGGGCAGCCAGCCCAGCCACGACGCAAAGACCAGGATCACTACGATCGCCCAGAAAAACTCGGGCACCGCGATCCCGAGATAGGTGCCGACCGACACGCCGTGGTCGAGGGGCCGGCCATGCCGCAGGGCGGCTGCGACCCCCAGACCGATCCCGATCACCGCGATCAGCACGAAGGACACGCTCGCAAGCACCAGCGATCGACTGATCGCTTCGAAGAGCAAGGGCGCGATCGGCCGGTTCATCAGCATCGACTCGCCGAGATTGCCCTGCACGACCGCCCAGGCCCAGCGCAGATACTGCTGCCAGATCGGATCATTGAGACCCAGCTTGGCCTCGAGGATCTTGACCTGGGCCGGGTCGGCAAACTGCCCGAGGATCAGGTAGGCGACATTGGCGGGCAGGATCGAGGTGACGGCAAAGACCAGGATCGAGACCGCCACCAGCACGAGGGCAACCGACAGCAGACGACGCAGGATGTAGAGGGCCATCGGCTGTCGGTTCCTTCAGTGCGCGCGATCAGCGCGCGAGGCTCACATTCTTCAGTTCGAGCCACTGCATCGGCGTCGACTTGAAGTCGCGCACTTCGTTGCGTACGCCGTTCACATGCGCCGCGTTGTAGGCAATGATGCCCGGCACCGTGTCGGCGAGCACGGCCTGCACTTCCGTGAACAAGGCCTTGCGCTGCGCATCGTCGTTGGTTTTGCGAGCCCGCTCGAGCAGGTCGTCGGCACGTTTGTCACTATAGAGCCAGAGCTGCTTGTTCCAGCTGCCCTCCGAGTGGAAGAACGGATAGAGCGCGGTGTCGAGGGTCGGCCGGGCGAAATAGCCGTCGATGTACATCTGCGCCTTGCCTGCGACATTGGCGGCGTAAGACGCGAACGGTACCCGCTCGACACTGATGCGAATGCCAGCCGCGCGGGCCATGTCCCGGATCGCGACGCCCAGCCGCACCCGCTGCTCACGCTCCTGAGGCACCTGCATCGTGATGTCGAATCCGTTCGGGAATCCCGCTTCAGCGAGGAGCTTCTTCGCGCCGGCGATGTCCGGTCCCTTGATCGGCACGGACTTGTTGAAGTAGGGGTGGCTCCGCGGGATCGGGCTGAGCGTCGGCGAGCCCTGACCGAAGATCGCGAGCTCGACCAGCGCGGTCTTGTCGATCGTCATCGCGAGCGCGCGGCGCACACGCACATCATTGAAGGGAGGACGACCGTTGTGCAGGATCAGGCCGTCCCAGGTGGCGGTGGGCACGCTGTCGACGCGCACGCTCTTGCTGGTCTTCAGCTTTTCGACGGCCTCGTAGGCGAGATTCCAGACGATGTGAATGGCACCGGAATCGAGCGCGGCCAGGCGAGCCGCTGACTCGGGGATGATGCGGATGGTCACCGCGTCGAGCTTGGGCTGGCCATTTTCGAAGTAGTCGGGGTTCTTGACGAGTTCCATCCGGTCGCCGGGTGCCCAGGACTTGAACATGAACGGCCCGGTCCCGACCGGCTGGCGCGACACCGTGTCCAGCCGGTCGCGCGCGAGGATACGCATCTGCCGATCGCCAAAGATGTCGGCAAATCCCGCGTAGGGCAGGCTCAGTGTGAAGCGCACGGTGAGCGGATCGACCGCCTCGACATCCTTGATCATCGTCAGGTTCGAGCGGGCCCGAGATCCGGTGGCCGGATCGAGGATGCGCCTGACGGTGGCGACCACGTCACCTGAGTCGAGCTCGCGACCGTGGTGGAACTTGACGCCCTTACGCAGTTTGAAGGTCCAGGTCATCAGATCGGACGACGCACTCCAGCTCTCGGCCAGATCGGGGTGGACATTCAAGTCGTGATCGATGCGCGACAGGCCATTAAAGACCAGATGCACATACACATACTCGTCGCCGAGCGTCGTGAGCGCGGGGTCGAGCTGGTTGAGCGTGGTGCCGACTGCCACTCGCAGAGTGCCCTGCGCGCTGGCGCTCTGCGGGATCGTCGCGAGACCGAGGCCGAGCCCGAGGCTCAGACCGATTGCTGCCATGAGTCGCTTCATTACTTTCTCCCCTACATGGATGTGGAACGGGTGGCGCCCGCGGCCGGCGGGTCGGGCGGGATCGAGATTGCGTCCGGGTCGATCACCCGGGTCACATAGAGTTCGGTCAGTGGATGATATTCGGACCAGAGGCGAAAGAGCGCGCCGATCGGATTCGGATCACTGTCCACGCGCAGGTCGATGTAGGCAAACGCCTCGCGCCATGCGATCAGCAGCGCTGCGGAAACCAGCGGCTTGAACTCGCCCCCGCCTACCTCGCCGGCACGCAGCGCCGCAAGCAGCCGGTCGGCGAGATGGGCCGCCGGATCGCGTTCGAACGCGCTGACCATCTGCGCCGGGATGTCCGCGGAACGAACGATATTGGCGATTGCAACGCAATCGCGGCCATGCGCTTCGTTGCGCTCGGGCTTCACATAGCGCCCCGAAAAGGCGGCCGTGTTGCCATGCCGGTCGATCACCGCGAGCTGGCGCCAGACATGGTGAGGGCTGGATGCAATCAGGGCGTCCAGGGCGCGCTCGGCGTCCGCTCCGCCCCTGAGCAGCTCGAGGCCGAGCGGGCCAAGCCGGGGGTCGGTGACATTCTGTGTGAGCACGCAGCCGACGCCCGCGGCCGCGTGCGCGCAGCGCGCGCCCACTGCAGGAGCTGAAGTGGTGACGACGACGCCGGTCATTCCGGTGCGGGCGCATCGACCTGCGAGTGAGAAAGTCACAGGGCACCTCCACCGCGGACAGCTTGAATGTCCACTTCCATCGGCAACTCAGGGCTCGCGAGGCCGCGCACGATGACAGCCGTGAATGCCGCTCGCGCGCCCGAAAGCCGCTCGAGCACGCGGCGGCTGACCTCCGGCAGGTAGTCGCGGTCGGTCACATAGACGGTGGCCTTGGTGACATCGCTCAGTGTGCAGCCAGCCTCCGCAAGCAGTTCCTCGACATTGAGCATGGCCTGTACCGCTTGTGCGCCCGCATCGCCTGCGCCGTGCATCCGATGCTGCAGGTCGATGCCGGTCTGGCCCCGCAGGATCACGCGCTCGCCAGCGACGGTGGCCATGCAGAATTCGCAATCGAGCGCCTGCGCCTGAGTGCCATAGCGCGCGATATTGGAGTTGTAGGGCAGCAGCCGCTGATGAGGCTGGCCGTCCACCTTGCGCAGCGCCACCACATCGATCTCGAACAGGATCTCCGGTCGGGCGAAGGCCTGCGTGATGATGCCGGTCGAGACCGGCCTCACACCGGCGAGGTGCCGGCCGATGACCGGGTAGGCCGCCGTCCGGTAGGCGCGGTCACCGATGTAGACGGTGATCTTGCAGATGTCCTCGACACCGGAGCCGGCCTCGCGCAGCAGCGTCGCGAGATTGGTCATGGCCAGATCGACCTGGGCGGCGGCGTCGGCGGGGCTGCGGCCCCTGGCAATCGTGCCGCTATGGTCCAGCGGGCTGCCGGTCTGGCCGCGCACGAACAACTCGTCGTCGGACGCGATCACCATCGCGCCGCGCCACGGGAAGCCCTGGCCATGCCAGCTGTCGAATTGGTAGGGTCGAATCACCTGCGCCGGACGGCTCGGGATCGCTGCCTCGGCGTCGATCTGCACGATCATCTCGGGGCGGGGGAGGCCGGCGACCACGAGGCCGGTGCTCACTGGATGGAGGTCGCCCAAGCGTTCCTGAATCACGCGATAGCAGGCCGACCGGTAGTCGCGATCGACGATGCAGGTGGTGAGCTTGGTCAGGTGCGAGAGCTGGCCGCCGACCTCCGCGAGCGCGCGCTCGATGCGGTCCAGCGCGGCGTGGGTCTGGCGCGCGGGATCCCCGGGACCGATGACCGACCCGTCATCGGCCATCGGATGCCCGGCGCTCAGGAAAACCCGTTCGCCGCTGCGCACCGCGCTGGCGGACTGCAGGCTCGATGCGGCTGCTGCGGGCAAGGGGACCGGGATGGCGGTGTTCGTGGCTCGTTGGATCATGGGCGATGCGGACTGTTGCAGGGGTTCAGGAATGGCTCTGTGGATCGGCCTCGGCCGGAAAGCAGCCAGCGTCGCGGGCCAGTTGCCAGGCCTGCGTGGTGGCGACGGCGCCGCGCCGGATGATGCGGTCACGGTCAATCGCCGGCGTCTGGCCAGCATCGATGACGACCTTGCCGTCGATGATCACGGTGTGGATGTCCGACGCACTGGCATACCAGACCAGGCTGCGCAGCGGGTCGTTGACCGGTTGCAGGTGCGGCTTGAGCGCGTCGACGATCACGATGTCGGCACGGGCGCCGACGCTGATCCGGCCCAGGTCAGGCCGGCGCAGCGCATCCGCGCCGCCCGTGGTCGCCGCAGCGAAGAGGTCTGCAGCGGTGGCCGATCGGCTCTCGCCGGTCGCCTGCTTGGAGGCAAAACCACTGGCCCTCAACTGCGCATAGAAATCCATTCGCTCGGCATCGGTGCCGATCCCCAGGCACATGCCAGGCCGGGCAAACCGCGCGTAGTGCGGTGCCTTTCCGCCACGCAGGAAGACGGTCGGGCAGTGGGCGATGGTCGCGCCGGCGGCCGCGATTCGATCGAGTTCGCCGTCTTCGAGGTGGACGCCGTGCCCGAAGATCACCCCTTCACGCAACAGGCCGACAGAGGCCATGTAGTCGGCTGGCAGGCAGCCGTGACGCTCGCGGATCCGGTCGACCTCGCCCTGACTCTGTGCGAGGTGGGTGGTGACCAGCAGGTTGCGCTCGCGAGCGATCAGGTCGACCCGCTTGAGCAGATCGGGTCCGCAGGAATCAGCGGCGTGCGGGCCCAGGATCACGCGGATCATCCCGCCGCTGCCTTCGTCGAATTCGGCATGCAGCTGCTCAAAGGCGGTGAGGCCCGAGTTACCTTCGAAGCTGCCAGTGGCGGCGCGTGCGACCTGGGCGTTGCCGATCACCGGGGCCGGGGAGAAAAGATAGGGGGCTGCGTAGAGGCGCAGCCCCCAGTCGCGGGCGTGCTCGAGTGTGGCGCGCTGGCGCGGCCGGAACTGGTCGAGCAGCGTCGTCACGCCGCTGCGCAGCACCTCCAGCAGACCCAGCGCAACGAGGTCATGCAGTGCATCTGCAGCAAGTCCGGTCACTGCGAGGCCGCCCATCGGCATCAGCATCGAGTAGACCTTGCTTTCGCCGATGGCCGAGCGAGGCAGATCGTCGACGATGCCGCGAAAGAGCGGCGCGTTGATCGTGTGGTTGTGCAGATTGATGAACCCGGGGTGTACGATGCCAGCCTCCACCTCCACCAATCGGGCGGCAGCGGGAGCACGGTCCGAAAGGGCAACGATCAGGCCGTCGCGGACATGGGTGTACAGGTCCCGGACTGGTACATGCCTGCCACCTTCGTGGACGATGGTCCACTCGGCGTGGATCGCGAGGTCCTGCATGGTGCTCCCTGGATTTGGCTGGCGGCTGTTCTGGGGAGACGCTTATATGGGCGCCCCCCGGATTGCAAGTGATTTTTTCGTGTCTCAGGCGTTGAGGTGGGGCTGCAGTCTTATATCCGGCCTGTTGTTGCAGGACTTTCGACCTGCTGGCCCTGATGGCATTCGCCGACGAGAGCATAGGAATTTCAAACCACCTTTTCCCTGATGGACAACGGTACTCTCATCTCGAGAAGAAGTCCATCGCGGGTGATCGTGCGCTGTTTGGCGAAGACTCTCCGCTCCCGATGCGGATTCAACCCCTGAGTGAGGCGCGCGGCAAAAGCGTGATGGGGTAGGTAAAACTGGCCGCCTGCAGGGGCCTGAGCAGGTTATCCGGGTCGAGCTCGGAGAGCTAGCTCATGCCCCCCCTTGTCCAAACCCCAGTGCAAGCGGTCCGCGTATGGAACCAGCTTTGAAAAGCGGGGGGTACCCCCGGGGTGGGGGTCCGGATAGCAGGAAAGCTGGCACTTCCTCGCATGTCAAAAATTGGACTCCCCCTTGCGGCGTTTGGCAAGAGTTCGCGGAACTCTGATCTTCACCCAGCGGCAAAAGCACCCGGCGAGCACTCGGCCGACGTGGCCGGCACCCACGGCGCCGTCCCCGAACGTGTCACCGGGTGGTGCTGTTGTCGGCAGGCGTATTCGATCCATCTACCATAGACACTCATGCGAGTGGGCATTGAAGATGAGTCAGCCTGGCCCAGGCGGCGCCGTGCGGCTCCACTTCGCGCACCAGGAAGCGGGCCACCTGCTCGCGCAGCAGTTCAGGTAGATGCTGTCCATGTCAGTTCA
>Ga0194119_10010235_pt1 | contig 12391 bp, 11 predicted proteins | sample TA2MahC100mmetaG_FD_148620 | JGI IMG/M metagenome (GOLD analysis project Ga0194119, IMG submission 148620) | Freshwater microbial communities from Lake Tanganyika, Tanzania - TA2015018 Mahale Deep Cast 100m | ecosystem: Environmental > Aquatic > Freshwater > Lake | place: Tanzania: Lake... | reverse complement strand
AAATTTCAAAAAATTCATCAGGGTTAACAAATGTTCATCTTTTGGGTTATCAGCCAAAAGACAAGGTTATTCCACTTATTCGAGGATCTGATGTTCTAATCCAACCATCATTTGCAGAAGGAATTAGTTCCACTTTACTTGAATCAATGGCATGCAAGACGCCAATCGTCACAACTAGTGTTGGAGGGAATAAAGAAATTCTCTCTCATGACAAAACAGGAATTCTAGTTGAAGTGGGCTCAATAGAACAAATGGCAAATAATGCTTTGGAGTTATTAAGTAACAAAGTAAAAGCAAACTATCTTGCAAACAACGCATTCGACGAAGTTCAAAAATATGATTGGAACAGTGTGGGCCCAGAATATCTATCTCTTTACAACTCACTCTTAGAGTAAACTAACTCTTAACATGCAGAATCCTTTGAAGCCCATCATCTAATGATATTTTTGGCTCCCACGATATGTAACTTCTAAGCTTGGATATGTCTGCTGTTATGTTTTCGATGTATGTGTTTTCATCTTCCTCATATTCTGGATATATTTTTTGAGACATCATGTTCTCAATTTTATTTACTACCTGTTCAAATGAGTATGATAAACCACTCCCTACGTTGAAAATTTCAAATTTAAAATTACATTCAAGAATTTTTACAATCAAATCCGTAAAATCGTTAACATGTAGAAAATCCCTCCTGCTATTTTTATTAATAATGGTTAATTTTTTACCAGTTTTTACCGAATTGATCAAATTTGGAATCAGAAACCCTGCCCGCATAGATTCACCGAAAATATTGAAAGGCCTAAGTATGGTAACGTTGAGATCAGAATTATTACAATAAAACTCGCACAACCTTTCTCCAATATACTTACTTTCAGAATATGCTGTATGTGGATTGATCGGATGTTTTTCATCAATAGGACAGTATTTTGGATTACCATAAACATAGGTGCTTACATAAATTATTTTTTTTACCTTTTTGTGCTTACAATATTCTAAAATATTTAATATTCCAATTACGTTGTTGTCGAAATATTCATTCCACCCCAAACCTATTTGTGGTGTTTTTCCACCTAAATGGATTACAGCATCTGCAGAATCTAATTTCATGACCTGCTGTATATGTCTCAAATCTATGCGGTTCGAATTAGAAGAATCAGTTATTATCTCTGATTTTTGTAATTTTCTAACGATTTCTGTACCGATAAATCCAGACGATCCCGTAACTAGTACTCTATTCATTGAATCGGTTTTTACAATCAACTATCTATAATTTATCATCTTATCAGTCTGATCTGCCTGGCAGATCTTTCTCATGTATATAATTAATTAATTGGTTCCTTGGTGAATCTGTAATTGTCTCTGATTTTAAAAAATAAAAATATTCTAGTAACAGGCGGATCTGGTTCCATCGGTCAATCTCTTGTGAAAAAAGCTTTAGCTGACGGTGCAAAATCTATTAAAGTTTTCAGTAATGATGAAAACGGATTATATGAAATGGAACAAGTCTTTGCTGATAAAAAAATTGAATATGTTATAGGAGACATACGAAATTTCGATGCTGTAAATTCTGCAGTCAAACACATTGATATCGTATTTCATGCAGCTGCAATGAAACATGTTGACAGATGCGAACTAAATCCATTTGAAACCTTCACAGTAAACATTATTGGAACAAATAATGTTGTAAAAGCATCAGTCAATGAAAACGTGAAGAAGGTCATTTCTATAAGCTCCGATAAGGCAGTTAATCCAGTTGGAGTCATGGGAGCAACAAAGCTGTTGGGAGAAAAATTACTCTCTGCAGAAGCATTCCATACAAAATCTAACACCATTTTTGCTTCTGTCCGATTTGGCAATGTTTTCAACACTCGAGGCTCAATTTTACCAAGAATTGAAAGTCAAATCAAAAAAGGTGGACCAGTTACACTAACTGATAAAAGAATGAAGAGATTTTTTATGACAAAAAATGATGCAGTCAAATTGATCGTTAATGCTACCAGTCTTGCAGTTGGGGGAGAGATTTTTATTCTTAAAATGCCGTTATTGTACTTGAATGATCTCTTTGATGTGATGAAAGAAATTTTAGCTCCTAAACATGGATTCAAACCTGATCAAATAAAAACAAAAATTGTGGGAATAAGACCTGGAGAAAAATTAACTGAATATCTTTTGACTGATTTTGAAATGGAGAATGTCTTGGAGACCAAAGATTTCTTCATACTACCGTCTCTTTTCAAATCTACTTCCGGATCAAATTATCCAGGCGCACAAAAACCAAAAAACCTTCATTCATATTTTGAACAACTAAAACCTATCAATCCTAATGAAATATCAAAAATGCTACAAACTGTTTATAATGTTTGAGATAAACCCTGTCTAGTTATAATTTCTGACTTTGATGAGCTTTTTTAATCCCTCTTCAAGATTTATTTCAAAAGACCAATTCAGATGTTTTCTTGTCAGATTCGTTTCTGATTGACTTAGTTTAATGTCTCCATCTAATGGTTCTACAAATATAGGATCTTTCTTGTGACCAGAAATATTCATCATTAGATGAGCTAAGTCGTTTATGGATGTACCAATACCTGTACCTATATTAAAAAACCCATTTTTGATTTTGCTTTCCATAGCCACCAAATTTGCCTGTGCTACATCTTCTACGTGAATAAAATCTCTAATTTGATTTCCGTCTCCATTAATTCTAAATGGCTCATTCAGTTCAATTTTCTCTAAAAATTTTGTAATTACGCCGGCATAAGTACCGGTTTGGCCCTTTCCATAAACGTTAAAGTATCTTAATCCTATTACTTCTAACCCGTTATTGGCATATTTTTTAGCCATAATCTCACAATCTAATTTGGTTTTTCCGTATGGATTGATTGGTTTTTTCTCAGCACTCTCCTTTATTGGAATTTTATCTACTGTGCCATATACACTAGAGCTACTAGCAAAAACTACTCTGAGGTTTTCATCTTTAGCTATTTCACATATGTTTTCTGTACCTCTTACATTAACATCAAAATATTCTTGAGGAATCTCATATGATTCTGGAACGGAAGTCATGGCCGCTGCATGAAATACCCCATCACACCCACGCAAGATTTCTGTCATCTTTTGTTTGTTTCTAATATCAATCTGATGCAAGTTAATCTCATCAAGAATTGTCTCAAAATTTTCTTTTTTTCCAGCATGAAAATTATCAATTATGTCTACAGAGTGGCCTAGTTTTACTAACAATCTTGCTGTGTATCTACCAATGAAGCCTGCACCTCCAGTTACTACATATTTCATGAAATCTTGTGATGTATCATACGTTTAAATCTTAATTTTAATTTAACAAAAATTATCAAAACTTCTATGTCTCATTTATTGAGCATCTATTAACTGCTTAAGTCATTTGTGCCAAAATGTCATGAGTTTCTTCATTGTATTTCATGTCTAGTGTATTATTCTATGTATGAGGATAATTCGACGATGCCCAAAATTATTTTAAAGAATAAATCTACAGACGGTTTTACGTTATTATGATAGGCTGTATAGTCCAAGCACGTATGGGCTCATCAAGACTTCCAGGCAAAGTAATGAAAAAAATTATTGATGGTTATCTACTTGATTACGTAATAAAACAACTACTATCATCAAAAAAAATTCAAAAAATCATAGTAGCTACAACCGATCTTGTCGAAGATAACGTAATATGTAATCATTTAAGATCACAAAAAATTGATTTCTTTAGAGGTTCATCAGAGGACGTTTTGGATAGATATTATGAATGTGCAAAACAATACCAAGTGGATGTAATAGTTAGGATAACAGCTGATAATCCTCTAATTGATCCAAATATTGTAGATTTGACGATTAACAAATATGAAAATCAAAAATGTGATCTCGCAACTAATACAATAACAAGAACATTTCCCTATGGCACAGAAGTGGAGGTTTTTTCCTTGAAAGCTCTTGAAAAGGCATGGAAATTTGCGAAAAAACCTTCTGAGCGAGAACATGTCACGCCATTCATCAGAGACCCTGAAAATGGGTTTGGATTGATTAACATAGAAAATGACGATGATTTATCATTTTTACGGTACACAGTGGACAGGCATCAAGATCTGGAATTGGTCAAGGAAATTACAAAAAATATCTCAAAGAGGCCAATACTAATGCAAGACATAGTTGATTTGTATAAAAATAAACCAATAATTTTCGATGTGAATAAGAATGTGACGCATGACGGTTTTCTTTCATCACTAAAAAAAGATCAACAATATTTTAAATCCCAAAAAAAATGAAAGATAAGATGGCCAGGATTAAATTATTTGATCCACATATTGATGAGAACGAGAAGGTACAGTTGTTAAGAGTTCTAGGTAGTCGTTTTTGGGCATCAGGTGCAGGTATTGGAGATGTAAAAAGATTTGAACAAAAGTTTTCAGGATATGTAAAGGCCAAAGATAGTGTCGCATTAAACAGTGGTACTGCAGCACTAAGTCTGGCGTTATCTATGTATGATATAAAAAATAAAGAAGTAATTTTACCATCATTATCGTTTGTTGCTACAGCTAATGCAGTAATAGAAAATGGCGGAATTCCCAAATTTGTGGATGTTGACGATGAAACACTATGTATTGATTATGAAAAAATATCAAAAGCAATATCAAAAAGAACTAAAGTGATTCTTCCAGTACATTTTGCAGGATTTCCTGCAGATCTTTCAAAAATTTCTGAGTTGTGTAGTGAAAACGGAGTTCATTTGGTAGAGGATGCTGCTCATGCCGCTGGATCGGTATATAAAAATAGGAAAATTGGAAGTCATGGTGAAATGGTCTGTTTTAGTTTTCATCCAGTTAAAAATTTGGCTATGCCGACAGGAGGTTTGATATCAGTAAATAGAAAAGATCATGAGCAAATCACTAGAATTCTTAGAGAAAAAAGATGGTGTGGGATCAGTAGTAGAAAGAACACAGATTATGATGTCAAAAATCTGGGTTGGAATTATTATATGAATGAATTTTCTGCAGCAATTGGATTAGTGCAACTAAAAAAACTTGATAAAACAAATAAAATGAGAAGAAAAGTCGCAAAAAAGTATCAAAAGGAAATCAGCCTAGAATCAAAAATGCCTTATAATGATGGTTGTTCATACCACTTTTACTGGATTCGTGTAAAGAATAGAACAGAATTAAGAAAAAAACTCTTAGATAAAGGAATTGAGACAGGTACACATTACAAACCAATTCACTCATTTAGCTTGTACAAATCCAGAACGAATCTACCAATAACGGATAAAGTAGGAAGTGAGATCATATCATTACCAACACATCCAAATTTGACAGAGCAAGACATTGAAAGAGTTATCAAAACTATAAACAATCTAGTATGATTTAGCTAATTTTTGCACCGTCAATAATTCGAATATGTGAAACTAGATTCTTTAGCTGTATGGTATCAATAGATGTTGATGAGTCAGGGCCTTTGGACTTTTTTGTTTTTACATGTTTTTCAATTAATATGTTAGAGCAGTTTTGTTGTTTTTTCAATATCGTAAAAATCAGAGCGGCAGTTGTGCCCAGAGTATGATCAGAAAATCCATCAAACCTTAATGCTTTTTTCCAGTCTATTTTGTTAAATTTTAAAGGGTAATCTGAAATACAATAGCAAAATGTTTTTGAATTATTTGAAAAAATTCCTTCAATTCTTTTTCTATCTCCACCCATACCCATACTGATGATAATTGGCTTTTTTGTGGCAGATTTTGCTTGTAATGTTTCTAAGGAATGAGGATCTTTGAATAAACAAGTTCTTGAAGCAATTTTGTATCTTTTAACTCCCAAGGACTCCAAGAATTCAATAGCTTCAGGATAAAATGCACTACAAAAAAACTCAATTTTAGTTTTATCTGCAATTTTCTTAATTTTCTTAGCCTTTTCAAAATCGAGTTCGGATTTTTTAATAAAATTCCAGAGAGGGTGTTTTGGTGAATAAAGATCAGTCGCGCGCCACATTTGAAATTTGACTGCATCTGCCCCTGCCGCCTTACATTCGTGAATTATTTTTTCTGCCATTTTTATACTTCCTTCCCAGTTTGAGCCAATTTCCGCTACAACAAATGTTTTCATACGAAATACTTATTGTACAAAAATTTAACTGTTTTAATACAACAGCATCAAAAAACTACATATGAGTTCTGTTTATTTGAGGCTGGTAAATTCCTCGGATTTTCGTTTCTTATTTAATTTACTAAAAGAACGAGATCCCAATGCCAATATTTCTCACAAAAAAATGCCAACTTATCTAGAACATGTTAAATTTGTAAAATCCAAACCGTATTCAAGATGGTATATTATATTAAAATCTAAAACTAAAGTTGGCTCAATATACTTATCTAATGATAACGAAATAGGAATTTTTCTTAAAAAAATATACAGTGGAAAAGGTTATGGTAGTGAAGCATTAGGGATGCTGATAGAAAAAAATCCCAGATCACGATATCTTGCAAATGTAAGCCAAAAAAATTCTAATTCTATCAATTTTTTTAGGAATAAAGGATTTAAGCTTATTCAGTATACATTTGAATTAGAAAGATAATTTCTTTAGATTAGGTCTGATTTTAGTATAACATTCTTTAATTCCTCTTTTGTTATTTTAGTTACTTTATCAGACGAATATTCATCCATATTATCAATTTCTTTAATTCCTGGATAGGTTTCACTAATCACAGTAGGATGAAATAGAGGATACAGCGGGGATGTTATCATATATACATCTTGGAAATCCCAACTGTAACGAATTTCATCTTTGTTAATTAGAGTTTCATGAAGTTTCTCACCAGGTCTAATTCCAGTTATTTCGCTTCCAGAGTCACCAAGGATTTCAGTTAGAGCGTTTTTGACATCATTTATTTGATATGATTTCAGCTTTGGAACAAAAATTTCAGAACCGTGTCCAATTTGTGTTACTTTTAGAATGAAATTTAGTGCTTCATCCATAGTGATACTAAATCGTGTCATTTGAGGATCAGTAATGGTAACTGTTTGTTTATGCTTTATTTGCTCGATAAATTTCGGAATTACAGAACCACTGCTACCGAATACATTTCCATAACGAACTGTGATAAATTTTGTTTTATGTTTCTCTTTGTTTATATAATTATTTGCTGTAACAAAGAGCTTTTCCATCAACAATTTTGTTGCACCGTATGTGTTCAATGGAGAAACTGCTTTGTCGGTACTTATCGCAATCACTTTTTCTACATTTTCATGTAGACATGCATCAATAACATTTTGCGAACCAATTACATTTGTTCTTATTGCTTCAAATGGATTGTATTCAATTTTTGGTACATGTTTTAGTGCAGCAGTATGGAACACAATATCAACATCTTCCAGTGCCCTAGTTAGACGTGCAAGATCATTCACATCTCCCAGAAAAAATCTAAGACGTTTATCATCAAGTTTGTTCTCCATCGTAATTTGCTTTTCTTCATTTCTACTGAATATCCTTATTCGTTCAATATTTTCCTGTAAAAGACGCTTTGTTAACGCTTGACCTAACGAACCAGTTCCACCAGTAATTAGAATCTTTTTACCATCAAACATAATCTGTTGATTCTGACTTTTCTAAAAAACTTTACTTTCTTTGAATCAATATATTTTCAAGATTGATGCAAAGTTTTCTGACGCATTACCTCCGTTGTTCAAGAATTTTGCTACGTATTTATCTGCATTCATTTTTAATTCGTCACGAAAGTTCTTATCAAACAGTATTTTTCTCAAATTAGTTTCCAAATCATTATTGTCCGTTATTGTCAGAACAGCTTTGTTGTGTATGTGAGAATATTCTGGAATGCTCTCATCAAAATAAATATTCATTGTAGGTCTACCTAAAATCATGGATTCCAGAAGCATGGTTGATGTTCCGTGGATTTCAGGTGAAATAACCAAAACTGCATCCGCGCTGTTTATTGTATCGATCACTGGAGACCATAAATAAATCGGAACAGAATTATCTAATTTTTTTATCGTAGACATCAGCTCCTCATTATGTTTTAATTGAATAGGGTGAAGTTTTACTATAATCTTTACGTTTTCATATTTTTGTACTAGAGAAAATACTTTGGTAATTATTTTGTTAACACGTAATTTAAGATCTGTACTAGCTAAACCACTTACATCGCTGATTGGATTTGGAGCTAAAAGTAAAATCTTATCTTTTCTATTTTCTTTTTCTAATCTGGAGGAAAAGTAATTGTCGTGTCTAGGGCTTCCTGTAACAATTATTCTTTCTGGATCTATGTGATGTTGTTCTATTAGCCAATCTTTTTTAGCCTCACTCCAAACCGCAGTTTTATCATTAAAGGTATCATAATTTGATAACACATCGAATCTTTTTGTTTTGTCAATTCTCTCAATAAACCCATGTTCTAGTAGAACTGTTGGGATCCTTTTTCTATTGAATTGAAGGAAGGCTTTTTCAGTTTCTCCAACTTCATTTAATGAAACAATACATCTTATGTCTAACTTTTGAGTGAGCTTTTTAATACTTAGAATTAATGATATGTATGAAGTTAATCTCATAGAATATGTTTGAGTAATAGCATCCTTTATTGCATTCCAAAAACCGGTCCCGTTAATCTGAAATAAATTATTAAAAAATTCAGTATTTTCCCAGAGTTTTTGAATTTTTTTTGAATACAATTCGGCTAATGCAGGAATTTCTTTCTTATCAGCTTGGCTTAAAATACCATCTAATTTTAAGATCTTACATCTTGACTTTCTAATCGCTTTAATTGATTTTTTACTCCAAATTGGTGTTCTTCTCTGATTAACCAGAACTGTGTACCCGTCGTATTTTTTCATTGCTATTAGAAGATTAGAAAACGATTCAGGGTTGAACTCTAAAAAAATAATGCATTTTTTCTTTGAATTATTAAAATCAAACCAAAAATTATAGGTAACTCCAGCTAGGAATTCTATAAAGTTTTTAATTTTTAGATAATTCTTCTTTGATATAGTCAAAGTCAAAGGAATTCTGCCTATGTTATACTTGATGGTGATTTTATCCCAAAATAAGTTATTTTCTACTTTATTCTGAAAGATTTCTAATTCTATATTTTGATTATCGATGAATGGTTGAACAAGTTTGGCTAATGAGCTAGTAGTGACTATTTTCATTGGATTTTCCAGTTTGATGAGCTTGTCGATTATCACAAAATTAATCAATTTTGGCATAAGAAATGACTGAAATTCTTGTGTGTCAAATATCTCTAAAATATTCACACCTTCAAATTCATAATCATTCAATGGCAATCTTGAATACCATGACCTAAGTTCCGTCATCTTGTCAAAAATTTTAAATCTTTCTTCTTGTGAAAGTAGACTGTCTGCTATTTCGTGTTTGATTTTTCTTAATTCAAGCTCATAATGTGTATCTAAACTAAATGAAAAATTCTTTATGTTGTCGTCCTTTAGTAATTCATTTGGTATGACAGCTAAATCTGAAATATTATCAATTAAAATAATTGTACTAATCAACTGCTTATCATTAGCGTTTTTCTTGATTATTTAATTATAGCTTGAAACATTATACATTTTAATTAGAATTGAGGTTTATTGTATTTTGATAAAGTTTCTCTTTAATCGATCATTAGCAGATCTTTCAAAAGCATTTTTTGTAAATCCAATAATCGTGTATCCATTTGGCTCGTAGAGAAGATCTAAAATACGATATTTTTCATTTAGATTTAATGATTCGTATTTAGATTGTGAAAGTTTTGATTTAAAAATTTGAGTAATATTAGTTTGAGGTATGGATAGCTTTTTTTGTGCATTTGTACCAGAATCAAATATCAAACCTTTAGTTCCAGACGATATGCCAAATATAGCGTAGCCATAAAGACCTGATTGTTTGAATAGATTTTCTATATCTATACAATCGTAGAGAACTTCATTCGCATGCAAAAGTGAATCAACAATAAGTGAGTTTTCTTCTTTCTCATTTTTGAAATTTAAATTCCAACCATACTCAAATTTATTTAATTCAAGATCTCTTACTAATTCTATTCCTAACTCCAAATCTTGTTTTTGATTACCGAGAAGAATAGAAACTAATTCTTTATTCAGCATTCTTTTGTGGCCTCCTAACTTTCCATATAAATAAAGAAAAATCATCCCATCATCGTTCAATGTATTTACTAGCATTTGTAATCCTTTATTTGGATTAGATAGGTGATGTAACACTCCCATACACAATACGACATCAAACCTACCGAGCGTTTCTACACCTTTCATAATGTTATGATTCTGAAATTGTATATTTTGTAATTTTTTCTTACCTTTTAGCTCATTAGCTATTTCTATTGATTTTTCAGAAATATCTATTCCCAAAAAATTACATTTCTTAAAAAATTCTGCTACATTCGTAATTCTATGTCCACTGCCACATCCTGCATCTAAAATGTTGAATTCCTCCAATTTCAGGTTTGACTCTAATTCAAAAATTCGTAAAAGATTCAACAATTCATTAGTTTCTGAAACATCCACAGACGGAGATGGGTAGGGATATTTCTTGTACATATTTTTTACTTTTTGAGTTATGGAATCGTTATCCTGTTCCATGAAAATTCATTCTCCTCAACGTTAAAAAGAATTTTTTATACGCATATTTAATTAATCATTCTCTTGAAGAAATTAGATGGAATCTATTGATGAATTGATCAAAATAACAGATTTAGAAAAATCAGTTGCTAAATTATGTGATTTTATCAAAGATGAGGTTACTAATAAATTTCAAAAATATGGTGCGATAGTGGGAATGAGTGGAGGAATTGACTCTGCGGTCTCAGCCAGTCTATGCACAAAAGCACTAGGTTCAGACAATGTTCTAGGTTTGATCTTACCAGAAAAAGAATCTGATCCGGCAAGTCAGATTCACGCAAAAAAACTGGTTGACCAATTACAAATAAAATCAGAAATTATTGATATAACGTCGATTTTGGATACTTTTGGTGTTTACCAATACAAAGAACAAGTTATCAAGAATAAATTTCCGAATTTTAATGATGAATGTAAATATCGAATAATAGTTCCCCCAAAACGTGCAAATATAGTTGGAATTCCCTTTTTAGAAATACTGGATGACAAGAACAATTCACACAAATTAAAGATCTCCTCATCAGAGTTTCTCACTCTTACTGCTGCAACTTCTATTAAACATAGAATGCGAATGACAATGCTGTATTATTATGGTGAAAAAAATAATTTATGTGTCATTGGGACAACTAACAAGTCAGAATATCTACAAGGATATTTTGTGAAATATGGTGATGGTGGGTCAGACATAGAACCATTGGTTAATCTCTACAAACTCCAGATATATCAACTGGGGGCTTTTTTGAAAATACCTGAAGAAATCTTGAACAAAAATGCGTCTCCTGATGTTTGGAGCTTTGTTACAACTGATGAAGAATTTTTCTATAGTGTACCTTATGATATTGTTGATCTGATGCTTTATGCACGAGAGAACAACCTATCTGTAGCAAAAATCCGACAACTATCAAACCTATCATTAGACGAAGTAGAAAATCTACTGAAGATACATGACCAAAAACATGCTAAAAGTCAACATATGAGAGAAATGCCGCATAAGTGGGTACCAGACTTTGCTTAATAGATAATAGTCACAAAAATTTTAAAAAATTAAAAGCATATGAAGGTCTCAAATAATTCAAAATCCGTAATCAATTCAAAACCTTTGGTCAGTATAATAATTCTTAATTATAATGCAGGTATTCTGCTTCTTGATTGTGTAGACTCTATTAAAAAATCAAACTATAATAATTTTGAAATAATCCTAGTTGATAATTTTTCAAAGGATAATAGCCATAAAAAATGCAAAGAATTGTTCCCATTTGTCAAACTTATAGAAAATTCTGAAAATTTGGGATATTGTGAAGGAAATAATGTTGGGATGCGAACTGCAAATGGTGAATTTGTTGTTGTATTAAATCCCGACACTATTGTTGATCCGCTTTGGTTGGATGAACTGTTAAATGCATATGAGAAAAATGGTGACGGCATTTATCAGCCAAAGTTTTTGGCCACAACAGATCATACAATGTTATTGAGCACAGGAAACATGATCCAGATTTTTGGTTTTGGGTACTCTCGTTCAAAAGGTAATGTAGATGAAAAACAATATGAAGAATTAGAAAAAATTGATTATGCGTCTGGAACGTGTCTTTTTACCTCAAAAACGATTCTCCAAAAAATTGGATTCTTTGATCCTTTTTTGTTTGCATTTCATGATGATTTGGAATTATGCTGGCGTGCTAGACTAAACATGATAGACTCATTTTATGTTCCAAAATCAATTGTGTATCATCCAATTGAGGGCT
>Ga0194119_10010231_pt1 | contig 12397 bp, 15 predicted proteins | sample TA2MahC100mmetaG_FD_148620 | JGI IMG/M metagenome (GOLD analysis project Ga0194119, IMG submission 148620) | Freshwater microbial communities from Lake Tanganyika, Tanzania - TA2015018 Mahale Deep Cast 100m | ecosystem: Environmental > Aquatic > Freshwater > Lake | place: Tanzania: Lake... | reverse complement strand
TCTACCGCAAGCGGTACAACATCGGTATCGCCGTCGCGCTCGAGCCCACCGGGCTCATCGTGCCGGTCATCAAGAACGCCGAGGACCTGTCACTGTCGGGGCTGACCAAGGCGTCCAACGACCTGGCGCAGCGCGCGCGCACCAAGCGGCTCAACCCGACCGAGGTGCAGGACGCCACGTTCACCATCAGCAACTACGGCGTCTTCGGCTCCATCTTCGGCACGCCGATCATCCCCGTCGGCACGACGGCGATTCTTGGGCTCGGCGCCATCGAAAAGCGCGCCAAGGTGGTCGCGGGTCCGGACGGCGAGGATACGATCGCCATCCGCACGTGCGCGTACTTCTCGTTCTCGTTCGACCACAAGGTCGTGGACGGCGCGGACGCCGACCGGTTCATGGCCGACCTGCGCCGGACGCTCGAGTCGATCCCCGAGCAGGGCTTCTGACGCCGCGCGAGACGGCTCCCCCCGCCATGGCCCGTGTCCTGAGCATGCAGCGCACCGTCGTGCCGCCCGCCGAGCGCGAGGCGTTTCGCGCGCGCGCAACGGCCCGAGCGGCGCACTACGCCGCGGCCGGGTGCCAGTACTGGGTCTTCGAGGAGATCGAGCTCCCCGGCGCCTTCGTCGAGTTCACGGAGGCGCGCGACGCCGAGATGCTGCGCGCCGCGCACGCGTCGGCCGCGGAGCCGCCGCTCGATCCGGCGCGCCTCTACGCGCAGGTGGACCTGCCATGAGTCGCGTGGTCCCGGCGCGCGGCGCGCCATCGCGATGACCGCGCCGCACGCTGCGGAGGCGGGCGCCGCCGTGCGCATTGACCTCCACGCCCACAGCACCGCGTCCGACGGCACCGCGTCGCCGACGCAGTTCGTCGAGACGGCGGCGCGCGCCGGCCTCGCCGTCGTCGCGCTCACCGACCACGACACGGTGGATGGCGTCGCCGAGGCGGCCACCGTGGCCGCGACCCTCGGCGTGCGCGTGGTGCCGGGCGTCGAGCTGAGCGTGATGGACGGTCGCGAAGAGGTGCACATGCTCGGCCTACACCTCGCCAACGTCGGGGCGATCGCCGAGGCGCTAGCCAGCTTCCGCGAAGGGCGCGCGACGCGTGCGGCCACGATGATCCGCACCCTCAACGCGCTCGGCGTTCCCGTGACGCTCGACGCGGTGCTCGCCGAGTCGGCCGGCGGCGCGATCGGCCGTCCGCACGTGGCCCGCGCGCTCGTGGCCGGGGGCTGGGTCGTGGACCTGCGCGAGGCCTTCGACAAGTGGATCGGCGCGGGGCGCCCGGCCTTTGTGGAGAAACCGCGGCTGGACGTGGCCGACGGCGTCGCGCTCATCCACAAGGCCGGCGGCCTCGCGATTTGGGCGCATCCTGGCGATGACGGTCGGCGTGCACGGTTCGAACGGCTCGTCGCCGCCGGCATCGACGGCGCTGAGGTGCGGCACCCCGGACACACGGCATCCGATCAGGCGCGCATCGGTGCGCTGGTGGAGTTCTTCCACCTCGTGCCCAGCGGCGGCTCCGATTGGCACGGCGCCGCTGCAGGGTCGCGCGCGCTCGGCGCGGTGCAGGTGCCGTCGGAGTGGCTGGATCGGCAGCAGGAGCGACTGGAGATGCGCCGCCGCGCGGTGCCGGTGCGCGAGTCGTGAGTCCGCTGCGCGAGAAGGTGGCGCTCGTGACCGGCGCCGGCCGGCGTGTGGGACAGGCCATCGCTCTCGCGCTGGGCGCCGAGCGGATGCGCGTCGCCGTGCACTACCACGGCGCCTCCGATGGCGCGCGGCGCACGGCCTCGGCGCTGCGCGGACTGGGCGCGGAGTCCGAGACCTTCGGCGCCGACCTGCGCGACGCGGACGCGCCGGCGCGGCTCGTGGACGCGGTCGTCGCGCGCTTCGGCGTGCTCGACCTGCTGGTCAACTCCGCCGCGGTGATGCGGCCGGTTGCGCTCGATCGCGTGACGCCCGCCGACTGGGACGAGACGTTCGCGATCAATGCGCGGGCGCCGTTCTTCCTGTCGCTCGCCGCCGCGCGGGCCATGGGCGACCGGGGCGGCGCAGTGATCAACATCGCCGACCACCTCGCGCACGAGTCGTGGCCGCGGCTCGTGCCGCACGCCGTGAGCAAGGCCACCCTCGAGGCCGTCACGCGCCAGCTCGCCGTCCAACTCGCGCCGCGCGTGCGGGTCAACGCCGTGGCGCCCGGCGCGGTGCTCCCGCCCGACGACTGGCCCGAGGCGGCGCGCCGCGAATTCGAAGCCTCGACGCCGCTGCGCCGGCTCGGCTCGCCCGATGACGTGGCCCAGGCCGTCGTCTACCTCGCCGCCGCACCCTACGTGACGGGACAGGTGCTCTTCGTGGACGGCGGCCGACACATGCGGTAGGTCGCGCCGCAGACTGTCCACCGTCCACCGTCCAGTTCGTTCCCCCACCCGCCCTTGCGTCCCTGGTATCTTTCAGGGAGCCGGGGCCGCGTCGCGGCCCCACACGAACATTCACGAGACGACGACGTGGCAACGCACGAATACGAAGTCATCATCATCGGCGCCGGGCCGGCCGGACTCTGCGCCGGGATGTATGCCGGCCGCTCGATGCTCAAGACCGCCGTGCTTGAGCAAGGGCTCCCGGGCGGCGAGCTGCTCAACACCGAAGTCATCGAGGACTACCTCGGATTCGAGCACATCCTCGGCTCCGAGCTCGCCGACCGGTTCCAGGCGCACGCCGTCAAGTTCGGGATGGACCTGCTGACGTTCGTGCGGGTGGAGAAGGTCACCAAGCAGGGCGACGGCACGTTCCTCGTGACGACGGAGGGCGGCGACAGCTACCATGCCCCCGCGGTCATCGTCACCGCCGGCGGCACGCCCGTGAAGCTCGGCGTCCCCGGTGAGATCGAGTATGCCGGCAAGGGCGTCAGCTACTGCGCCATCTGCGACGGCGCGTTCTACAAGGGGCACACCATCATGGTGGTCGGCGGCGGCGACGCCGCGGTCGAGGAGGCCGACTTCCTCACCCGCTACGCGGAGAAGGTGTACCTCGTGCACCGCCGCGACGAGTTCCGCGCGTCGAAGATCGTGCAGAAGCGCGCGCTCGCGAACCCGAAGATCACGCCGATCTACGACACGGTGGTGGACGCCATCCACGGCGACGCGCAGGGGCTGATGACGCACGCGCGCATCCGCAACCTCAAGACGGGCGAGTCGCGCGACCTCGTCGCGACGGGGTGCTTCGTCTTCGTCGGCTTCAAGCCGAACACGGGCGTCATCGATGGGCACTTCGAGCACGACAATGCGGGATACATCCTCACGGACGCCAACATGATGACGTCCATCGAGGGCCTCTTCGCCGCCGGCGACGTGCGCGTGCAGCTCACGCGCCAGGTGACCACGGCGGTGGGGGACGCCACGACGGCGGCCATCGCCGTCGAGAAGTACCTCACGGCGCGGCGCACGGGGCAGGCGCCCCCCATGCCGATCCCCATGCTCACGCGCTGATGCTGATCCGCTCGGTCACCGTCGGGCCGTTCCAGGAAAACACCTACCTCGTCGCCGATCCTGAGGCGCGCGAGGCGGTGTTCATCGACCCGGGGGACGACGCGCCGCGGTTGCTGGATGCGTTGGACGCGACGGGATGCGCGCTGCGGGGCATCTGGATCACGCACGCGCACGTGGACCACGTGGGGGCGGTCGCCGCCGTGAAGCGACGGCACGATGTGCCCATCGCCATGCATCCCGCCGACCGCCCGCTCTATGAGCACGCGGTGGAGCAGGGGCGCCGCTTCGGCATTCGCATGGACGCGCCGCCGCCCCCGGAGCGCGATCTGGCCGAGGACGACACGATGACGGTCGGCGGCCTCTCGTTCCGCGTGATGCATGTGCCCGGGCACGCCCCGGGCCACGTCGCGTTCGTCGGCCACGGGGTGGTCTTCGGCGGCGATTGCCTCTTTGCCGGTTCCATCGGGCGCACCGACCTCCCACTCTGCGACCCCCGCGCGCTGCAGCGCTCGCTCGAGCGGCTGGCCGCGCTTCCGCCTGAGACGGTGGTCTACCCAGGTCATGGACCGACCACGACGATCGGCGAGGAGCATCGCACCAACCCGTTCCTGACCGGCGTGGTACGCCTGATCCCGCGATGACCCGCACACTTGCGGCGCTCGTGCTCGCCGCGCTGTGGCTTGGCGCGGCGCTCCTGGCGGTGACCGTCGTGGCGCCGGGTGCGTTCGCCGTGCTTCCTACGCGCGCCTTGGCGGGAGACATGGTCGGCCGCGTCCTCCCCGTCCTGTTCGCTGGCGCGATCGCCGTGCCGGCGCTGGTGCTGCTGATCGCGCCGGCGGCACGGCGCTCCGGCCTTGCGCGCTTTTCCGCGGTCGTGTCGGCGGCTGCTGCGGCGGCGGCGCTGTGGGTGGTGGACCCACGCATCGCGGCGCTGCGGGCGGCCGCCGTCGTGCCCATTGATCAGCTGGCGCCCGCCGACCCGCGACGCGCGATGTTCGGTGTGCTCCACGCCGGCTCCGTCGCGTTGCTCGGCCTTGCCATGATCGCGGTGGCCGTGTTGCTTCTCCTGCTCGCACGCGACGTCGCGCCGCCTGGCGCTCCCAAGGTCCCGGAGTCCCGATGAACCGCCAGCGCCTCTCTCCGCTCGCCCTCGCCGCCGTTGGCGCCGTCGTGGTGGCCTGCACCGAGGTCACCAATCCGGATGCGTTGCCCATCGGGTTCGTGACGATCGCCGCCCAGCGGGCGGGGACGGGCTATACCGCGTCGCCGGTCGGCACGTTCTACCGCGCCAGCGGGCTCGGCATTCCGACGGCCGCCGCGCCGTGGGATTCCTGCCGCCAGCAGTCCTACTCGGCGAAGGCCATCGGGCTCGGCGAAGTCTATCCCTTCATCAGTGCCGGCACCTCGATTCAGGTGAGATTTGGCGCACGGACCGACTCGCTCTTCCCGATTGCCGTCGGGCGCGACCAGCAGTACAAGCTGCGCGGAGCGAGCATTCCGTACACGCCCGGCGACTCGGTCAGCGTCACCATTCCGGGGCACTCCGGCGGCTTCCCCGCCGCGTCGTTCAGGGCAAAGACGGCGGAGGCGTTGAGCATCGCCAGCTTCACCGAGCCACCCACCGGTACGCGACTCGACCTCCGCTGGAACTCGGGGCACGACCTCAACAACACGGTCGCCGTCTCCTTCCGCTACGGGGCGCTCGGCGCGGACACCCTCAACTGGCAGGTGATCTGCCAGTTCAAGGATGATGGTGCCGACTCGATTCCGGGCCGGTACATGGCGGCGTGGTCACAGGGGCGCGTCAAGACGTGGGCCGCCTCGCGCGTGCGCACCTACGTGCTCCCCGTCGCCGGCGGTGGCTACTTCGACTTCATCTCCACGTTCGACCTCGCGGCGCCGACGGCGCGCTAGCCGGCGCTCGCTCCCTCAAGCGGCCACTTCGGCGCGCCACGCCTCTTTCCGCGCGGCGAACCGCGCGGTAATCTCACAGGTATGCGCATCACGACCTGGGCCGAATACGGCGTCATCTGCGCGCTGCACCTCGCGCGGCGGCGCAGCGATGGCCTCGTGAGTGGGCGCGAGATTGCCGAGCGCGAGAAGCTGCCGCCGGATTACGCGGAGCAGATCCTCCTCCGCCTCCGGCGGGCGGGCATCGTGACCAGCACGCGCGGGGCGCGCGGCGGCTACGCGCTGGCGCGGCCGGCGAGCGATATCACGCTGCGCGAGATCCTCGCCGCGTCGGAACTGGTCACCTTCGACCTGCACTGCGAATCGCACCCCGTGGACGAGGCGCGTTGCGCGGCGTCGCATGACTGCTCCATTCGCCCCGTCTGGCAGATGCTTCAGCGGCGCATCGACGAGGTGCTCGAGGGTGTCTGCTTGGCCGACCTGCTCGAGGAGGAGCAGGCGGTGCGGCGGCGCGTGGGCCTGCCGGTGCTGCACTAGCGAATGGTCAGCCTCCCGTTCATCGGCCCGTGGTTCGCCCGCCGCCGCCGCGAGCGGCGCGCCCAGGCGGTGGTGGCGCGGCTCTGCGCCGAGCCGCATGAGGCGGACGTGCTCTGGCTCTCCGATGCGGCCACCAGTGGCGACGTGGATCACGCGCGGTGGGAGCTCCGCTATGCGCGTCGCGCCCTCGGCTTGATCGCGGCCCAGCGCGATGCGCTCGACGATCAGACCGGCTCCGACGTGGCCGCAGCGCTCGCCGAGGCGTTCGCGATCGATCCGCATGTCTCGCCGGAGCGTCGGGAGTTGGCCGAACGCCAGTTCAACGATCGAGTCTCCACGTACCGCGAGGCGTTGCAGGCGCGCGGCGGCCTCGTAGGTCCCTCCGACAAACTGGGCCGAATGCTGCTGGCCTTCGCTTCCGATTCCGCGCGAACCGCCGGCTCGCCGCTGCCACGCGCCATTCAGCTGATGGAGGGCTACCTCGCGGAGGCTGGCCTCGTTCTGCACGAGGTCTACGGCGGAGCGCCTACGCTACCTGAAGATCGCAAGCCCTCCGAGGTGATGCCGCCGAGCTAGGTGCGTCGCGATCCAGAAAACGAACAGAGGGCGACGCCGTCAGCGCCGCCCTCTGTCGTCTTCTGTCGTTCTCTGTCGTTCTCTGTCTCTAAGTGCCGAAGCCGGGACTCGAACCCGGACGGGCGTACGCCCACTGCGCCCTGAACGCAGCGCGTCTACCAATTCCACCACTTCGGCAGGGAGAGGAAACGTAGTCCCTCAGACGGGGTGAATCAAGCGGCCGCGGCCGTTTCCGCGGCGGAGACGATGCGCTGGGGCTGCTCGTCTTCCTCCGGGGAGTCGCGTCGGCTCCCCGGCGCATCGCTGGTGTAAATTCCTTCGCAGCTTTGTCTTCCGCCAAGCCTCCGTGAGCAAGCCACCCGCTGACACCGAGTCGATTGCGCGCAACAAGCGCGCGCGGCACGACTACGAGATCCTCGAGACGTTCGAGGCGGGACTGGTGCTGCTCGGCACTGAGGTGAAGTCGTTGCGAGCGGGCAAGGCGAACCTCGGCGACGCGTACGGCGTCGTGAAGGACGGCGAGCTGTGGCTGCTCAACCTGCACATCGCCCCCTATGAAAAGGGGACGGCCTGGAACCACGAGCCCACGCGCACGCGCAAGTTGCTGCTGCACGCCGCGGAAATCCGGCGCCTCATTGGCGCCGTCGAACGCAAGGGCCTGACGCTCGTCCCGCTCGAGCTGCGGTTTCGGCGCGGGCGCGCCAAGGTGGTCCTGGCGGTCGCGCGCGGAAAGAAGCTCCACGACAAGCGAGCCGACCTCAAGGAGCGTGCGGCAGCGCGCGACGTTGAACGCGCCCTGCGCGGCGGTCGGCGATGATCGCGCTCCTGATGGCCGCCTTGCTCGCCGGCGCCCCCGACTCGCTGCGTCTTGTCGTGAGCGGGCGCGACTCGGCCATTCCCGTCCGCGCCGAGGGGCAGACGAGCTTCGTGGCCGCCGAGGCGGTCGCCACCGCCCTCGGCGGGCGCGTGCAGCGACTGCCGAATCATCGGTATCTCCTCAGCCTCGGCGGGGTGGTCCTGGAGGTGGCCGATCGGGTGCCGTTCGCGCTCGCCGACGGACGGCTCTATCCGCTCGTCGTCGCCGTCCGTGAGCGTGATGGCCGACTCGAAGTGCCGATTCAGCTGCTGACCGACATCGCCCCGCGCGCGGGCGCGCAGCTGAGTTGGGATCCCGCGCGCCGTCAGCTCTCGCCGCGCGTCGCCACGCGTGTCACGGCACGGCCAACGGCGAAGCCAGACGCGGCGGTCCCCGCCCCAGTGGCGCCGCCCACCCCCGCGGTGCGCGCCCCCGCGGGGCCCGCCCCAGCGGCGCCCGCGCCAAGCCGCGCTGCGCGCCGCCGCGTCATTGTGGTTGACGCCGGGCACGGGGGGCGCGATCCCGGCATGCGGGGGTGGTCCACCGATCGCACGCCCGTGCGCGAGAAGGACGTCACGCTTGGCGTCGCCCTGCGGCTGGAGCAAGAGCTGACGCGCCGCGGCTATGAGGTCGTCATGACCCGCCGCACGGACACGCTCGTCGCTCTCGACGACCGCGGCCGCATCGCCAATCGCAGCAAGGGCGACCTGTTCATCTCGGTGCATGTGAACGCCGCGAACCCGCGCTGGCGCCAGCCGCAGGCCGCGCGCGGCTTCGAGACCTACTTCCTCGCCGAAGCCAAGACCGAGGACGAGCGCCGCGTGGCGCAGATGGAAAACGAAGTCGTCCGCTTCGAGACCGAGGCGGACGCCCCCAAGGACGATCCCCTCGGCTTCATTATCAACGACATGGCGCAGAACGAGCATCTCCGCGAGTCGAATGACCTCGCCGAGAGCGTCCAGCAGGCCCTGCGCCGCGTCCACCCGGGACCGAGCCGCGGCGTGAAACAGGCGGGCTTCCGCGTGCTGGTGAAAGCCTACATGCCCGCCGTTCTCGTCGAGCTGGGATTCGGCACCAACGCGGCCGACGCGGCCTACATGAGCTCCGGGTCCGGGCAGCGAGAGCTGGCGGCCGCCATCGCGGACGCGGCGAGCGAGTATCTCGCGCGGTACGAGCAGCGGATTGGCGGCGGGGGCGGGAAGTGAGAGAGCGAGTGGTGACCGCTGGACGGTTGACGGTCGACGGTGGACGGTCGACGGTCGATGATCGCGCGTGGTCGCGTCGCCTGCTCAACAAGCTCGGCGTGGCGTGCTCGCGCGCAAACGCGTCGCTAAGGCGAGTGCTCCTGCCGTCCACCGTCTGCCTTCTACCGTCCTTAACCGCCTGCGCCTACTACAACGGCCTCTACAACGCGAAGGCCGAGCTGGCCGCGGGCGACGCACTTGCCCGCGCGGGGCGTGAGGGCGAGGCGACGGGCCGGTATGCTGTGGCGGCGGCCAAAGCCGAGACCGTGCTCGTGCGGCATCCGCGCACGCGGTGGCGTCCCGAAGCGATCAGCGTGGCCGCACGCGCGGCGGCCTTCGGCGGCGAGTGTGCCGTCGCGCGTCCGCGCATCGCCGAGGCACTCACGCTGTCCGTCAAGGATGCGGCCGCGCGCGAACTCCTGCTCGTCGCGCAGGGCGTCTGCCAAGTGCGTGAGGCACGCCCGCTGCTCGCGCTCGAGACGCTTGAGCCGCTGGCCGCGCGCGGCCAGCGGGAGGTGCGTCCGGTCGCGGCGCTTTGGGCAGCTCGTGCCGCCATAGCCCTCGGTGAAACCGACCGCGCCCGCGCGGTGCTCGGATCGCTCGATGCGGGGGCGGCGCAGTGGGAGTTGGCCCAGGCGTCGCTCGCCGCGCGCCAGTTCGCCGTCGCCGAGTCGCTGCTCACCCTTCGCGCCGCGCGCGGCGACGTGCGACCAGATCTGGCGGGGATGCTGCGCACGTTCTGGGTGGCCGGGGAACACGGCGCGGTCGAGCGGATCGTGGGTCGGCTGCAGGCGGCAGGGGCGCGCGCCGGCGAGCTGCTGGCCCTGCATATGCTCGTCGCCGACCTGCAGATCGCCGACGGGCGCGACTCGCTCGCGCGTGGCCACCTGCTGGCGGCTCGCCGTCTGGCCATGGACAGCGTGACGGATGCGGAGGCGGCTGCCCGGCTCACTCTGCTCTCACTCGCCCCGCTGTCGCGGCTGGAGGATGTCGCCGCCGCCGTGCGGCGTGGCACGCCGACCGGGCGTCCCTCGCTGCTGCAGCGTCGGCTTGACGAGAACCTGCTGCTGACCGAGATGCTCGCGTCCCGCACGGATCCCTCGGGCGCGTCGCTCTACCTCGCCGCCGAAGTGGCCCGCGACTCGCTGCGCGCTCCACGGCTCGCCGGTCAGCTTTTCCGCCGCATCGACCAATCCCTGCAAGGAGCGTTGATGGCGCCGCGGGCGTTGCTCAGCGCCGCCGTGCTCGATCCCGACTCAGCTCCGGTGCTGCGTGCGCGCCTTCGCGAGCGCTACCCGCGCTCCCCGTGGGCGCTGGCCCTCGACGGGGCCAGTCCCGCCGACCTGCCCGCGTGGGAGGTCTCGGAGCAGACCCTGCGCGTTGCGTGGAATGACGTGGCGTTGCAGTTTGCCGATTCACTCGCGCGCCTGCGTTCGCCCGCCGTCGCGGGCGCCGCCAAGCGCGCGGTGCGTCCCGTCCGAAGACCGGCGCCCAAGGCGCCCGCGCCGCGAGCCACGCCATGACCGAGACACTCCAAACCATCGTCGCGGGGCTCGACTTCTCCAACCCGGTGGTGCTCGCCTCGGGCACCGCGGGGTATGGCCGCGAGCTGGCTGGCATCGTCGACCTTGAACGTCTCGGCGGGATCGTGACGAAGGCCGTCAGTCCCGAGGTGCGGCACGGCAATGCGGCGCCCCGCGTGTGGGACTTCGACGGCGGCATGATCAACGCCGTGGGGCTCGCAAACCCCGGCGTGAACGCCGTGCGGGACGAGGCCCTGCCGTGGATCGCGGCGAACGTGCGCCGGCCGCGCGTGCTGGTGAACGTGGTGGGGCGCACCATCGAGGACTTCGCGTCCGTCGTCGCGGCGCTCGACGCGTCCCCCGGCTTCCACGCGTTTGAACTCAACGTGTCCTGTCCGAACACCAAGAAGGGGGGGCTCGAGTTCGGCGCCGATCCCGAGGCCCTGCGCACGCTCGTGTCACAGGCGCGCGCGGCCACGGCCAAGCCGCTCTTCGTGAAGCTCTCGCCCATGCTCGGCGACGTGGTCGGGACGGCGCGCGCCGCGGTGGAGAGTGGCGCCACCGGCGTGACGCTCTTCAATACGATGCCCGGGCTCGTGGTCGATCCCGCATCGCGTCGCCCCGTCCTCGGCTTCGGCAGCGGCGGTGTCAGCGGACCGGCGCTCTTGCCCGTCGCCGCGCTTGCCGTCTGGCGCGTGACGCAGGCACTTCACGGCGTCCCGGTCATTGGCACCGGCGGCGTGAGCACCGCGGAGCACGCGCTGCAGCTCATCATCGCCGGCGCCTCGCTGGTCGCGCTCGGCACGGCGGGGATGGCCGATCCGCGTACCGCGGAACACATCGTGCGCGACCTCGAACGTTGGTGCGCCGCGCACGGCGTGAAACGCCTCGACGCCATTCGCGGCACCCTGGAGTGGCCGAGATGAATCAACCGTCCACCGTCCACCGTCCACCGTCACCGATCGTCGCGCTCGACGTGCCCACGCTCAGCGCCGCGCGCTCTCTCGTTGACCGCCTCGGCGCCTCCGCCGACTTCTACAAGGTTGGCTTGCAGCTCTACACCGCCGAGGGGCCGCGCGTGGTCGAGTGGCTCCGCGGGGCGGGGAAGCGGGTCTTCCTTGATCTCAAGCTGCATGACATCCCGAACACCGTGCGGGGCGCGGCGCAGTCGGCGGCGTCGCTCGACGTGCAGTTGCTGACGGTGCACGGTATCGGCGGCGCGGCGATGCTGCGCGCGGCGGTGGAGGGAGGCGGCGCGACGACCGGCATCCTCGCGGTCACGGTGCTGACGTCAATGAGCCAGCACGATCTTGAATCGTCCCGCGGTCACGCGGTGGCGAGCGTCGGCGACGAGGTGGTGCGGCTTGCCGGTCTGGCGGCGGCGGCCGGGGCGCACGGCATCGTCTGCGCTGGGTCGGAAGTGACGGCCGTTCGCGCCGCGCACGGCGACGCGCTGCGGACGTTGGTGCCGGGCATCCGCCTTGGTGGGACGCCCACGCACGACCAGGCGCGCGTGATGACGCCGCGCGAGGCGGCCGAAGTCGGCGCGGGCTACGTGGTCATTGGACGCACGGTCACGGCGGCGGACGATCCGCCGGCCGCCATGCGATCGGTGCTGGCCGAACTCGGCGCCGCGTGACGCGCGAGGCGCGACAGGCGGAGCGCGCGGCGGGGCCGCGCGCCTGGGAGGACCTGCTCGCCGCCTGCCCGCCGTGGGAGGCGCGGCAGGCCGAGGCGCTGCGCTCGGCGGTGGCCGCGGGGTTCCCGGGCGCGCGCCAGCAGTTCAAGGCCGGCTGGCGGGCGGTGACGTTCGCCGATTCCTCCGTGGGATTCGTGTGCGGCGTGTTCGTGCGGCCCGGCGGGCCGTCGCTCTATTTCGAGAACGGCGCGGCGCTGGATGACCCCGACGGGCTGTTCACCCGCAGGATGACGCGCACCGCGGCCGCCGACTTCCCGCGCGGAACGCGCATTCCCCGCCGCGCGATCGCGGCGATGATCGCCCGCTCTATCGCCCTCGCGTCGGTGGGACCGGGCCGCGGCGCGCGGCGCCCCTCGAAGCGGCGGAACCACAGCCATCGCGACGAACAATCGTAATCCAGTTCCTCAATCGCGATCCTCAGTCGAAATCCGCGGTCCAAGTCCTCAATCGATTACCCGAATATTCGCCGAAGTCGATCGGATCAAGGACCGTACACGTCAGCCCCAAAAAAAAGTCAAGGGGGGAGCTTGTAATCGGATTCACAAGCGTTTAGGCTACATGTCTGCCCCA
>Ga0194119_10010223_pt1 | contig 12402 bp, 6 predicted proteins | sample TA2MahC100mmetaG_FD_148620 | JGI IMG/M metagenome (GOLD analysis project Ga0194119, IMG submission 148620) | Freshwater microbial communities from Lake Tanganyika, Tanzania - TA2015018 Mahale Deep Cast 100m | ecosystem: Environmental > Aquatic > Freshwater > Lake | place: Tanzania: Lake... | reverse complement strand
TCGCACCCAACTGCCGCCCGCGGCCAACCGGGAGTTCCCACGTGCCGGCGAACGTCAAACGGTGACGCGGACGGTCGCTTTCCTGCCAGGAGAACTCGCGGGCAAAGGAGGCCACGTCGTTGAAGAACACCTCATCCTGCTGCCGGGAGAAGTTGTAGCCTACCAGCGCCGAATACCCCTGCGCGAAGCGGCGGTTCAGGCGTAGTTGGAGAGATCGGTAGCGGCTGCCTCCTCCGTTTACCCCATCCACGACGTTGAGGTTCCCATATTGCGGGTACTGGCGCATGAGCGACGTGAGGCCGACCGTGCGCTGGAAGCGCAGAGCGCCAGGGAACTTATCCGGGGTCGAGAAGTTGAAAAACGGGTTGGGCACCGCGATATTGGTGGCGTCTTTGTGGGTATAGGCCACGTTCGGATCCACCTGATTGATGTTGTAGCCGCCGACCAACTGGCTGGTGAAGTTCATGTAATAAGTCACATCCAGCACGATCTGTTGCGGCAACTGGCGCTGGAACGAGATGTTGATCCGGTCGCTATAGCTGCGCGGACGGTTGAGGTTGACAAACGACAGCGAGTCGCCCAACGAGGTGTGGCGGCCAAGGCGCTTCTCCGAAGCCGGCACCACGGGTTGCGAAGCCGGGAAGGGATCCCTCAGGCGGGCCGACGGTACGCCAAGCACCGAGGGATAAGCGCCAGTGACATTGCGGAAGCCGACGTAGTAGGTGTCGAAGATGTTGAACGTACCGCCGGTCCAGGGCGTAAGGTAGCGGCCATACCCGACACGCAGCGACGTCTTGTCGTTCACGCGATAGGCCATTCCGACACGCGGGGAGAAGCCGCCGCGGCCGGCGTTCCACTGGCCGCGGTTGCCGGAATCGGCAAACTGAAACGCCCCGTTGAAGACCGTGGGCCCTTTGTAGAACTGGGAAACCTGTGCCGGTATCCGCGGGGCGCCGGCACCCTGCATCTCAGGAATCGGATTGGTGAGGTCGAGCGGACGGGTCAGGCGATCCTGCGGATCGGTGTAAGCCGTCTCGAACTCGTAACGAAGGCCCACGTTGATGGTGAGGTTGCGCGTGGCCTTCCAGTCATCGTTGATGAAGGTGCCGTAGAAACGGTTCTGTCCCTGGGGCAGGATGGTGGTCGTCATCGACGTGGCGCCGCTGTCCCAGCTATCGGCCGCGCCGCCGGCCGGCTGAATTGCGCCCAAAAGGAAGGTGGCGTATCCGTCGCCCGAGGTGCGCAGGTCGGGATTGATGTAGGTGGCGGAGGTGGCATCGGCCTGGAAACCGAAGCCCGGGTTGTTGCTGACAATCAAGCTGGTGGTGCGGGTGCCGCGGGTGTCGGCGCCCATCTTCAAATAGTGCTTGCCCTGCTGTTTAGCCACCTTCACACTGACGCTGTCGGCGTCCGGGCGCTGGCCCCAGGTGCCGCCGCGCGGCCCCATGGAAGTCCAGTATTCGCTATTGCCCGCGCCCATAATGGACATGCGCGGCAGCAACTCGGGAACCACTTTGTTGCCGAATACGGTGTCGAAGAAGTTGGAATTCGGCCAGTACTTCTTCCAGCAGCCTTCACAGGTGGAGGCGTACTTGGAGGCGTCGACAAAGCTGTGAAAGCTGGCGTTCACGTTCACCACCGTGGTGGGGGAGGGCATCCAGACGGCGTCGCCCGCAACGGACATCGCATCACGCTGGCTGCCACGATCGTTCACGAAGAACTCCGATCCGGTGGGATTCGAGGTCGACACCGGCGTCCACAGCTTGCTATAGCGGCCCGAGAATCGCAGGCGTTCGCTGTAGGTGAAATCCGTGCGGTTGCTGATGTTGTGGTAGTCATAGCGAATCGGCAGCGGGACGTAATAGTTCTGGATATTGTAGGGCCCTTGTCCGGGACGATTGGCCTTCCACAGTCCCGCCATGTAGGTAGTGGCGATGGGATCCTGCTGCGATCGCGGGATGACATTGCCAGGGAAGGGCGCCGTTTATACCACACGGCCGTCGGCCGAGGTTTGGGTCGTGAACGGATCGAAAATCGTGCGCAGTCCGCCGACAGCGTTGAGGGACCGCGAGAAGTCGCCCTGGCGCTCCAAATCGGTTGGAACCGTGTTGATGAAGTCGTTTGGATCCGTTTTCTGCCACTGTTCATAGGCAAAGAAATTAAACAGCTTGTTCTTGACGATGGGATTGCCCAGCGTGCCGCCCCACATATGAGTGCGTCCCAGGTTCACCGACCGGATCACGCGATTCTCCAGCGCATTCGCCCAAGGATATTGGCCCTGGTAGAACGTATTGCCATGCCAGGTGTTCGTGCCGGACTTCATGGTCAGCGTCACCGCCGAGCCCGAAGAGTGACCGAACTCGGCATCCACCGCATTCTGTTGCACCGCGACTTCCTGCACCGCATCCGGCGAGGGCATGTAGCTGGTTTTATGGCCGATGCCGATCGGACTGCCATCCACTTGCAGGTCGTTCGAAAAGTTGCGTCCGCCGCCAATCTCCTGGCGGTTGCCGGACCAGGTGAAGTACGGCTCCACTTCGCGCGCCGTGTCAGACTGCACGACGGCTGGATCGAGCCGCGCGAGCAGTATCGGGTTGCGCGAGATCAGCGGCAGGTTCGACACCAGGGCGCTATCAACCGTGGTCTCCAGCTTGCTCGTGTTGAACTGAACGGAGCTTGCCTGGTCGGTAACCGTAACGGCTTCGCGGACGTCGCCGGGGCGCAGTTGCGCATCCACTGTGACGTCGGCGCGAGCCTGCAGGAGTACCTTCTCCTGCACGTACTTCTGAAAGCCCTGGATCTGCACGGTGACTGTGTAGGTTCCTGGCAAGACGAGATCGAAAAGATAGCGGCCCTGCTCATTCGTTTGACGGGTACTGGTAACGCCTGTCTGGACGTTTGTAAGAGTGACAGTCGCACTGGGAATGGTGGCCTGTGTGATGTCCGTAACAGAACCCTGGACACGCCCACGATACTCCTGGGCCGTCAGGGAGAGCACGAATGTGGCGAGCAAAAGTGCGCGCAGAGCGAGTTTTAGCATTGAACCCTCCTGGAAATGTGGCAATCCTATCACACTAAGGGAGGCATCCGGCTCAACGATTGCGCATCTCGCCGGTGTCGATGCTGCGATAACGCCGACTACTGGCGGCGTCCGGGTTGGCATCTGCTCCGCCGTAACATCGGGTGTGCCGCCGCTTTCCGTGTGGTGTCCACCATTCCGCCTTCATCGATTCTGAGAAAGAACCGATCTTTCATGCGATCTCTGGCTCAGAGGGAACCGCGCGATTGAGCATCCCGATCTCCTCAGTCTGGAACGCACCAAAGGTACGGGCCGCGCTTGCGATTTGCCACTGGACTTTTCCTGTGCCATACTGGACACTATCGGACTTTGCGCCTGTGCGCTAAGTCTATATCCATAAGCAGGACGAAGGCCGAAACGCCGTAAACTGCACCTTCCAGATCCCCGAAAGGTTTAAAGGACCAGCAAAGAATGGCTCGTTATATTGGCCCTGTGTGCCGCCTGTGCCGGCGCGAGGGCATGAAGCTCTACTTGAAGGGCGAACGTTGCTACGGCCCCAAGTGCGCCGTCAGCGAAGAGAAGAAGCGGAACTTCCCCCCCGGACAGCATGGGCAGGCGCGCAAGCCGAAGATTGCCGGCTACGGCCTGCAACTGCGCGAAAAGCAGAAGACCAAGCGCTACTTTGGACTCGGCGAGACGCAGTTCCGCAACCTGTTCGAAAAGGCCGCGACGTCGAAAGGCATCACCGGCGAAGTGATGCTGCAGATGCTTGAGACCCGCCTGGACAGCGCCGTGTTCCGTACCGGTTTCGCCACCAGCCGCGCCTTCGCGCGCCAGGTTGTGCGCCACGGCCACGTGCTGGTCAACGGTAAGAAGGTGAATATCCCGTCGTTCCAGGTAAAGCCGGGCGATGAGATTTCCGTCCGGGAGAAGAGCCGCGAGAACACCGCCATTCTCGGCGCGAGGGAAGCAACCGCTCACCTGCCGTCGCCGACCTGGCTGGAGGTCGACCGCGACAATTTGAAGGCCCGTGTCACCGGGCTGCCCAAGCGCGAAGAGCTGGTTCAGATCAACCTGAACGAACAGCTCATCGTCGAACTGTACTCGAAGTAATCGCAGGCCCGGAGTCCTGCCTGGCAAGGCTCCGGGATTCACCCCAATCAGAGTCAGAATCCCCAAGGAGAGCTATGTTCAAGGGTTTTCAAAAGCCGAAGCGGTTGGTAGCAAATACAGAGTCGCTGACGGAACGGTATGGCAGTTTTTCGGCACAGCCGTTTGAGCGCGGTTTCGGTACCACCATCGGCAACAGTCTGCGCCGCGTGCTGCTGAGTTCGATTGAAGGCGCCGCGATCACCGCGGTGCGCATCGACGGTATCGCGCACGAGTTCAGCCCCATTCCAGGCGTCACCGAAGACGCCACCGATATCATTCTGAACCTCAAGCAGGTTCCCTTCAAAATGATGTCGGATGCCGTGCACACCGTGCGTCTGGTTGTCGATCAGGCGGGCGAGGTGTTGTCCGGCCAGATCGAAACGTCGTCGGATATCGAAGTGCTGGATCGCAATGTCCATATCGCCACGGTCGGCGAGGGCGGGAAGCTGAATATCGAAATGCGTCTGAAGCTCGGCCGCGGCTACATTTCCGCCGACCGCAATTTCGACGAGGACCTGCCCATCGGCTACATTCCGATCGATTCGGTCCACTCCCCGGTCCGCAAGGTCAATTATTCGGTGGAAAACGCGCGCCTGGGCCAGATGACCGACTACGACAAGCTGACCATCGAAGTGTGGACCAACGGCGCCATTTCCCCGCAGGACTCTATTGGCCAAGCGGCCAAGCTGATCAAAGATCACATGAGCATCTTCATCAACTTCGAGGAGACCCCCGAAGTGAGCGAGGAGCCGGCCGAGCGCGCCGGCGGCCAGGCCAACGAACTGCTCAACCGCTCGGTGGACGAGATGGAGCTTTCGGTTCGCAGCTACAACTGCCTAAAGAACGCCAACATCTCGACGATCGGGGACCTGGTGCAGAAGACCGAACCCGAAATGCTGCGGACGAAGAACTTTGGCCGCAAGTCTCTGAACGAGATCAAGGAAATCCTGACCTCGATGGGCCTTGGCTTCGGGATGAAGATCGACTCGCAGGGCCGGCTGATCCCGGGCCCGGCCAGCTCCACGCTCCCGTCCTCAGCGGGCGACGAAGACGAATAAGAATTTAGGAACCGGAAGTAAGCCACAATGAGGCATAACGTAAACGGATACAAACTCAAGCGCAACGTCAGCGCCCGCCGGGCGCTGTTGCGCAACCTCGTGACCAGCGTGATTCTCGAAGAACGCGTGATCACGACGGTACCGAAAGCGAAAGCGGCCAAACCGCTGGTTGAAAAGATGATTACCCTGGCGAAGCGGGACGGCAAGGACGAAGTTCTGCATGCCCGCCGCCAGGCCGCGTCGTACCTGATGACGCCGGAGAGCGTGAAGAAGCTGTTCGACAAGATCGGCCCCCGCTTCACGTCGAAGAACGGCGGATACACCCGGATTGTGCGCGTCGGCCACCGAAAAGGGGACGGCGCCGAGACGGCCATGCTGGAGCTGGTGGGTTCGGAGCTTGTGCGCCGCGCCGCCGAACGGGCCAAGCGGCGCGAAGAGCGCCTGAAGGCCGAGCAAGAAGGCACCACTGGCGCGGACAACGCGAAGTCTTAATTTCCCCCCCGCAAGACTGGGCGCGGGCCCTCTCACCGAGGCTCGCGCCCTTTCGTCGATATGACACCAACGGATTCCCAGCTTCCGCAGCCGACTCCCGACCCGCCGCGCGTCTCGGTGGTGATTGTCACGCGCAACCAGGCCCGCGCGTTGCGCCGCTGCCTGGAGGCGCTGTCGAAGTCGACACTGGCCGCGAAGACCGAGGTGTTTGTCGTGGACAACGCTTCCACCGACGGATCGAACGTCATTCAGGACGACTTCGAGGCGGTGACGTACCTGAAGCTTCCAAAAAATTTTGGCTGGACGAAGGCAGCGAACATTGCGCTGCGTTCCACGCAGGCCGAGTCGATCCTGTTTCTGGATCCGCGCGTGGAACTCGCACCGGGCGCGGTGGAGGCCATGGCCAACGAGGTCAACGACGTCAGCGACGCCGCGGCGGTGTGCCCGGCGCTCGAGTCCGCCTCCGGAGCGCCGGCCGCATTCCTGCGGAAACTGCCGACGCCCGGCGAGATCCGGCCCGCGTATTTCGCTCTGAGTGAATTGCCGGGCGAACCGCTGGCGGTGGAGTTTCCCGGAGCCGTCGCGCTGCTGATCCGGAAGGCGTTTTTGAAGGGCATGAACTTCCTGGACGAACGCTACGGCGAGCTGTGGAGCGACGCCGAGATCGCGGCGCAGGTGCGGCGCGCCGGACGAAAGATCCTGATGCTGCCCGGCGCTCGAGGAACGTTTCATCCCGAGGATTCCGCCCCGGCGTTGAAATCGTCGTTACTCGAGGCCGACTTCGAGCAGGGGGCGGCGACGTTTCTCAGCAAGCACCACGGCGGCGGCATCGGCCGGCGAGTCCGTTCGGCCGCAGGCGCCTTGGCTACGTTGCAGCTGGGGTTGCTGGTCCATCTGGTGTCAGGACAAAAGGTGGACGGAACGCAGGAGTAAGCCGTTGGAGTGATATCATTTCCTCCAATGAAACTCGCTTTTGTGGTGTTGAGCTGCGCGTCCGCGCTTCTTGCCCAAGTATCGACCGGAACCATAGCCGGCGCTGTCAACGATCCGTCCGGGGCGGCCGTCGCCGTCGCAAAAGTCACGCTCCGGCATTTGGCCACCGCGGAGGCGCGCGAGGTTACTACGGGCGGCGGCGGCGAGTTCAACGCAGCGTTCCTTCGCGTGGGGCAGTATTCGGTGACCGCGTCGAACCAAGGATTCAAGGCGAAGACGATTTCGCCGATAACGGTTCGCGTGGACCAGACCGTTAATCTTACGATCGACCTGGAAGTGGGCGCCGTAACCGAGACGGTGGACGTGACGGCTTCGACGCCGCTGTTGGATGCGACGACATCGTCGCTAGGACAGGTGATCGAGAACAAGAAGATCGTGGAACTGCCGCTGAATGGCCGGAACGCGTTCGCGCTGGGCCTGCTGGCGGGCAATACCATTCCGGTTTCGGGCATGGGCACAAATCTTCCATTCGTGGCCGGGGGCGGACGGTACTCGACGAACGACGTGATGCTGGACGGCATCGACAACAACACGTCGGTGAACAGCAACGCGATCGGCCGGAACGGGATTAACTACACGCCGAGCGTGGACGCAGTCGAAGAGTTCAAGGTCAAGACGAACAACTACAGCGCGGAATTCGGGCGCTCCGCGGGCGCGATTATCTCGGCGACGGTGAAGAGCGGCGGGAACACGCTTCACGGCAGCGCGTGGAATTTCCTGCGCAACAACGCTCTGGACGCCAACAACTTTTTCTCCAATGCAGGCGGCGTGCGGCGGCAGCCGTTTAAGCAGAACCAGTTTGGGTTTACGGCCAGCGGGCCCATCATCAAGAACAAGACTTTTTTCTTCACCGACTACGAAGGGCTGCGGCGGCGCACCTCGGCGAATTCGAGTATTCTCGATATTCCGCCGGTCGATTACCGCGCCGGGAACTTCTCCCGCTATCGCGCACCGATCTACGATGTGCGCGCCCGAAGGCTAGGGCCGAACAATCAGGTGATTTCCACGCCGCTGCCGAATAACACGCTGCCGCAGTCCTACATTAATCCAGGCTCGGCCGCGACAATGGCGCTGTTGCCGGCGCCCAACTTCGGTACGGCCGGCGCGGACACCCGGAACTTCCTGCGGATCGCGTCAAACCCGTTCGACAACAATCAATACGACGTCAAGATCGATCAGCGTTTCGGCGAGAAGAACACTTTGTTCGGCCGGGTGTCGCGCAGCATGGCGGTGGATCCGAATCCGGGCAATTTCGATGGTTTCATAGGCGGCGGCGGGAACAATGTTCGAAACGCCATCAACTCGGTGATTAGCGATACGCATATCTTTTCGCCGTCCGTGGTCAACGAATTTCGCGCAGGCTACACGCGGCAAAACGGCAGCTTCGCGGGGCGGGGGCCGGCGGGCGCGGAATTCGCGCGGCAGAACAATATCGCGCTTTTCCCGTTTCCGGTGCAGAGCTTTCCGGGCATCGCGTTTAACTTCTCCGGCCTGATTAACACGCAGAGCCAGTTCAGCTCGATTGGCGGCGGCGATCCGAATATCAACATCGAGAATACGTATCAGCTTTCGGACAACCTCTCCATCTCGCGAGGGAAACACAACTTCAAGACTGGCATCGACGCGCGCCGCTACCTGTACGACGTCATCCGCGGCGGCGGGCAACTGATCTTCGGTTCCATCTTCAGCTCCTCGTCCAATGCGCCCGGCTCCGGCGCGCCGCTGGCGGATTTTCTGATGGGCTTTCCGTCGAGCACGCAGGGCACTCAGTTGCTCGACTGGTCCCGCCAGCGCGATGTCTATGTTGGCGGCTACTTCCAGGACGACTGGAAACTGTCTTCGAAGCTGACGTTGAATCTCGGCATCCGCTACGAGCTCTACACGCAGCCGATCGACGCGCGGGACCGCGGCGGGTTGTTCGATCCGCGGACCGGGCGCATCGCGATTCCGGGCAAGGACGGGTTTACGCGCGCGATTGTCGCCGGCGATCACAACAATATCGCCCCGCGGTTTGGACTAGCGTATTCGCCGGTGCGAAAGTTGACGGTACGCACCGGAATGGGAGTGTTCTACGCACGGCGCGAACAGAACCAAGAGGTCACGCAGTTTGGCGGGAATATTCCGAACACGCCGCTGCTTGTGTTTCCCTCCATCTCGGCGAGCGGCACGCTGACGCCTCCGGTGAACCTGTCGACACCGCTGGTGACCTTGCCCAGCGATCCGACACTTTCCAGCTTCACGCCCACGCGGCCGCTGGCGACCCTGATCCGCACGTCGGACATCGCAAACAGCGCGAATCCGTACACTACGCAGTGGAATTTGAGCCTGCAGTACGAAGCCGTTCGCGACACGGTCTTCGAACTCGCTTATTCCGGACTCAGCGCGAACCGCCTGGTGAGCCGGGTGAACCTGAATCAGATTCCGTGGGAGACAGCCGCGGCGGGGCGGAACCTCCAGATCCACAGGATGTTCCCGAACCTGAGCAACGCGGTTGGCCTGGATTCGGCGATCGGCCGGTCGACGTATCATTCGCTGCTGCTGCGCGTGGAAAAGCGAATGAGTAATGGCATTAATTTGTTGGCCAATTACACATGGTCGAAGAACCTGGAAGTGAATGGTACGGGCGGTTCCAGCTCTTTTGCGCAGAACGGCGGCACGACGTTTCCCGTCGATTCGTGGAACTTGAAGAACGAGAAGTCCTACGGGGCGCTGGACGTCCCACACGTTTTCATCGCGAGTTTCGGATACGAGCTTCCATTCCTGAAGTCGAACCGCTGGCTGGGCGGCTGGCAGATTAATGGGATCTTCTCGCGGCGTTCCGGCTTCCCGACCGATATCCGGACCACGCGCATTCCGGCCGGCAATCAGTTGTTCGCGACGATCAACACGCCGGACCGGGTGAATGGCCAGTCCTTGTACCTGCCGAACCGGGGCGTGGATGGCTTCTTCAACCCGGCCGCGTTTTCAATGCCCGGAACCGTGACAAGCGCGACGGGCGTGGCGCTTACACGCTTCGGTACGGCGGCACGGCGCATTGGGCGCGGGCCGATCGCGACAAATCTCGATTTCTCGCTGTTCAAGAACTTCAAGATCGTCGAGCGTGTGAATGCGCAGTTCCGCGCGGAGGCGTTCAATCTTTCGAACACGCCAGCGTTCTTCCTGCCCGGCGCGACGAATAGCGCATTGACGATCGGCAACCCGAATTTTGGGCGATTGACGGGATCGTCGGCGACAGGCAGACAGATTCAATTTGGCGTGAAAATTCTTTTCTAGCATTGCCATCGCGACAGCCGCGCATGTATAATTCTTGCGGCAATCGAGGCGGATCTTCGATAGTCCGCACGCACTCGAATGCATTACCGAATTCGCGAACTACGAGGGAATGCGATGCGACGACTACTAGCCGGCATGGTGGCGACTTTTGCCTTGGTCTGGGCGCAAACCGAAAAGGCGCAGGTGAATGGCTCCGTAGTGGACCCGAGCGGCGCGGTTGTGGCCGACGCCGAACTCACCGCGGTCCACACGGCGACAGGCGGCCGGCGCGTGATAAGAACCAACGCGCAGGGGCTGTACAATCTGCCGTTCCTGGATCCGGGCACTTACGACATCGAGGTCCAGAAAGAGGGGTTCCGGACAGCGGCGCGGAAGGGAATTAAGTTCGACGTCGCGCAGGTGGCGCGGCTGGATTTTCAATTGGAAGTCGGCGCAGTCTCCGAACGCGTGACCGTTTCGGCCGAAGGGCCGCTGCTTGAAACCGGGTCGGCGTCGCTGGCGCATCTGGTGGACAACACGCGCATCGTGAACCTGCCGACGAACGGCCGGAACTCGTACGGATTCGCGACGTTGATACCGGGCGTGCGCGCATCGCGTGGTTTCACGGAAGTGGCCTATGGCATGTACAACGATCAGTTCGTGTCGATCAACGGTTCGCGGCCGAATCAGAATTCGTTTCTGCTCGACGGCGGGGCGAACTCGAATCCGGCGTTCAACGGGCCTGCGATGTTTCCGTCGCTCGACAGCGTGGAGGAGTATAAGGTTCAGACGAACAATTTCAGCGCGGAGTTTTCGAACTCGGCGGGGGGCGTGATCAACCTGGTGACCAAGGCCGGCACCAATCAGTTTCACGGTTCGCTGTTTGAGTTTTTGCGCAACGACAAGTTCACGGCGAACGACTTCTTCATCAACAGGGCCGGGCGGAAAGAAGGGCCGTTCCGCTTCAATCAATTCGGCGCGGCCGTCGGCGGGCCGTTGGTTATTCCTGGCGTCTACAACGGAAAGGACAAGACGTTTTTCTTCGCGTCGTATGAAGGGCTGCGCTGGGTGCGCGGCTTGATCACGACGGGCACGATGCCGACGTTGCTGGAGCGGCAGGGAAATTTCACCGAGACGCGCACGGGCGCGGGGCAGGTGATCAACGTCTACGATCCGTTCTCGACGGCGCCGGATCCGGCGCGGCCAGGCCGGTCGATCCGCACGCCGTTTCCGGGGAACATGATTCCCACGGCGCGGTTCGATCCGGTGTCCCGGAATCTGCTCGCCTATTTTCCGGCGCCGAACGCACCTGGCGCGCCCAACACGAACGTCAATAATTTCGCGACCAATCCGTCGGCGCCCATCATCAAAAACACTTTGAGCACGCGCTTGGATCACTTGATCAATAGCGCCCAGCGGATCTACGGCCGCTTCAGCATGAACAACACGCCGCACAACCGGCCGCCGATATACGGCGACACGCCGGAGCTTCGCGTGTCGTCGCCGGTGCTGGGTAACGATCAACTGAATCAACGGCAGGTGACGCTGAACTATAACTGGGTGGCGCGGCCCACGTTCGTCGTGGAACTCAGCAGCAGCTACCTGCGGTACACAATCCGCCGGGCGGGGCCCGCACTGGGTTTTGACCCGCGCCAACTGGGCCTGCCGAGCTACATGGGCCAACTCTTCACGGCGCTGCGCCCGTGTTTTCCCGGCGTGGGCATCACCGGCCTTGGCGTATCGATTCAAGCGCCGGACTCGGGCGGCGGGTTGATGGGCAGTTGCGGCATTCTTGGAGACGCCTACGAAACGTTTCACGAGACCGGCAACGCGACGCGCATCGCGGGCCGCCACACCATGAAATTCGGCGGAAATTTCGGTGTGAACCGGCTGGCGACGCCACGGTACGGCGGCGCCGGATTTGGCGCGAATTTCAATCCCGGATTCACGCAAGGGCCGGACCCGGTTGTGGCGTCGCCAACGGCCGGTACCGGTTTCGCGTCGTTCCTTCTGGGCACCGGCGGAGGGCAGATTAACTCCGACGGGCCGGGGCAAAATCACCTGTTCCGCTATTATGGGGTCTACTTCCAGGACGACTGGAAGATCAGCCGCGCGTTGACGTTGAATCTGGGGATTCGCTACGACGAGAACATGCCGTGGACGGAGCGGTTCAACCGGCACACGAACTTCGACTACGAGACCGCTTCGCCGCTGCGCGCTCCGGGTATCAATTTGCGCGGCGGGCTCATGTTCCCGGGCGCCGGCGGATTGCCGCGCAACTCATTCGATCGTGATCGAAACAACATTGCGCCGCGCTTCGGTTTCGCGTGGTCGATCACCGACAAGACGGTGCTTCGCGGCGGATACGGCATCTTCACCGCGCCCATCACCGGCGGCGGCTACAACGGCGCGGCGGTGCCGATTAGCGGCTTCCAG